>SL_7KL_010_BRINEDRAFT_10000808_pt1 | contig 15082 bp, 14 predicted proteins | sample SodLak_010_BRINE_FD_10663 | JGI IMG/M metagenome (IMG submission 10663)
ACAGTCTTAATTGCAGGTAATAATTTAGCTGTATCTACATTACCACCAATAGGGGTAGTATTTTTTATTTGTTCTTCTGAAATTAATATAGTTGTCTTACTCATTTTCTTCTGTATTTATGTTTAATTCTTCAAAATCTTTAAAGTCTAATTCTATTTCAGGGTAAGATTCTCGCAATACATCCTCTAACGCATCTATAATCTTACTTCTAATAGGATTAATTTGACTTCTATAAAGAGTTTTAAGGGCTGTTTGCATTTGTTCACTATCAGAACTAAATCCTGTATTAGAATCTGCCCCAAATAGACTAGGAGAGGTTACAGAATGTGATGTAAATATTTGTTCTTTAGCATAGTCAGCTATATATTGAAATTGCTGATAAGCATCTGTAATCTCTATATTATCTACCTCAGTCTTTTTATCAGGAGACTTGTTAAAACTAACAATAATACCTCCTGCATTTTGTGAACCACTTAATCTTTGTTTAATTAGTCTTTCTGCTTCTTCCTCAGCTTCCTCATCTTCTGCTTCTCCTTGGTAAATATTAACTATCTTACCTGCTGAGAAGTTATTCTTTATATGATTAATTATATAATTACTTATTTCTTCTTCCATTTGTGCAAACTGCATACCTGAAACCCAATCAGGTAAACTAAATAAAGGTTCTGATTGATTATTTTTCAAATAATATATCTCAGTTTGTTTATCACTACCTTTGCCAAATGCAGGCACTTCATAAGGTTTAAATTTAGTTTTCAGCTTCCAATCATAGCTAAACCAAAATTCCTCTATTGGGTCACTTAAATCGCCTTGGTTCTTTATAGCTACTTGCTTACTTTGTAAGGCATATAATTTAGCTACTTTCTTTTGGTCAGGTAGTTTACTATATATAACTTGGACAGGTGCATTACCTGTCATTTTAAGCTGTAATATAAGATTCTTTAAATCATTATAGTCTAAAATTTTATCTAATGTTTTTTGGTTAATCCCTTTATTAGCAACTAATCCTTCCCCCATAATGTAATTAACATAAGAATTAATTACTGCTGAATTAGTAGGGCTACCATAGTATCTGTCTTCTAACTTATAGAAGAAATTATTATCTATACCAAAGGTAACAAACTTATTACCCATGTTAAGTAATGAAGATGTGTCAACCCTTTCGTATTTGTTTAGATTTATAATTTGTAGTTTATCTTTTTTCATATTATATTTTAATTACATTTTGATTCTTATATGTTTTATATTCCTGTATATCCTCCTCATCTGTTATTAGAAGTTCTCCATAAAATAATCTGTTCTTATCTTCCATTACTTCTATAAGATAATTAGCATTTTTAGGAGATTGAAATAAATCTATATTTAGTTGTTCAATTAAACATTCTTTAGACTCCAATACACCGTCTTTTTCTTCGATATAAGAGACCCATTCTAATAATTCAACCTCAGCATCACCTGATACAAATCTAACTTCTGTAAGACCTTTATTTGAAGGTATAAATAGACAGTCAAATATAAGGTTAGAATTTTCTATTTCATTCTTTACCTTAACTTTACCTCTATTTACCTCAAAATCCCTTAGAATTACCTTAAAACTATTGTTGGTTTTATTTAAAATTACCATATATTACTTTATTTTATTTTAAAATCTAATAAAAATAAAAAACCCCTCACAACTAAGTGAAGGGTTAAGATATATTAATAATTAAATATTAAATGTTATCTGTCGAAACTGTAGCTTTTAAATCTGTTATAGCTTGTTCAGATAAGAAATAAGAAGGGTCTTTTTCCTGTCCTTCCGCAACCATTGCATACTGGTTAGCCCCTGCCATTTCTCCTTCTACATTAATACCACCTGAAATCTCCATACCATTTTCCAATCCTAACATAAAGAAGTCACCAGCATTAGTTTCAACTATTACATGAGGTCTTCCCCAAGATAGTACTTTCATTTGATATTGCATTTGTGCATTAATTTTAGTTACTATAAAATTCAAATTTTGATTGAAAACAGTCGTACCATTGTCTCTAGAAGATTCAATTTCTTCTTCATAGGTATTACCAGTATTTTTAAGTGGAAATCTAAAAGATTCTGCTACAGGGTCAGAAGTCCCTAAATTATTAATTACGTGTCCATCTACATCATCTGAAGTAGTGTCTAAATCATATTCTCCGTAAGGAATAAAATATATATTTTTTAAACCCCCTACTGTATTTTTACAAGCTATCTCGCTTAGCCCTTTTGTCACATCACATGCCATATTATTTATTTTTTTTTGTTAATTTATTATTTTATTTTAAAAAACCCACCCAAAAAATTGAGTGGGTTCTCTTATTGTTTATTTATTTTTAATGATTATTCAAAATCACCATACCATACTATTTCTTTAGAAAAGCTAAACCCTGTCCCCATTTCTAAAATCACTTTTGTTCTAATAGTTCCAGATAAATCTGTGGCATCCATATCTAAAACAGATACTTGGTTTAAATCACTTTCTAATCCAGTTAAGAAACCTAAGTTCTTCACTCTGTAAGCAAACATTACATCACCTGATAAAGCACCAATTGAAACAACTCTTACACCTAAGTAATCTAATGGCTTATCACCAACAGTTGTATTTAATCCTTGTTCAGTTTGTGCTTGTCTATATAATCTAGCTACTTTAGGAGAAACTGCAATAACTAAATCTTCTGATTCAACAATTTCTTCAGGGATTTCATTATATACTTTTTCCATTTCTTCGACTACATTAGCCTTAGTTAAAGATGTTGATTGAACATCAAGGAAATCTCCATCAGAAGTTAGTTTAGCTTTAAGACCTTGTGGTGCATTCCAAATAAATTGGTCAACTTTAGCACCTAAGTTATCAACAATTGCTAAAAGAATAGCATCTTGGATAGACTGAGGAATATCAGAATTAGCACCAAATAATCCAGCAGATTGTGCTTGGAAAGTTTGTCTAAATTCATCTTTACATAGTTCGTGGTCTATTTTGAATTTCTTCATTACCACCTCTACATCTGTGTAATCTACATCACCTGCTGGGTCAAAACCACAAGAGTAATCCTGTAATTCAGCACCATATTCTAGTCTTGGTAAATAACCTGTTCCAATGTTGTTAGGTAATACTGTAATTGCATTTTTTGCAATAGTATCTGATTTTTTAAAAGCTTCTACAAGGATTTCACCTGCTAAAGCCCCATTATAACCTGCGTTTACGTTTGTTGTTGTACTCATATTATTTATTTTAATTTAATTGTTTTATTATTTTATTTTAAAATCTAATTTTTTATTATTTTGTATTCGCTTTAGCATTTATACTTGCTAATCTTTCAGCTAATGACATCTCAGAAGTGTTTTTAGAAGCTGTATGGGCTTTTAATTTAGTTTCTGAAGGTGTAGTCTCTAATTCGGCTTTAAGTGTCTCTAACTCGCTATTTTTAGCTTCTAATTCTTCAGTTAATTTTTGAGACTTCATTGAAACTTCTTCCATTTCTTTTTCTTTCTCAGCCAACTTAGCTTCATAAGCTTCTTTATCTTCTTTCATAAGTTCCTCTTTAATCTTCATTTTAAGTTCCTCATTTTCATCTAAAAGTTTCATAGCTTCTGCTAGTTCATCTATTTCAGGCATTTCTTCTAAAGGTAATACTGAAATTAATACTCCATTTTCGTCAGTTGTATGAACCATACCATCATTAGTAATTGATACTTCACTAGCTTCTTCTCTATCTCCTTCTGCATCTTCGATATATACTTTATCTCCTTCTGCAAATGAATCAGATACATACTTTACTCCATCAACAACTAATTCAGCCATCTTTACTTCTTCATTGTCTTCAAGCATACTAATTGCTTTTAATAACATTGTCTTTACATTCATATTCTTTTTATTTAAGTTTTTATTATTTATTTTAAAATCTAATTTTTGTATATTCAAAAATGAATCTAGAAAATCCTTTAACTTTCCCTGATTTAACATAAGTTTTCCATAATTCATCATTTAATTTCATTGTAATCATCCAAGTTCCTTTAGGTACATCAAAACCTAAGTCTTTGGCTTTATCATTTTCCCCTGTTATCCAACTTTCTACAACAGAAATACCTTCTTCTATTGGAGTGTCATGGTTATATGTAGAGTTCTTTTGATAACCTCTATTAAGATATTCAAATGATAATTTTTCTATGGTATCTTTTTCAAATTTTAAGTTAAATTCTTTTCCATCTATATTTCTATATATAAGTTGGTCTGGAATTAATACTACACCTGTAAGTAATTGTTTTTCTTTATTAGTTTCAGACAGTTGTATAAGGGGTTTGTCTTTTGACATTGTAATAAACTCCATTTCATTTGCAGGTACATCAACTATTGATATACCATAAATAATACCGTCTTCTTCAGACTCCCATTGTACTTTATATGTTGGTAATGTATTCATATCTTTATTTTATTTTAAAATCTATTTTTATTATTAAACTGTGGGAATTTAGGAAAAATAATTATTCAAATTCTCTTCTATCCCTCACTATTGTTGAGTTTAACTGATTCATAGGGGTAACACATAATGAGTATATATAATAGATTAATAATAGTAATAGAATATAATAATAGATTAGATAGTTATAATAGTAATTAATTAAGTGGGGGAAAATTTAAGATTTATAATTTAATGTATTTCTCTTATCCCTTACTATTACTATTATAACAGAGTATTTTATAGTTGTAGGGGGTGGTACACATTAATGAGATATAATTCAATAATTAATTAATAATAATATATACTAATAATAATAATAATTAGTGTTTATTAACTTCTACTAGGATGTCTCCAATAGTTATTAGAGGCACTAGCAGGTTGACCAGCCTTACCTTTAGCAGCACCTGTATTAACTGCTGATGTAGCCTTACCATTTTCATCAAATACAACTAAGTACTCAGAAAAATAATGAGAACAAAAGGGACCGCCTTTAAATTCCCAAATAGAATAATTCTGACCTTTATGCCCAAACTGTCTATTTTCCCCCCTAAAAGACATAACATTAATTTCTTCTTTTGTATAAAATTTATTTAAAGACATCATACGTTGACAGAAAGACCTCTGAGGGACTTCTCCTTCATACTTATAAAGAACTTCATAGTTCATATCCACTTCTTCTGAAACCTCTTCTAAAGACTTAATAAGGTCATCTACATCAACTGACATATTAACAGTTTCTACCTCTAATTCTCTACCATATTTTTCAGCTAATTTTAAATACTCTTCAACAAACTTTGGAAACTTATCTCCACTTAATAATATCTTACACATATTGCTTTATTTTAAAATCTTTATATAAATCTACTATTCCTTTGTCTATTTCTATCTAATGATTGTTGAGAACTAACCTCATCACTTGTAACATATACTTGTGTAGGTGTATCATCAACATCATCAGGTATAGTAGGTTCTGTTAAATCAAATCTAGCACCACCACTTACACTTTGACTAGGAGTTGAAGGTCTATTACCACTAGAAGATTCTCCTTGTGTGTCAGTAGATAAAATATCTTTTACTGCACCAAAACCTGTTGCACTAGCAAAAGCTACACCTAGTATTCTTTGAGTTAATGTAGGTGCACCTAAAGCTGCTGTAATACCATTATATGTATTCATTAAAGCACTTGCAACTTGAAAACCTTGTGCTAACTTATTGGCTTCACCAAATAGATTTCCAATAGCACCTAATGTTTGACTGGCTAAGGCTAATTCTTGTTGTCTTAAAATCTTTTCATTTTCTAATTCCTCATCTTTTAATTCTTTTCTTCTATTAGAAGTTTCTTTATCAAACTGTGCTAATAATTCAGCTTTTCTTTCTTCTTGACCTTCAATTTCTGCCAACTCTTGTTCAAATCTTTCTCTCTCTATTTCTCTTTTAATTTCAAATGCTTCTGCTTCATTTTGTGCTTCTCTTAATCTAGCTTGTTCTCTAAAATTCTCTTCAAATTCTGTAAGCTTAGATAAAGAATCTTCAATGATAGCATTTTTATCGTCTTGAAACTTCTCTTCAATAGATAATAAAGTTTGTTTTAATTCTAATTCATCAGTTATATTTTCTTGTGCCAATTTTCTTAAAGCATCTCTTTCTTCTTCTGCTTCTTGAATTGATAACTCTGTATCACTTTTTTTAATGTTCCTTAAAGTCTCAATGTTTTTAATTTGTTCATCCTCTAACCTATTAATAGTTTTAAGTGTATTACTTTGTTGTGTAGCAATATTTTTATCTATCTCTATTAATTGATTTTTAGCCCTAATTAAAGCAGTTTGAGTTTCAATAGTTGAGTCACCATTAGCTATCTCTTGTTGTAATAACTGAATGTTTCTTTGTGCTTGTTCTCTTTGTTTTTCACCTTGTTCTTCAATTAATTCTATTATTCTTCTAGCAGATTTAATTCTATCACTTACATTTCTGTTGGTATCATCTCTTAATTGTTTCTCTAATTCAATTTGAGTTCTGTATTCAGAATTAATCCCTTCTAATAAAGCTTCTTGAATTTTAACATTTTTTCTAAACTCAGTTATTCTTTTAGCTTCTTCTTTAGCGGCTTCAACATTAATTTCTCTAACACCTTCAACAGTTTTACCAACTAAATCTACTACACCACCTACAGCATTACCAAAATTATTAAATATATCTTCTCCTGCATCTAAAACATCGTTGGCTAAATCTTTAACAGCTTCTTTATTATCATTAATTTTACCTGTTAATTCCTCTATTCTGTCTTCATCTCCTTTACCCAAGAATGATTTCTCCCAGGCTAACTGTGCATTTAATACTGTAGCTTCAATACCTAAAAATGCTAACCTTAATGGGGATATAGCAATATTAATTAATCCCATTATAACNTTACCCATAGAGGTAAAAGCACCATTAGTATTTTCAATTTGATTAAAAGCATCAGTTACAACATCTACAACTGAACCTAATACTAAATCAACAGTTTCAAAAGCTATTGAGACAGCATCTAAGACACTTTGATTTTGTCTTAATACATTTGTAAGTCTGGCTACTATACCTATTAATAAACCTATACCAGCGGCTTTAATAGCAGTACCTACAGCCTTGAAACCTTTAGCCATACCACCAGTACTTTTAGTAGTATCTTTAGAAGCTTTATTTAAGCCTTGTGTTTCTTTTTTAGCATCCTTTATATTGTCTTTAACTCCTTCAACGCTTTTAACTGCACCAGCACTATCTACCTTTAACGTTATTACTGTTTCTTTATTTTCCATCTAAATATTTTTATATATAATTTATGATACCATTTTAATTTATTAGCACCTTTGTAAATCTTATAATAAGCAGAATTGTTATCCCACTTTTTACTTCTGATATTATCAATTATTTTAGTTATCATCTTATTTATTTTAAAATCTTATTAAAATTGTCTGATTAATAATTTAAATATACCATCATCATTACCTATCTCCAATTCCATTTCTCTTGGTTGGTTACTTGAATTATTATCTATGTTAAATACAACTTCTTGTTTTCCTCTATTATAATTCATTACAGGTAAATCAATCCAGTCTGTACCATCTCCTATATTTCTTTTTATAATAAAAAATGGTGAATTAGAATTAAAAGTAAATCCAGCAAAATGTTTAGCTTTATTATAAACCATTTCACTATTTTGAACTACACCAGTAAAATTAACAAATCCTTCAGTTAATCCTTCAAATCTGTTTTTATTGTAAGGGTATATTTTTATAGAAGATTTTCCTGTATTCAAATTAACTTTTATATTTTCAATCAAGAATTGATTATTTCTATAAATTAAAATACTATTCAAATCAATCTTATTAATTATTAGGTCTGGTAAATAAAGTGTTAAGTTAATAACTCTATTATTACTAGCATATATGTTATCAATAAAAGGTTTATAAAAATTGTTAAATTGATTTTTACTTACTAACTGTCTGCTATTGTGAAAATTAGAACCTATTATAGGATTAAAATTCAAATCATTTGTTACTTGGTTTAAAATCTGTGAATTACTTGAATCTATTAAAGGTATTTCATTTAAAGAAAATGTTTCTTCAACATATTTAAAATTAACTGAATCTTTATTTTCATTTGTACTAACAATACCATTGTAATAGTAATGTATAGGGTCACTAGTCCAAGTCTTTGAACCATCTGCATCTTGTAATAGAAATAAATTAATATTAGTTTGAACATCATCTATCTCACCAGATAATAACCTTGTTGGGGTTACTATTGAGGTTTCTAATTCAATCTCCTTATTATTTTTACTATCAACGTCAAAAGTATATTTTCCATTACCATTATTTTGTACTTCTGCAAATACTGAATCTATTTCATTGTATTTAAATTCAATTGATTTATTAACTTCTTTTCTATCACTATTTATACTGCTTATATCAGTATATTTTGTGATGTTAATAGTCTCACCTTCTTCTATGTAATTTTCAAATGTATCAAAATAAAATCTATTTGAACTTATAGGTCTTATAATCAAACCATACAGTTTAATTATATCTTTTATGTAATCATTAACAGTTATGTCAGGTAAATTATTTTTAATATCAAAAGGTACTTCTACAAATTGAGATTGTGAGAAAGGTAGAAATAAAGACCCAACACCAGATAAAGTAACAAATTCATATCTCAAACCTAAACCATTATTTATAGTAGGATTTCTGTATGTTGCACCAACTGAAAAGAATAAACCTGTTATCTCTTCTTCTTGTCCATCAACCAAATATCTTACACCATAAGTTTCTTCTATTACAGGTAAGTTATTAATGTTACTTGTATTTACACTTATATTAATTGGTATATATGTCTGAATAGCACCTCTTGTACCTGAACTACCTCTCTTTTCATATTCTGATAAAATAACCTCACCAGTTTCTTTATTAAACAGTTGTATCTCTCCTCTACCCTCATAATTGTTAGTACCTCTACTATCCTGCATTCTAAGTCTGATAGTTGTAAAAATATCTAAACTATTTAGGTTAGTTGAGTGTTGGTTTTCAACATCTTGAAGTATCTCAGTAAGATTATATTTTAAAGAAATTTCACCTTCATCTAAATCTATATTAAAAGTTTTTGCATTTATATTAACAACCTCTAAATTTTGAGTTACAATAGGTGTTTCATTTAGAAATCTATACTCTAAATCCTTATCAATATCTAACTGTAACATATTGAAAGGTTTAGTTATTTTATTATCATCCTCTTCGGCATTTAGCCATAAAAATAAATTAGTAAAAGCAGGAGAATTGAATATTTTACCTTCAAATTTTATATTGTATTTTTCTTCTATTAGTTGTATGATTTTTTTTACTCTTATACCAGGTCTTAAACTATTAAAATTAATACTATTTGAATCATTAATATCAGAAACTTCTGAGGTTAAAAATGATATATCTCCTTCTAAAGGATAAATAAGTGGATAAGTTAATTCTCCATCTATTTTATTTCCCTCAGTATTTAAAACATCTGAATATTCTGAACCTAAAAACTTAATTGCATTGGCTAAAGAATAATTAAAATCAAACCTATCATCAGTAATTAAGTCTGATAAAGTGTCCTCACCAAATAAATCTTCTAAAGACAGAATTTCAGAATAAAATGTAATAGAATATGATTGAACTATACCGTCTTTTTCATTTACTCCCTCTAATTGTATTTCACCAAATCTGTAAGGAATAGTGTCAGTTTCAATATAGGATTTAACTCTTTTTTGGGGATTATAACTTATACCTAAATCATAATTAATTTCAAACCAAAAATCAAATATTTTGTTATTATTTTGTGTTGCAGGTATAGTGAAAGTATTGGTACTATCACTAAAAATAGCACCAACCTCTCCTAATTCAATTAATTTATTTTCATAGAATATATTCTCATCTTCAAATAAATCTACTTTTACGTAATCATTATCTTTTCCTATATATAAGTCCGTCATTATATTATATTTTTATTATTTTTATTGTCTTCTGTAAAATTAAAAGTGTATTCAGTTATTCTATCTCTTAACCTTGTTTTTAAGTCAAAATTACTACTATCTAATTTACAAGGTATATATTCTGAATCTACCTCTAACCAAACCATTTTAGATAATTGTAAATCTTCTAAAACTAAATTCATCTTTTCATTCATTATACCAGTATTAATAGTATAATTTTTAGTGGCATTTTTGTTTAGGATAGAATCTGTGTGTTCATTTACATTAAAATTACCATTAACATCTCTTACAGGTCTTTTATATGTTTCTTTATCGTAATCATAATTGATGTTTCTACTACCTGTCATTGTAACAGTTTCCAACAATCCAAAACTATTGACAAAATGCACATAAGTAGGAGTATAGTTACAATTTTCAGTTATAAATTTTATATTAAAATTATCTTTTACTTCTCCATCTTTAATAAATTCAATAAATAGATTATCATTACTTTGAAATATATCTTTTGTAATGTTTAAGTAACCTATCGCAGTATTTGAATTACTAGGAGACAATAAAAAGAATGAATTTAGATAAGTTGAACCATTAATTTTAATTTCATCTACATCTCTTGACAAGAAAGGTAATTTATAAAAATCTAACACCTCTCTATATCTTCCATTTAATAATAAAGGATTTTCAAATCCATTTTGTTCTTCTCTTTCTCTTCTATAACCATCTAACACTAAATTAACAAAAACTGAATCCTCAGCATCTACATCATTTATTCTGTCTGTAGCCCTTACAAAACTGAATTTACCTTGTTTAGCACTATCATATAAGGTTGTTATGGTTTCCTCTCTGTAATCCTTTACATCTCTATAGTTAGTTTCTAACAGAGGACTTATATTAAGAAAACTATTATTTTGAGAGTTATTCAATCTTATTTTATTTAGTTTTGTTTTTGGTACATTTATATTAGTGTAATTGTTTATGTTACCCTCATATTCGAATATAAAATAGTCTGTATTGTTCCATTCCTCTGAATTACCACCAAATGCTTTAACTATATAATCTGACCTTAATAATAAGGGTCTAACCAAATCTAAGGCATTACCTGAATCATTTTGAACTAATATCTCAATCCTTGGGTTAGGTTCGTTTGTATTTTCAATATCAACTACATCTACTAAGCTATTAGGATTGAAAAATTCATAATTAATTAAAATTGAATTGTTGTCTATTATTTGAACATAAAATTGTGAATCTAAATCATTTTCATTTTGTAAGTTATTCAATAAATTATCAATTGTTTCTTGTAAATTATTTCCTATTTCAATATTATTTCCACCTAATACTACATTTGAATTATATTGGGTAAATTCACCACCTACAATTATATTGTTGTCATCAACCATCACACTTCTTACACTTACATTTAAAGGTACATTGTTTAAGAATGTTAAACCTCCTATGCCAAAAGAATTAATATAAACATTTTTATCTGCACCATCATCTCCAACAAATACCCAATTTGGTCTTCCTGCAAATGCACCTGTAATTGATTGAGGGATAAATTCAAAATCATAAATATCTGTTATACTTTCTAATTGTCTGAATGATGTAGAAGCTACACCAGAGAATCTATTAACACGACCAAAACTATTAGTAAAAATACCACCTAATCCTGTGAAATTACCTGAAACATATAGTTGTGATTGAATTACTTTTAATTGATAAACTTCACCTAGTACTTGACAAGAAAAATCAAAATCTTTTGTACCATTAGTGAAAATCTTTTGAATACCACTTGCTACACTTCCATCCCAGTCATTACCATTACCACCTATCCAGATGTTTCCGTTATTAACTTCTAAGGCAGTTATACTAAAATCTCCTGATATATTTCTAGTCCATTTGAAATTAAAGTTAAAAAAAGAATTAATTACTCCAATAGCAGATAAATTAACAATAGGTGCATCAAAAGAATTACCTCCCCATTGACTAAATTCTCCAACCATTAATAAAGATGAACCTAAACTTCTACATTTTAAAATAGGTCTGTCAAATACTCCTATATTTTGAACTGTATCATTATATACATCATCTATATATCCATTAGCCCTTTCTATACATACATAATTGTTCATTTTAGGGTCAATTTCTACTTCTGTTGAACCATCTTGTACTATACCTTGTATTCTGTTAAAATCTCCAACTATATCAATTACAGGGATAGGACTAGGTGAACCAATTGGTGTATAACTTCTTTCATTTACATCATATACTTCACCCTCAGGAAGTAAAGTCTTACATTTATTTTCTCCTTGTCTTAAATAAAGAGGAAAACCTGTTAAATCTAAAAATGCTATAGATTCATAGTCATACTGTGTATTATCGTATGTATATTTAGTAAAATTTCCACCAACTACTAAAATATTATGTATTTTTTTAACAACATTAACTTTGCCATTAAAATCTCCTAATACTCTTTGTGGTAAAGTACCATCTGTATTTATTCGAGTTATTCTTCCTCTTGTTTGTGAATCTGTTTCAACAAACCTTTTTTTAACTCTTGTTTCACCAGAGGTATATGTAAATGGCTGTCCATTAACCATATATCTAAATTCAATTTCATCATTGTTAACTGGTTGGTTGTTGAATTTTATCTCTACTTGTGTATTTAAACTCATATTTCCTTTATTTTAAAATCTTTTTATTTTTTGTTATTTTACAAATCATCAAACATTGAATCTATATCTTTATTATATGCTTCAACTATTCGATTAACATCTATTTCTGTATCTGCTTTAGATAGAAATCTTTTAGGTCTTATCCCTTTGTTATATATACTATTTTGCAAAGCATAAACGTTTATACCTTTTCTATTAGCAAAGCCCTGTAACTTACTTATAGGGGGCTTTTTTAAGGTATATGAATATATTGAACCATGTTGATTTTTAATACCATTAATACCTTTATCCAAATAATCTAAATACTCTGGTGCATTAACTTCAAAACCATCTTCTGTAATAATATAGCTAATGGAATTTGCTAATTTACCAGTATCTTTTGGTACTAATTGCCTTATTTTATCTACATAGTCTTTTGCTACTGCTTCTATTTCTCTCTTTAAATTATCCATTTTTAACAAAAATCTACGTTATTAGCTATTTGGATGGTTAGTTGAAAAACCCAACCATCTAAGCCATTATTATCTTCATAGTAAATAGGTGTAGCATCAGTTATACTTTCTAATGTAAATTCACTGCCAATATTCCTGTTTATATCACTTATATATTCATTTACAATAGCTGAGGTAGTAGCAAATGTATCAATGATGTTGAAATTCCCATCTATTTTATCTTGTCCTTTATTATCTTGTATTCTTTTATCTAAGACTCCTATCTCAAATGTAAAAGATGTTGCCCCATTAGATATAGATAAAGGACTAGTAGTAGGGTTTAAATGTATTAAAGGATATACATTATTTTTATATAAATCCTTATCCTCACTTTGTGCAAATATAACTGTATTATTTAACTCTATACCTTCTGCTATTTTCATCAAATATTCTGTTATTTTATAAAATCCATTATTTTTCATATTATTTTCTTTTTTTATTTTTTATTTTATTTAATTTCTTATTTTCTATTTCATTTTTTCTGGCTGTCCAATTGCAATAATTTAAAAATGAAAATACATTACTTTCTAGTATTTTATCAATGTTTATATAATTTTCAGCCATTGAATAAACCCAATGAAGCCAGCCATAACTCTCTTGGAAGGCTTTCTGTTCATCAATAACTAGACTTTTCTTCCCCTCTGTATTGTCTTCAACCCTTTCGCCATAGAGGTTTCCAAATCTGCTTTTAATAGCGTCTGCAAAAGGGTGGAGAAAAAATTTACAACAGAGAAATATATTTTAATATCTATGTTTTCAAATAAAATTGCCCTTTTACCAGTACCATCATATTCTTCTATCTCATAATATTTACCAATACTACTTTTAATAGGTCTGTAAAGAACTGCTAATAATTTGTTAATATCATCAACTGAATTTTCATAATTGTTCAAATCTAAAAATTCTGCCACTGTTATATCTTCAAAGTCAGGGATAAGTCCATATTCTACATCATTGTATTTAAATTTTTGAATTAATCCATCAGGTTTATTATTTAAAATTTCGTGAAATTCCAATATTCGTTGTGTAGCCCCATTCAGCTTAATAGAGGGATTATCTTTTGATAACCATCTAAGTACCTCTCTAGTAAGTTCATCACCTTTATATTGTTGCTTTAAGGTTGAGATTATTTTATATTCTTTTACTGTCATTTTTCTATTATTTTATCTTAATCTATATCTTTTTATTTTTCTTATTTTATGTCTATAAGTAACTAGGTATCTTATTGCATCTATACCATGGTTAAAGTCATCTATTGGTCTATCATCATAATTCTTATCCCAACAATAGTTGTTAAATTCATTAATTAAATCTTTTGAATTTGGGTCTATAAAAATAGTATAGTCTTTCATTATTTGAATACCCTCAACAATCTTAGTTTTCTTACCACCTTTTATATTAATTGATTTTCTTTTAATTTCTTCTATTAAATCTGGTCTAGCACTATCAGCTATAATAAGGCTGTTGTCTTTTATTTTACTTTTAATCAGTTGAGATAATTCACTTGGAACTAACCCTGTTTGGTAGATTACTTGTTTTAAATATATTTCTTTTACCTTATGGTCTATATATACTTTTATTAATGCTGTTGGGTCTTGGCTAAAACCCCAATCGAGACCATACTCCACACTTGTATCTTTAGGGAAGGGTGATATTTTATAATTAAATATAACTCCCTCAGCAACCTCTCTAAATGCACCTAAATAAGTATGCTTATAAGCTTCTATATCAGTTTCTTTTAGTTCTTCAGCTTCAGCTATAAAATCTTTATTTAAGTGTTTTAAATTGTCTAAATAAGAGGTATGTATATATGTATATTTTCCTTTAGTTAAAGACTGTCCTGGTTCAATTCCTCTTTTTAAGAATAGTTCATTATATAACCAATGTGCTTTTGAAGTTGGGTTAAAAATTAGAATTATTCTATTTTGAACTCCTAGCTTTCTAAC
>SL_7KL_010_BRINEDRAFT_10000810_pt1 | contig 15052 bp, 11 predicted proteins | sample SodLak_010_BRINE_FD_10663 | JGI IMG/M metagenome (IMG submission 10663)
GCGGGCGCGGCCGAAGCTGGAGCCGCTCCCACCGGCTGCCGTGGAGGAGCTTGCCGCCAGCCAGGAGGAGGCCAGCGACACCCCGGCCCGGTGAGCGCTACGGGCCGCGCGTGACCGGTGCAGCGCCCCGACCCCGCCGCGTGGACCGCTCGGGGCGCAGGCACGGTCAGCACCGACCTGCTGCGCGTCCCGACGACGGTCGTGCAGTCGGACGTCCGCTCGCCTAGCGTCACGTTCCTCCTGCCCGGACGAGGACCGAGGAACGGGCCGGCGACCGTGGGAACGGACCGGGATGACCGCTCAGGGGTTGTGCACAACGACGTGGCGCCGCCTGTTCGATGACCACCCGGCCATCATGCTGCTCGTCGAGCCCGACCACGGCGCGGTGGTCACCGCCAACCGTGCCGCGGTGCGCTTCTACGGGTTCGCGGCAGCGGAGCACACCGGCGCAACCCTCGGCGACCTCGCTCCGGGCCCGACCAGTGAGGCCGTCACACGGCTGCGCGACGCCGCGCGCACCGGGTCGGGCCCCACCACGGACCGGCACCGCGGGCACGACGGGCAACTCCACGACGTCGAGGTGGTGACCACCGAGCTGGAGGTGGAGGGCCGCGACCTGCTCGCGTGCGTGGTCCACGACCTCGACGAGCAGCACCGCACCGCCGCGCTGCGCGCCCAGCTCGAGGCCTCACACCGCCGCTTCGAGGCGCTGGTCGAGCACGCCAGTGACCCCATCGTGGTGTTCACCGCCGAGGGCGAGGTGACCTACGCGAGCCCCGCGGCCGTGGCCTTCCTCGGCGATCCGGTCCCCACGGCAACACAGCTGCGGACCCGGATGGGCGAGCAGGACCGGGCACAGCTGCGCGCGGCGTGGCGGACCCTGCTGGACGGCGCCGCGCGGCCGCAGCACTTCGTGCTGCGTGTCCGGCGGGCTGATGGCCGCCCCCGCCACCTCGCCGTGACCCTCTCCGATCTCCGGGAGCTGACGCCGGTGGGCGGTATCGCCCTGACCGCCCGCGATCTCACCGACGAGCTCACCGCGCGCTCACGCCTGGAGTACCAGACCACCCATGACGGCCTCACCGGGCTCGCGAACCGGGACCTGCTGCTCGACGCCCTGCGATCGTTCGCGGCCGGTCACTCGTCGACGCCGCAGCGGGGAGCGCTGATCGTGCTCGACCTGGTGGGGATGTCCGGCATCAACGACCGCACCGGGCACCGCACCGGCGACTACCTGCTGCGCAGCGTCGGACAGCGGCTGGTCGAGGCNGCCAGCGAGGGCGCCACGGTCGCACGCAGCAGCGGGGANGAGTTCGCCCTCCTGGTACCCGGGCCACGCGACGAGGCCGAGGCGCTGCAGGCCGCCAACTGGTACGCCGCCCTGTTCGACGAACCCTTCGACACCCCCGGCGGCGGCAGCGTGCTGCTGCGCGCACGGTTCGGTGCCGCGGTGGCGGGCGGGCCCGGCAGCTCACCGGCGACCATCCTGCGCGACGCCAACCTTGCGCTCAGCGCCGCGGAGGCCGACGGGACCGTCACCTGCCGGGTGTGCGACGACGCGCTGCGCTCCGCGGAGGAGCGCCGGCTGGCCCTGGAGTACGAGCTGGCGACGCCGGCGATCACCGACCAGCTCACGCTGGTGTACCAGCCGATCATGGACCTGGTCCGCGGCGAGGTCGCCGGGGTGGAGGCGCTCCTGCGCTGGCAGCACCACGAGCTCGGGGCGATCGAGCCGTCGGAGTTCGTCCCCCTGGCCGAGCGCAACGGCGCCATCGTGCCGATCGGTGCGTGGGTGCTGCGGCAGGCCTGCGAGCAGTTGGCCACCTGGGACGCAGCCGGCGTGGACCCAGGGCTCGGCATGGCCGTCAACCTCTCCGCGCGCCAACTCCTGGACGTGGAGCTGGTACCCGCGCTGGCCGCGGTCCTCGGCGACACCGGGCTGACGCCGGAGCGGATCAACCTCGAGATCACCGAGACCGCCATCGCCGACGACAGCCCCGTGACCAACGCCACCGTGGAGGCCATCGCGGACCTCGGGGTGCGCATCCACATCGACGACTTCGGCACGGGCTACTCCTCCTTCGCGCAGCTGCGGCGCTTCCCCTTCCACGGGCTGAAGATCGACCGGTCCTTCATCGACCCACTGGGCACCCAGCCCGACGCGGAGCCCATCGTGGCCGCGCTCCTGGCGGTGGCGGAGGCCCAGGGCCTGGAGGTCATCGCCGAGGGCGTGGAGACCCGCGTGCAACGCGACCACCTGACCCGCCTCGGCTGCCGCACCGCCCAGGGGTTCCTGTGGGCCCGGCCGCTGGAGGCGACCCGGGTGCCGACGGTGGTCAACAACGGCGGCCGGTGACGGTGCCCGAAGCGGCCGTCCGTGGTGGGCGGCCGGACGTCCGGCGTGGTCCACTGCCGCCTCGCGCTCCTGCGCCCCGTCCACGCCCTGCTCCCAGGATCAGCCCATGACCGCGCCCGTACCCGACGACGGCTTCGCCGGCCTCGGCCTCAGCGACGACCTGCTGGAGACCCTCCAGCGCCAGGGCTACGAGGAGCCCACCCCGATCCAGCGGGAGGCCATCGGCTCCCTGATAGCAGGCCAGGACCTGCTCGGCCAGGCCGCGACCGGGACGGGCAAGACCGCGGCCTTCGCCCTGCCGATCCTCGAGCGCCTGCCGGCGGGTGACCGCGGCGTGGCCCCGACCGCGGTGGTGCTGGTGCCGACCCGGGAGCTGGCGATGCAGGTCTCCGAGGCCGTGCACACCTACGGCCGCAGCCGGGGCGCCCGGGTCCTTCCCGTCTACGGCGGGCAGCCGATCTGGCGGCAGCTCAAGTCGCTGTCCCGGGGCGTGGACGTGGTGGTGGCCACCCCCGGCCGCGCCGTGGACCACCTCAGCCGCGGCACCCTCGACCTCGACAGCGTCGAGGTACTGGTGCTCGACGAGGCCGACGAGATGCTCGACATGGGCTTCGCCGAGGACCTCGACGCCCTGGTCGCCGCCACACCCCCGACCCGCCAGACGGTGCTGTTCTCGGCGACCCTGCCCCGTCGCATCGACCAGCTCGCCGCCCGCTACCTCACCGACCCGGTCCGGGTGACCATCGGCAGCGCGCAGGCCGGCGTGGCACACACCCCCCAGGTCCGCCAGAGCGCCTACGTGGTGACCCGGCAGCTGAAGCCGGCGGCCCTCGGCCGCATCCTCGACGTGGAGGCACCCGAGGCCGCGATCGTGTTCTGCGGCACCCGCAACGAGGTCGACCAGCTCACCGAGGTGATGAACGGCCGCGGCTACCGCGCGGAGGCGCTGCACGGCGGGATGGACCAGGAGCAGCGCGACCGGGTCATGGACCGGCTGCGCGGCCAGACCGCCGACCTGCTGGTGGCCACCGACGTGGCCGCCCGCGGCCTGGACATCGACCACCTCAGTCACGTCATCAACTACGACGTGCCCGCGGCACCGGAGTCCTACGTCCACCGCATCGGCCGGGTCGGTCGCGCAGGCCGCAGCGGGGTGGCCATCACCCTGGTGGAACCACGGCAGTCGCGCCTGGTGCGGGCCATCGAGCAGCACACCCGGACCCCGCTCGAGGTGGAGTCCATCCCCTCGGTGGCGGACCTGCGCGCCCGGCGTCTGGAGCTGACCCGGGAGACCCTGGAGGAGCGCCTGCTGGCCGAGGCCGACCCCGAACGGTTCCGGGGCGTCGTGGAGTCGCTCAGCGACCAGTTCGACCTCCTCGAGGTGGCACTGGCAGCGGTGTCGCTGGTCCACGAGACCGTCGCCGGCAGCGACGCCGACGAGACCGAGCTGCCTGAGATCCGCCTCCACGACGAGCGGGGCGGCAAGGGCGGACGGGGCGGTACCGGCGGCCGGCCAAGCCGTGGGAGCGACCGTGCCACCCCGCGCGGCGGGGGTGGCGGGGATACCGCACGCATCTACATCGGGGCCGGCAAGCGGCAGGGGATCCGCCCCAAGGACCTGGTCGGCGCGATCGCGAACGAGTCCGGGCTCAGCGGTCGTGACGTCGGCAACATCGACATCACCCCCAACTTCTCCCTGGTCGAGGTGCCCCGTGACAGCGCGGATGAGGTCATCCGGGCGCTCAGGGCCTCCACCATCAAGGGACGGCGTACCACGGTGCGCCCCGACCGGCACGCCTGAGCGCAGAGGAGCACCACCGATGCCCACCGAGGATCTGCGTTTCCCCGGCGGTACCGGGGCGGAGCTGTCCGGCGTGCTGCACCTGCCCGAGGAGGAGGCGCGCGGCAGCATCCTGCTGGCCCACTGCTTCACCTGCTCCAAGGACATCCAGACCATGACCCGTCTGGCCCGGGGCCTCGAGGAGGCGGGCTACGCGGTGCTGCGCTTCGACTTCACGGGGCTCGGTGACAGCGAGGGCGACCTCGCGGAGACCACGGTGGCCCACAGCGTGCGGGATCTCACCGCGGCGACCACCGCGCTGCTGGAGCGCGGCGCGGGTCCCTGCGGGCTGCTCGGGCACAGCCTGGGTGGTGCGGCCGCCCTGCTCGCCGCGCCACGGCTCCACACGGTCCGTTCGGTGGTCGTGCTGAACGCACCGTCGTCACCCGGCCACCTGCGCGCCCTGCTCACGCGGGGCGGTGCACCTGAGGAGGAACGCTTCACGGTGCGCATCGGGGGACGGGATGTGGAGCTGTCCCGCAGCTTCCTCGACGAGCTCGACGAGCATGACCAGGCCGGCGCCGTCGCGGAGCTCGAGCGTCCCCTGCTGGTCGTGCACGCCCCCGACGACCAGGTCGTGTCCGTGACGGAGGGGGAGCGGATCTTCGCCTCGGCACGCCAGCCGAAGGGCTTCCACCCGCTCATCGACGCCGACCACCTGGTCAGCGACCGCGACCGCGCCCGCGAGCTGCTCGAGGTGGTCCGCCGGTGGTTCGACCGGACGCTGTGACGGTCCCTACCGGCGGGAGCGCACCGCCTTGTGGGCCTCGCTGACAGCCACCACCGCGAGGGTGACCACCGCGATCCGCCACCACCCGTCAGCGGTGACCGGCGCGATCTGCAGCACCGCCTGGGTGGGTGCCCAGTAGCTGGCCACGTTGTGGATCGTCAGCGCGATGATGGTGGAGGCGAGCAGGAAGGGGTTGCCACGCACGTGGGTGACCGCGATCGAGCGCCGCTCCGACCGGGCGTTGTAGACGTGGGCGGCCATGGCGACCACCAGGGTGGTGAGCGCGGCACCGCGCTGCTGGTCGAGGCTGAGGCCCGCCTCGATCGCCCAGGTGAACACCCACAGGCTCCCGATGGCCATCGTCACGCCGGTCAGGACGGTGCGCTCCCACAGCACCGCGTTCACGATCGGGTCCTGGCGCCGGCGCGGCGGCCGGTCGAGCACGTCCGGTTCCCCCTTCTCGAAGGCGAGCGCCACGTCCTGGAGGCCGTTGGTCACCACGTTGAGCCACAGCAGCGCAGCCGGCACGTAGGGCAGGGGCAGGCCCGCCGCGATCGAGGTGATGATCGCGACGATGGCGGCCGCACCGGTGGACAGCAGGAAGTAGGTCACCTTCCGGACGTTCTCGAAGACGACCCGTCCCTCCTCGACCGCGTTGGCGATGGAGACGAAGTTGTCGTCGGTGAGCACCATGTCGCTGGCCTCACGGGCGACGTCGGTGCCGTCCCGGCCCATCGCCACGCCGATGTCGGCGGCCTTGAGCGCCGGGCCGTCGTTGACGCCGTCACCGGTGACCGCCACCACCTGGTCGTGGGAGCGCAGCGCCCGCACCACCCGCAGCTTGTGCTCCGGCGCGACCCGGGCGAACACGTCCACCTCGAGGACCGCGTCCCGCAGCATCTCGTCCGACATCAGCTCCACCTCGGCACCGGTGAGCGTGTCGGGCCGTTCGCTGATGCCGAGCTGATCGGCGATGGCGCTGGCGGTCACGGCGTGGTCACCGGTGATCATCAGGACCCGGATACCGGCGTGCCGGGCGCGGGCGATGGCGTCGCGGACCCCCTCGCGGGGAGGGTCCTGCATGCCCACCAGACCGGTCAGCACGAGGCGGTCGGGCAGCGGCGGGGTGTGTTCGTCGATCCGGGCGGCGACCTCCTCGTCGAGGTCGAGCTGGGCCAGGGCCAGCACCCGGAGCCCGTCCGCCGCCATCTCCGCGGCGACCGCCAGCACCGCCTCGCGGTCCAGCGGCTGCGGCCCCGCAGGTCCGTGCAGGTGCTCGCACAGCTCCAGGACCCGTTCCGGGGCACCCTTGAGCCGGAGCACGGCNCCGCCCTCGTCCACCACCACCAGGGAGTAGCGCAGGTCCGACTCGAAGGGCACATGGGCGAGCACCTCGATGTCGTGGGTCAGCTCATGCGGGTCGAGCCCCACCGAACGCGCGGCAGTGAGTAGCGCGACCTCCGTGGGGTCACCACGGTGGTCCACCACCTCGCCGTCCTCCACCACCAGCTCGGCTTCGCTGGTGAGCACCGCGGTGCGCACGCTGCTGGCCAGGGCACCGTCAGGGTGGTCCGCGAGGTGATCGGTGGCCGGCGACAGGCTGTCGTGGCCGTGCCCGTCCTCGAGGAAGCGGACCCAGCCGTCGGGGGTCCATCCCCGCACCAGGGTCATCCGGTTGGCGGTCAGCGTGCCGGTCTTGTCGGAACCGATCGTGTTGGTGCTGCCGAGGGTCTCCACCGCCGGCAGGGAGCGGATGATCGCGTTGCGCTGCGCCATCCGCCGCACCCCCAGCGCCATCGCCACGGTGAAGGCGACGGGCAGGCCCTCCGGCACCACGGCGACGGCCAGGGCGACCGCGGTGAGGAACATCTCCTCGACGGGCTCACCGAGCGCGAGCCCGAGGAAGAAGGCGACCAGGGTGGAGCCGAGCACCGCGACGGCGATGATGTTGGCGAAGCGCTTCATGCGCTGCTGGAGCGGGGTCTCCGGTTTCTCCTCGGCACGGATCGACTCCGCGATCGTCCCGAGCTGGGTGTCGAGTGCCGTCGCCACCACGACACCACGGGCCCGGCCGCTGGTCACCGCGCTGCCCATGAAGGCCATGGAACTGCGGTCGGCGGCCAAGGACTCCTCGGCGACCGGGTCAGCGGACTTGCGCGCCGGCTTCGACTCCCCGGTCAACAACGACTCGTCGACCTCCAGCGCGGTGGTGCGCACCAGCCGCAGGTCGGCGGGGACCCGGGTCCCCGAGGCGAGCAGCACCAGATCCCCGGGGACCAGCCCGACGGCGTCGATCTCCTGCTCACGCCCGTCACGCAGCACCTGCGAGCGCGGGGCGGCCATCTGCATCAGGGCGTGTACCGACCGATCGGCCTTGCGCTCCTGGATGAACCCGATGACGGCGTTGATGACCAACACGGCGGCGATGACGGCGGCGTCGGTGTACTCGTCGATCAGCAGCGTGACGACGAAGGCCACCAGCAGGATGTAGATCAGGGGGCTCTTGAACTGCGACAGGACGATGTCGAGGTTGGTGCGCGGCTCGTCGCGGCCGAGCTCGTTCGGTCCCACCTCTGACAGGCGTCGACCGGCCTGCTCGCTGGTCAGCCCGGTCTCCCGGTCCACCTCCAGGGCAGCAAGCACCTCGTCGTTGTGGAGCGCGTGCCAGGGTCGCATCGCCATGGGCTCACCTCCCGACCGACCCACGCTAACGGTCACAGGGCCACCCGCGCGACGGGCGGAGGGCCCTTCCTGGCCGGGCTGGTCGGGGATCAGCCCGCCGCGCCCCGGACCTGGGCGGACCAGCGCAACGCCTCGTGGTGTGAACGTGCGAGATCCCTCGCCTCCAACCCCAGGCCGCGACCGAGCGCGACCAGTCGGGGCCAGTCGGCCTGCTCGGCCGCCAGGGTGATCTCCAGCAGATCGCGCAGCTCCCCCGGGCGCCCCTGGAGCGCCCCCCGCACCTCGTCACTGACGGGAACCTGCTGCAGGACGACGTCGGGCACCACCCCGTCGGGGCCGAGCACGGAGAACATCCCGAGCGAGAACGGCTCGAGGCCGGCGGCCGCACCGCGCTCGCGTTGCAGCTCCTCGCAGTAGCGGGCCCGTGTGCTGGCGGTCGTGAGCAGCTCGGAGGGCACGTCGGACTCCACCGACGACAGCACCAGCAGCGAGACCCAACGGTGGAGACGGCGGGTGCCCATCAGGACCAACCCGTGGTGCACCGACTCGACGCTGCGCCAGCCGCTCAGGGTGTCGACCATCCTGAGGAAGCGATCGCTGAGCGTCAGGTCGCTGCGGATCAACTGTTCCACCCGGTGGAGATCCACCTCCGCGCGCGCAACCTCCTTCAGCAGGCTGAGGTGGGCTGCCGGCAGGCCGAGCGGACGCATCGCCCGGACCACCCGCGGCCGGGTGAAGAAGAACCCCTGGAACAGGGTGGCACCCGCGCCCATGAACCGGTCGAAGGTGGTCGAGTCCTCGACCTGCTCCGCCACCACCGGGATCTCACGCCGGCTCAGCTCACGTACGAGCTTGAGCGCATCGTCCTGACGGGTCAGACGTGCGTCGACCTTGACCAGATCAACCTCGTCGAGCAACGGCAGACGGAGATCCTGCGGCAGCAGCCCGTCCAGCGCGAGGCGGAACCCGGCAGCACGGTGCTCACGCAGCGCGTGGCGGACCGCCTCCGTGGGGGCGGCGTCCCGCAGCACCTCGAGCACGAGCCCATCGGGTGGCAGGTCGAGCAGCGTGCCCGAGCGCAGCAGGGAGGTCGGTACGTGCACGAAGGCGTCGTCGCCGTCGGTCGTGATCTCCCGGCCGAGCGCCAGCACGCCGTCGACCAGGACGGTGGCGGTGGCCCGCACCGCGTCGTCATCGTCGTCGAGGTCGGGTGCGAGGCGGTCGTTGAACAACAGCTCGTAGCCTGCCACCGCGAGCGCAGGGTCGACGATCGGTTGCCGTGCCACCATGACCTCACCGAGCAACGGTTCCTCGGTGGCCGTCTCGTTGTGCACCCGCACCCTCCGTGTTCGTGACCTCGCACCCCGACCATCGGCACGTCAGCCCCGGAAGCTGAGGGGGAACCGGCACCAACCCCGGTGCCTGCCACTCGGTAGCGTCCGGGGGACCGAGACGGGTTGGTGTTGCGTACCCGGTCGGCGGCAGCGACCTCGGAGCCTGAGGAGGGGTGGTGGACACCACGGCGATCGCAGCGACCCTCGCGCAGGTCGAGGGGTGGGAGCCGGACACGGTCGCTGTCGGCGTCACCGACGACAGTGGGACCCTGGCCACCCATGGCCCGACGGACCGACGCCTGTGGCTGGCCTCGGTGACGAAGCTGCTCAGCGCCTACGGGGTGCTCATCGCCGCGGCCGAGGGCCACCTCCACCTCGACGAGCCCGTGGAGGTGCCCGGCAGCCTGGAGACCGTGACCGTCCGCCACCTGCTGGCCCACGCCGGCGGCCTGGCCGACACCCCCGGCGGCAACCACCGCCCCCCCGAGCAGCGTCGCATCTACGCCGACTGGGGGTACGGGCTCCTGGGTGAGGTGGTCGAGCAACGCGTCGGCCTGCCCTTCGGCGACCACCTCGCCATCGAGGTGTTCGAGCCGCTGGGGATGAACGACACCACCCTGGAGGGGGCGCCCGGTCACGGTGGCCGCGGCACCGTGGACGACCTGCTGCGCTTCGCCCGTGAGCTGCTCGCGCCGACGCTGGTACCGCAGGGGTGGCTGACCGAGGCCACACGCATCGCCTACCCCGGACTGGACGGCGTCATCCCCGGCTACGGCCGCCGCTCACCCAACGACTGGGGCCTCGGCTTCGAGCTCCAGGGCGGCAAGGCCGACCACTGGATGGGCACCCGCCTCCCGCCGGAGGCCTTCGGCCACTTCGGCCGGTCCGGATCCTTCCTGTGGGTCGATCCGCGCACCGGGTTCGCCGCAGCGTCCCTGGCAGACCGGGAGTTCGGGGCGTGGGCCCGGCAGGTGTGGGGACCCTTCAACGACCGACTCGTCGACACCCTGCGATCGGCTGCACGATGAACCTGCTGGTGGTGGGCAGCGGCGACCTGGGCACCGAGTTCGGCCTGCGGGCGAGCCGGGCGGGCCACCGCGTCCACGCCCTGCGCCGACGTGCGCACCTGCTGCCGGCACCGCTCCACCCGGTGGCGGCGGCGCTGCCGGGCGCGCTCCCGGCACTGCCCGACGACATCGAGGTGGTGGTGATCACCATCGCTGCGGACGGCCGCGACGTGGACGCCTACCGCCGTGCGTACCTGGAGGCGCCGGCGCAGGTGCTGGACGCGCTGGCGCACCGCGGCGCACCGCTGCGCCGCGTGGTGTTCACCTCCTCGACCGCGGTCTACGGGGTGGACGACGGCTCGGTGGTCGACGAGGACACACCCACCGGCCCCAGCTCACCCACGGGGGAGGTGCTCGTGCACGCGGAGCAGGCGTTGTGGGACCGCGACGTTCCCACGGTGTCGTTGCGGCTGGCGGGGGTGTACGGCCCGGGCCGCGAGCGGCTGGTACGCCGGGTGCGTTCCGGCGAGGCCGTCCTCCCCGAGCGCGAGGTCCACACCAACCGGATCCACCGTGACGACGCGGCGGACGCGCTGCTGCACCTGACCGACCTGTCGGATGCACCGGAGCCCTGCTACCTCGGCGTGGACGACGCCCCCGCACCGCTCGGCGAGGTGCTGACCTTCCTCGCCCGCGAGGTGGGCGTGCCGATCCCACCGCGGGGCCCGGTGACCCGTAGCCGCGGCGGCGACAAGCGCTGCTCCAACGCCCGCCTCCGGGCGCTCGGCTGGACGCCCACCTATCCGAGCTACCGGGAGGGCTACCGCGCGGTGCTGGACGGCCGCGGGCTCCGCCACCCCTGACCGTCCGTCCGTCGGGGCGGTGGCAGCCGCGGCGTAGCCTCACCCGGCACCCTGCCGCGAAGCAGTCTGCCGCCAAGGAGTCCACCGTGCCCACACCACCGCCACCCGGCGCGCTGGTCGTCCTCGGCCGGGACGCCTGCGTCACCTACCTGGAGGAGGCGCCCTACAGCCGCATCGGCTTCGTGCTGGACGGCCAACCCATCGTGCTGCCGATCAACCANCTGCTCCACGGCGGGGCCGTGTACCTGCGGGCNGCTCCCGGCTCCAAGCTCGGCACCGCCGCCGCCGGGCAGGTGGTGGTGATCGAGGCGGACGGCGGGGACGCCGAGCAGCGGGTCGCATGGTCGGTACTGGTCCGTGGCCGAGCCTCGATCGTCAGCGACGAGGCGGAGCTCGCGGCGCTGGAGGCCGAGGGGTTCATGCCCTGGGCCCTGCCGGCGGAGGAGTCGTACTGGATGCGGGTGGATGTGCACGACATCGACGGCCGACGCATCGTGCGCGAGTGACCGGCGGTCACCGGCCCCCGGCACCGGGGACGAAGGCGCCGGTCTGCACCTGCCAGAGGGCCGCGTAGCGCCCGTCAGCCGCCACGAGCTGCTCATGGGTGCCGGACTCCACCACCACCCCGGCCTCCAGCACGTGGATCCGGTCCGCGCGGCGCACGGTGGACAGCCGGTGGGCGATCACCAGGGTGGTGCGGGTGTGGGTGACGCGGGCCAGGGAGCGCTGGATCGCCGCCTCGGTCTCGTTGTCCACCGCCGAGGTGGCCTCATCGAGGATGAGTATCGACGGGTCGCACAGCAGGGCCCGGGCGATGGAGACCCGCTGGCGCTGCCCACCGGAGAGCTTCTGGCCCCGCTCGCCGACCACCGTGTCGTAGCCCTGCGGCAGCGCGGTGATGAAGTCGTGGGCCTCCGCGAAGCGCGCGGCGGTCTCCACCTCGGCGTCGGTAGCGTCGGGGCGGCCGTACACCAGGTTCTCGCGCACCGTGCCGTGGAACAGGAACACGTCCTGGCTGACCAGGGCGTAGGCCGCGCGGAGATCGGCGAGGGCGAGGGTGCGCACGTCGTGGCCGTCGAGGTGGACGGCCCCGCCGGTGACGTCCTCGAGCCGCAGCAGCAGCTTGACCAGGGTGGACTTGCCCGCACCGGTCGCGCCGACCACGGCGTGGGTCTCACCGGCAGGCACGTGCAGGTCGACCCCACGCAGCACCTCGGCGCCGTCGCGGTAGGCGAAGCGCACCGCCTCGAGCGTGAGCTCCCCGCGGGGGTCGGGGAGCAGGGTGTCACCGTCGGCGAGCCCCACGGGTTCGGTGATCAGGTCCAGGATCCGGCGGGTCGACGCCATCGCCCGCTGGTACTGGTCGAAGGTCTCCCCCAGCCGCGTCAGGGGCCACAGCAACCGCTGGACGATGAACACCAGCACGCTGAAGGTGCCCGCCGCGAGCTCGCCCTCCAGGGCCTGCATCCCGCCGATCAGCAGGATCGCGGTGAACCCGATCAGGATGGCGATCCGGATCAACGGTACGAAGGCCGAGGACAGGCGGATCGCGTCGCGGTTGGCGTCGCGGTAGGCGGCGGAGTCGGCGGTGACCCGCTCCAGCTCCCGCGCCTCGGCGGAGAAGGCCTTGATCGTGGCCAGGCCACCGAGGTTGTTGGCCAGCGTCGCGTTGAGGTCACCGACCCGGGAGCGGACCAGGCGGTAGCGGGGCTCCAGGCGGCGCTGGAACCGCAGGGTGCCCCACACGATCACCGGGATCGGGGCGAAGGCCACCAGCCCAACCAGGGGCGAGAGCACCAGGTAGGTCGCCCCGATCAGCACCACCGAGGTGGCGACCTTGATCAGCTCCTGGGCGCCGCGGTCCAGGAAGCGCTCCAGCTGGTTCACGTCGTCGTTGAGCACCGCCAGCAGGCCGCCGGTGGAACGGTCCTCGAAGCTGGCGAGGTCCAGGGACTGCACGTTGGCGTAGGCGTCGAGCCGGGCCTCGTGCTGGATCGTCTGGGCCAGGTTGCGCCACAGCAGGTCCGCGACGTACTGCGACGCGGACTCCAGCAGCCACACGGCCACGGTCAGCACGGCGAGGACGACCAGCTGGCCGCGCGGGTCGATCACCCCGGTCAGCCGGGCCACCAGGGAGTCCTCGCCGACCACGACGATGTCGACGGCGATACCGATCAGGAAGGGCGGCGCGATGTCGGAGGCGGTGTTGACCACCGACGCCACGGTGGCGGCGATCAGCCGCCGGCGGTGGCCGCGGGCGTAGGCCCACAGCCGCCGGATCGGTGCCACCTCGGCGTCGGTGCGGCCATGGGTCGTGGCCGCGGTCACCGCTGCTCGTCGGCGGCAGCCAGCACCGCCGGCAGGTGGTCGGCGAGCATGCGGAAGGCCGCACCGCGGTGGCTGATCGCGTCCTTCTCCTGAGCGCTCAGCTCCCCGTTGGTCCGGTCCCCGTCGGTGTCGTCGGCGACGAACAGCGGGTCGTAGCCGAAGCCGTGGTCGCCGCGGGCCTCGTGCACGATCCGCCCACGCATCTGACCGCGGACCACCACCTCGCCGCCGCCCGGCCCGACCGCCACGGCGGCGCACACGAACCGGGCGGTGCGTCGCTCGTCGGGGACCTCGGCGAGCGCGTCGAGCAGCTTGGCGTTGTTCGCCTCGTCGTCACCGTGGGTGCCGGCGTAGTAGGCGCTGTGCACGCCCGGGGCGCCCTCCAGGGCGTCCACCGCCAGGCCGGAGTCGTCGGCGATCGCCGGCAGGCCGGTGGCGCGGGCGCAGGCGCGCGCCTTGATCAGGGCGTTGGCCTCGAAGGTGTCCCCGTCCTCCACCGGTGAGGGGACCTCCAGCTCGGTCATCGCCACGAGCTCCACCTCCAGGCCGGCGTCGGAGAGGATCGCGCGGATCTCGGTGAGCTTGTGGGGGTTGGCGGTGGCCACGACCACCTTCGGGGTGTCGCGCGGTGCGTCGCTCACAGCCCCACCACCGAGGTGGCGGGGGCCGCGGCCCGGGGCAGCTCCACGGCGGCACGCTGCAGCGCGAACAGCTCCTCGCAGCCCGCCAGGGCCAGGTCCAGCAGGGCGTCCATGGCGGCCCGGTCGAAGGGCGCGCCCTCGGCGGTGCCCTGGACCTCCACCAGCCGCCCGTCGGCGGTGGCGACCACGTTCATGTCCACCTCGGCGCGCACGTCCTCCTCGTAGGGCAGGTCGAGGCGCGGCTCGCCGTCGATCACGCCCACGGAGATGGCGGCGACCTGGCCGGTCAGGGCGTGTTCCTGGCCGGCGACAGCCAGCGCCCGGGCCAGGGCTACCCACCCGCCGGTGATCGCCGCGGTGCGGGTCCCGCCGTCGGCCTCCAGCACGTCGCAGTCGACGGTGACGGTCAGCTCCGCCATCGCGTCGAGGTCGACCACCGCGCGCAGGCTGCGGCCGATGAGGCGCTCGATCTCCTTGGCGCGGCCCGAGGGCCCCTTCCGGTCGCGGCGCGCCCGGCGGTCCGTGGAGCCCGGCAGCATGGCGTACTCCGCGGTCACCCAGCCGCCCTCCCCGCGGAAGGGTGGGGAGCCCTCCTCCACGGAGGCGGCGGCCAGCACGTGGGTGCCCCCGAAGCGGGTCAGGGCGGAGCCAGCGGGGTGGCGCTGGGCGTCGGGGAGGATGGAGACCGGACGCAGCTCGTCGGGGCGGCGGCCATCGGCGCGGGGCATGGGCGGTCCTGGTGCGGTGGGCGGGTGCGGGGCCGCGACCCTACCCGCCGGCCCCGACGCGGTACCGGGCCAGGTCCTCGGCCAGCTCCACGGGGCCGTCGAAGGTGTCGCGCGCCTCCCGCAGGACCGCGTCCCGGTCGGTCCCGCCCGCGATGTGGGTGAGCACCAGCCGACCCACGCCGGCCTCCTGCGCCACCGCACCCGCCTGGGCGCCGGTGAGGTGGATGCCGGGTGGGTAGTTCCCCGGGTCGCCCGCCCAGGTCGACTCGCACAGCAGCAGATCCGCGCCGCGCGCGATCTCGACCAGATCCGGCCCCCCTGCGGAGTCGCCGGAGTAGACCAGTGTCGTGCCTGCCACCTCGATACGCATGGAGACCGCGGGTACCGGGTGCACGCTGCGGGCGAAGGACAGGGCCACGGGTCCGACGGTGACACGGTCGCCGTGAGCCACCTCGGTGTGGTCGTAGACGTCGTCGAAGGACACCGGGCTGTCACCCGACAGCAGCCCGGCAAGGGTGGCGTGGACCTCGGCCGGGGCGTAGA
>SL_7KL_010_BRINEDRAFT_10000813_pt1 | contig 15022 bp, 13 predicted proteins | sample SodLak_010_BRINE_FD_10663 | JGI IMG/M metagenome (IMG submission 10663)
TAGACGCCCGGCGCCACCGCCTCGGGCGTCATCGCGTAGTCCTCGGGCGCGGCCGCGTCCGATGGCCCCGCGACGGAGGCCTGCGGTAGGGCAACCACCGAGACTACCAGCGCCAGCGCACCCAACCCGGTCCATCTACTCATGATTCACTCCCTCTACCGGCAACAATGCCACTCAAACCCAATTCATAGACTGCACCCGATCACGGAAGTGCCGCCCCGAGCAAGCGTGGACCGGCAGCCGACCGTACTGCGGACGCGGATGCGTTAGCATTCCGGAGACCCCCCTGCACGGAGCCTTTTGTGCGCCGAATCTCCCGCACCTTCCTGACCGGCCTGGCCGCGATCCTCCCGGCCGCGATCACGCTGGCCCTGCTGTGGTGGCTGGGCAGCACCGCCGAGGATGTCCTCGGGGGCTTGCTGCAGGCCGTACTGCCGGATCTGCTCTACTTCCCGGGCATGGGGATACTGGCCGGTATCGGCCTGATCTTCGGCCTCGGGGTGTTGCTTCAGGCCTATGTCGTGCGCTGGCTGTTCGACTGGCTGGAGGGCCTGATGCAGCGCATCCCGGTGATCAAGACGATCCACGGCACGGTGCGCGACGTCACCAACCTGCTCTCCGGCGACATCCATCAACGCTTCGGGAAGGCCGTGCTCGTCACGTTCCCCGGCACCGACTTCAAACTGGTCGGCTTTGTCACCCGCGAGGATTTCGAGGGTCTGCCGGACAACCTGGGGGGGCCGGAGACGCTCGCGGTCTACATGCCCATGAGCTACCAGATCGGCGGCTACACCCTGATGCTGCCGCGCGAGCGGGTCGAGCCGCTGGACCTGCCTCTGGAGGATGCGATGCGCTACGCCCTGACCGCCGGCGTCTCCGCGCGCCAGGACAAAGGAACCGGGTAGAATCCGGCGCATGACGGAACACGACACCCAGCCCCGGATACTGGTCGGCGTCAGCGGCGGCATCGCCGCCTACAAGGCCTGCGAGCTGGTGCGCGAATTGAAGCGCGCCGGCTGCGCCGTGCGCGTGGTGATGACCGCGGGTGCCCGCGCCTTCGTGACCCCGCTGACCTTCCAGGCCCTGTCCGGCGCGCCGGTACGCACCGAACTGCTGGATGCCGAGGCCGAATCCGGCATGGACCATATCGCCCTGGCGCGCTGGGCCGATCGCATCGTGGTCGCCCCCGCGAGCGCCAACCTGATCGCCCGCTACGCCCAAGGCCTGGCGGACGACCTGCTGAGCACCCTGCTGCTGGCCACCACCGCGCCGGTCACCCTGGCGCCGGCGATGAACCACCGCATGTGGGCACACCCGGCCACGCAGGCCAACATTGCGACCTTGGTCGAACGCGGCGTGACCCTGATCGGACCCGACAGCGGCGACCAGGCCTGCGGCGAGCGGGGCGAAGGCCGCCTGCGCGAGCCGGTCGCGATCGCGCGCGAACTGCTGCAGCCGGCCGACGCCCCGCTAGCCGGCCGCCAGGTGCTGATCACGGCCGGCCCCACGTTCGAACCCATCGACCCCGTGCGCTTTATCAGCAACCGCAGCTCCGGGCGTATGGGCTTCGCCCTGGCCGCGGCCGCGCGCGACGCTGGAGCGCGGGTGACGCTGGTGCACGGCCCCACCGCGGAGGCCGTGCCCGCCGGCGTCGAGGGCATGGCCACCGAAACCGCCGCCGCCATGCACGCCGCGGTGATGGAACGCCTGCCCGCGACCGACATCCTGATTGCAGCGGCGGCCGTGGCCGACTACCGTCCGGCCGCACCACAGGCCCAGAAGCTCAAAAAGTCCGACCCCACGATGAACCTGGCCCTGGAACGCACCGAGGACATCCTCGCCGACGCCGCGCGCCAGGCGGCCACGCTCCCCCGGCGCCTGTTCCTGGTGGGCTTCGCCGCCGAGACCGAGCACCTGCGCGAGCACGCCGACGCCAAGCGCCGAAACAAGGGGCTCGACCTGATCGCGGCCAATCGCGTCGGCGAAGGCCTCGCCTTCGGCACCGCCGACAACGAGCTGCTGTGTCTATGGGAGGGCAGCGAGCGCACGCTGCCGAACCAGCCCAAGGCCCAACTGGCGCGGGCGCTGATCGACCTGATCATCGAGCGCCTGAACCCACGCGAAACAGATTAGCAAAAATCCGCGTAAACGCTCGCCCACTCGGGCGGGGATACAAGCGAGCAGCGCGATAGCGCTGCTGGGTTTACGGTATGGGGTCCGGCGGCATAAGCTGTACATGCATCCATGCATAAATGGCGCGCCATGCGGAAGGCCACCAAGATACGCACTTACCCCACGACCGAGCAGGCGGCGTTTCTGAACCGCCAGTTCGGCGCGGTGCGTTTCTGCTACAACACCGGCCTTCGCATCATGTCCCATCGCTACCAGCGCCACGGCCAGTCGTTGAGTGCAAAACACGACATCAAAAAGCTGCTTCCGGTGGCCAAGAAGTCACGCAAGTATGGCTGGCTGAAAGAAGCGGATTCCATGGCTCTCCAGCAGTCGTGCATCAATCTCGACCAAGCCTTCCAGCGCTTTTTCGACCCCAAGCAAAAAGCCGGCTATCCGCGCTTCAAGAGCAAGCGTGGCAAGCAGTCGAGTTACCACTGTGTTGGTATCCAGGCTGGCGAGAACTGGATCAGGGTACCCAAGCTCGGTCCGATCAAGGCCAAGGTGCATCGCAAGGTTGAAGGCAAACTAAAAAGCATCACCCTGACCCGGACGGTCACCGGGAAGCACTACGCCTCGCTGCTCTTCGAAACCGAACAGGTCGCCCCGGAACCGCTGAAGGATGTCGACGCCGCCGGTGTCGTCGGCCTCGACATGGGGTTGTCGCATCTGGCCATTGACTCCACCGGCCATAAGACCTCCAACCCGCGCTTTCTCACCCAGGCCGCAGCCAATCTGCGGCGTAAACAGAAGGCGCTCTCCCGCTGCCAGAAGGGCAGCGCCAATCGGGCGAAAGCCCGGCTGCTCGTGGTCAAGGCTCACGAACGTCTGGCCAACGCCCGCAACGACTTCCAGCACAAGCTCTCTCGACAGATCGTTGACGACAATCAAGCGGTGATCGTCGAGACGCTGAAGGTCCGCAACATGATGAAGAACACCCGCCTCGCCAAGCACATCGGCGATGCGTCCTGGTATGCCTTGGCCGCTAAACTGGACTACAAGGCCATGGAGAAGGGCAAACGTCTGGTCAGGATCGACCCGTGGTTTGCCAGCTCCAAGACCTGCCATGTCTGTCATCACAAGATGGACGCCATGCCGTTGAACGTCCGGTCGTGGGAGTGCCCCGCCTGCCAGACTCATCATGACCGGGACATCAATGCGGCACTGAACATCAAGCACCAAGGCATGATCCATTTGAAGGCGGAAGGGCTGTCCGTCTCTGCCCATGGAGGCTCGCGTAAATCCGGCATGTCGCCGGTTGCTGCCTAAGAAGTGGGAAGCCTCGCCCGTGGCGCGTCAGCGCTTAGGGCGGGGAGCAGTCACTCATTGCCAAGGAACCCCGAATGCCCGTCCCCGAGATTGACCTGAAGATCCTCGACCCGCGCATGGGCGTGGACTTCCCGCTGCCCGCCCCGGCCACCGACGGCTCGGCCGGCGTGGACCTGCGCGCGATGATCGAGGCCCCACTGACGCTGGAGCCGGACGCGGCCGAGCTGATCCCGACCGGGCTGTCGATCCACATCGAGGACCCGGGTTATGCCGGGATGATCCTTCCGCGCTCCGGGCTCGGCCACAAGCATGGCCTGGTGCTGGGGAATCTTGTCGGCCTGATCGACGCCGACTACCAGGGGCCGTTGATGGTCTCCTGCTGGAACCGGGGCGCGAACGCCTACACGCTCGAGGTCGGCGAGCGCCTCGCCCAACTGGTGATCGTCCCGGTCGTCCAGCCGCGCTTCCGCGTGGTCGAGGACTTCGAAGAGACCACCCGTGGCGCGGGCGGCTTCGGCTCCTCGGGGCGCGGCTGAACCGGCGTCAGGTCTCCAGGGCCGAGGCCGGGCCGAAGAACTCGTAGTTCACCCGCTCGTCCGGGATGCCTAGCCCGCGCAGGTGGGCGCGCACCTGCTGCATGAAGGGCTTCGGCCCCAGGAAATAGACATCCACCTCGCGGCTGTCGGGCAGCCATTCGGCGAGCTGCTCACGGGTCAGAAAGCCTTCGGCATGCGGCTGATCGCCGGCACGCGGCTCGCTATAGCAATAGCGACGGGTAAGACCGGACATCTGTTCTGCCTGACGCTCCACCCAGCCGTGAAACGCGTGCACGCCACCGTGCCGCGCACAGTGGAGAAAGTGCACCTCGCGACCGTCCGCCAGCGCCGCCTCGGTCATCGCCATCGCCGGCGTGATCCCGACCCCCGCGGTCACGAAGGCCACGGGACGATCCGACGCCCGCAGCACGAAATCGCCGGCCGGAGGGAAGACGTCCAGCGCGTCACCCTCCTGCACCCGGTCGTGCAGGAACGTCGACGCGACACCGCCTGGCTCGCGCTTGACGCTGATGCGCAGGCTCTCGCCGTTCGCCGCCGCCGACAGGGAATAGTTCCGCCGTACCTCCTCGCCGTCGATCATCAGGCGCAGTCCGAGGTATTGCCCTGGCTGGTGCGGCGGGACGGGCTGACCGTCAACCGGCTGCAGATAGAACGAGGTGATCTCCTCGCTCTCGGGGACCTTGCGCTCCACACGAAAGGCGCGGGCACCACGCCAGCCGCCGGGTTGCTGTTCGTGCGCAGTGTACACGCCCTCTTCGGCCTCGATCAGGATGTCGGCCAGTTGCTGATAGGCCGCGCCCCAGGCCTCCAGCACCGCATCGGTCGCGACCTCCTCGCCCAGCACCTCGCGCATGGCCTGCAACAAGCAGGTGCCGACAATCGGGTAATGTTCGGGCTGCACCTGCAACGAGACGTGCTTGTTGACGATCTGGCCCACCAGCGGGCCCAGGGCCTCCAGTTGGTCGATGTGCCGTGCGTAATTCAGGACCGCATTGGCAAGGGCCCGTGCCTGTTCGCCACTGGCCTGATGCGCCTGGTTGAACAGCGGCTGCACCTCCGGGTAATCGCGCAGCATGATCTCGTAGAAGTGACGGGTGAGGGCTTCGCCGCCGGATTCCAGCAACGGCACGGTTTGCTGGATGATCGCCTTCTGTTCGGTCGAGAGCACGGGACACCTTTTTTTTAATGTATATGATACGCAGCTTTATACCCGCCACGGCGTCACCGGTCAAACCATGCATATAGAATCGACCTTCCAGGAGACGCTGACCATGGCCGCCCCGACGCACCCACAAGGCGGGGTGCTAAACTGCACGGCTGCGAAACCCGACAACCGGACCCGCCATGGATACCCAGACGGCCCATTCCGTTGCCCACGTACTGATTGAAGCGCTGCCCTATATCCAGCGCTTCGCAGGCAAGACCATCGTGATTAAGTACGGCGGCAACGCCATGACCGAGGACCACCTGAAGGCCTCGTTCGCGCGTGACATCGTTCTGCTCAAGCAGGTCGGCGTGAATCCAGTGGTCGTGCATGGCGGCGGGCCGCAGATCGGTGAACTGCTGAAACGCCTGGGCAAGGAGACGGAATTCGTCAACGGCCTGCGCGTGACCGACCGCGAGACCATGGACGTGGTGCAGATGGTGCTCGGCGGGCTGGTGAACCAGGAGATCGTGTCGCTGATCAACCGCTTCGGCGGCCGGGCCGTCGGCCTGACCGGCAAGGACGGGCAGATGATCCGCGCGACCCCGTTGCGCGACTACGGCGCGGCCGAGGGCGAACCCAGCGTCGACCTGGGCCATGTCGGCCAGGTGGAAGGTGTGGACCCGAGCATCGTCCACACCCTGGATCAGAGTGACTTCATCCCGGTCATCGCCCCGATCGGCTTCGACCGCGACGGCAAGGCCTACAACATCAATGCCGACACCGCGGCCGAGAAGCTCGCCGTGGTGCTGGATGCGGAGAAGCTGTTCCTGCTGACCAACACGCCAGGTGTACTCGACGGCAGCGGGGCGCTGCTACCGCGCCTGGCCGCGCCGGAGGTGGATGCCATGATCCGCGACGGCACCATCCACGGCGGCATGATTCCGAAGATCCGCTGCGCCCTGGATGCCGTGCGCAGTGGCGTGAACGCCACCCACATCGTGGACGGCCGAGTGGAACACGCGGTACTGCTGGAGCTACTGACCGACCAGGGTGTGGGGACGTTGATCAGTCGTTAACGCGGCCGTTCAGCACCAGTTGCTGAAAGTCGCGGCGGTCCAGATCCAGGCGCTCGTGGATCGCGGACAGGCGCTCACGCTGGCCCCGACGGTACTGGCGCTCGCGAGCAATGCGCGCGTCCAGCTCGTCCAGCTCCGCCCGGTAACGATCCGCCAGCGCGGAGTTTTCATTGGCGCCGTCCAGCTGCCGGCGGATGCGCTCGCGCTCACGCAACAGGGTCTTTTCCTGGGACTCGCTGCGCAGGACGTTGCCGCCAATCGATCGCTCGCGGCGCTCGCGCAGCTCCTCGATCTCCTCCAGCGAGGTGTAAGCCCGACGCAACTGGTGCTCGCGCGCAACTCGATCCTGTCGCGCGCGTTGCGTCGCCTCCAGGTTGCGTTCCGCCTGCTCGCGCTCGGCCGCGGCCTGCGCCCGCTCCTCGGCGCTCATCGGGGCCGGCAGGATCTCGCGCATACGCCCCTCGGAGTCGTAGATGCGGCGTTCGCGCTGGCTGGTCTCGGGCTGCGGAGTGCTGGAATAGTGTACGGTCCCGTTATCATCCACCCAGCGGTAGATATCCGCCTGGACCGGGACCGCGAGCCCCAGCAGCAACGCACCGGCCAGCGCCGGGCGAAAAACCCCTGACCGCTGCCCGTTCCACACACCCCAAATGACCATTTTCGAACACCTCGGACTCGTCTTCATCGCCATCGTGGCCAACGGGTTCTCCGCGTTGGCCGGTGGCGGGGCGGGCCTGTTGCAATTGCCCGCCCTGATTTTTCTGGGCCTTCCCTACCCCGTGGCACTGGCCACCCACAAGATCGCATCCGTGGCTCTGGGTGCCGGTGCCGGCTTGCGCCACTTCAAGAAAAGCACATTCGAGCCCACGCGCCTAGCCATTATCCTGCTGGCCGGTCTGCCTGGGGTGTTAATCGGTGCCTGGCTGGTGTTGGGGATCCCGCCGCGGGCCGGCGAAATCGCCCTGGGTCTGCTGACCATCGGCCTCGGCTGGTACTCCTGGCGCCGCCCACAGCTCGGGCAGGTGGTGCGCGAGATCGGCTTTTCCTGGAGCCACGCCCTGATCGGCGCGGCCGGTCTGTTCCTGATCGGCATCCTGAACGGCTCGCTGGCCTCGGGCACGGGGCTGATGGTCACCCTGTGGCTGGTGCGCTGGTACGGCATGAACTATACCCAGGCGGTCGCCTACACCATGGTCCTGGTCGGCCTAGTCTGGAACGGGGCGGGCGCCCTGATGCTCGGGACGCTCGGCACGGTGCAGTGGGACTGGCTGCCGGCGCTGCTGGTGGGCAGTTTTGTTGGCGGATACCTGGGCGCCTGGGCGGCCCAGCACTACGGCAACCGCCTGGTCAAGCGCGCCTTCGAGGTTGTCACCGTCCTCACCGGGATCGCCCTGCTGCTGCCCGTGCCCTGACGCCCTGCCTCACCAGGGTAATCCACCATGAAGCACACGAAGGCACGAAAGGCGACCATGCGCTTCGTGCAGGAAGGGCATGGCCTGGAAGTGATTGGCCGTCCCCGCAAATCCGCAGAGCGAAATGGGTTTGGCGGCAACATCCACCCACTCCGCGATCTTCGAGTCCTCTGTGGCGCAACGGCCTTGGCCCTTCTTCGGGCCTTCACGCGCTTGGCGCTAGCAAACGCGGGCTATTCGTCGGCCTCGGCGTCGCCCGGGCTTTCGCAGCGGTTGAGGAGGTCGAAGTGCTCGATCCCTTCGAGGAGGCCCCGCGCGTGCGTGGCCCCGGCGAAGAAGATGCGCTGGAAGCCGCGCAGGCTCTCCAGCTCTGGCTGGTGGTTGCCCACCACCGTCCCCAGCAGGCGCCCGCGCAGCATGTCCTCGTCGTTGCCGGAATCGCCGGCGACCAGCACGTGTTCCAGCGGGATGCCCCACTTGTCGGAGAGATAGCGCACCGCCAGGCCCTTGGAGGCGCGCACCGGCAGCAGGTCGAGGAACCGGTCGTGCGAGTAGATCACCCGGGCGTGCAGGTCCTCGCGGTACAGCCGGGTCTCCACCGTCTTCGCATCCAGACTGCCGGGCGGCTCGACGAAAAAGCTGACCTTGAATGCGCGCTGATCCACATCCGGCTGAAGGACCAGATTTTTCTCCTGCTGCAGACATTCGCGCAGCCGGTCCGGCTCCCAGCGATGACTGATATGTCGCGCCCAGCCGCGATCCTCGGTCTGCTTGGTGCCGTAGTGGATCTCGCTGCCCACCGAGGTGATCCAGACGTCCGGGGTGGGCACGCCATGCTCCTCGAGGATCGCCGCGGCCGAATCGATGCGCCGGCCGGTGGCGACACCAAAGGCAACCCGCTTGCGATTGCGCTTGAGCCAGGCGACGAAGGCACGAGTGGCCTTGTCATCGCCCAGCAGGGTGTTGTCGATGTCGGTGATCACGGCGCGATCCATCTGCGCCAGGTGGCCGGAGACCCGGCGCTCGTGGTGGCGCTCCTGGCGCACCTCGCGGGTCAGCGACTTCACCAGCTTGACGTATTTCTCGGCGTGGCCGTCCCAGGAATAGTGCTGGCGCACGCCCTTGAGCCCGGCGCGCGAGTAACGCTGCCAGCGCGGACGATCCGCCAGGATGGCCTGGATCGCGTCGGCGATGCCCTCCGGATCCAGCGGATCGATCAACTGGCCGTTGTGGCAGCGCGAGATGATCTCCTCCGGTCCGCCGTCGTTGGTGGCCACGATGGGGGCGCCGCTGGCCGCGGCCTCGATCAGGGTCAGGCCGAAGGGCTCGGTCAGCGCCGGGTTCACGAACACGCCCTTGCTGGAGGCCACCAGGCGGTAGAGATCCGGCACGTCGTCGGAGTCGTGGTGCTTCGGATAGGCCACCAGGCCATGCAGGTCGTGGCGATCGATCCGCAGGAGCAGATCGGTCATGACATCGCGCGCGCCCTTGTCGAGGTCGGCGATGTCGTCACGGTTACCGGCAACGATCAGCAGGTTCGCGTTCTCGCGCAGCCAGTCATTCCCGGCGTAGGCCTCCAACAGGCCGCGGATGTTCTTGCGCTCGTCGGCGCGCGACAGGGCCATGATCAGCGGGCGGTCAGGGGTTTCCAGGAAGCGCCGGACCGCGGCCCAGATCGGCGGCTTGCGCTGGCCCCGCTTCGGCGGATGGAAGCGCGTCAGGTCGGTGCCCGGCGGAATCACCTCCATGCGCTCCGGCTGATAGTTGTCGTAGGTCGCGTACTGTTCGCCAATCTCCTGGCGGGTACTGGCAATCACGCGGTGGGCATGGGCCAGCGCCTCCTCCTCGGCATGAATGCGGGTGGAGATGTTGTAGCGCGCCTCGATGTCGGCGTCCGACATCCCGTTCTCGCGCAGACGTTCGCGCTTGACCCGCCCCAGCGAGTGGCCGGTCTGCAGCATCGGCGCGCCCAGCAGGTTCGACAGCTGCACCGCGACATGCCCGGCATCGGCGTAATGCCCGTGGATCACGTCCGGCCGCAGCCCCACCCGCCGGATATGCCCCAGGGCGTTGTCGGCGAAGCAGTCCAGATAGGGCCAGAGCTTCTCCTTGCGCAGGTAGCGCCGCGGGCCGCAGTCCAGACGCACGATATGGGCCCCGTCGCCCAGGTCTTCTTCCGGTTCGGCGTAGTCGGCGGATACCTTGCTGTCGACCACCCGCCGGGTCAGCAGGTCAACCCGGCCGACCTGCGGGTGGCGGGCCAGCGCGCGCGCGAGTTCGACCACATAGAGCGTCTGCCCGCCGGTGTCGGCGTCGCGACCCAGCTCCAGCTCCCGTCCGCGGACCAGGCCGTGGACACTGATCAGGACGAGATAAAGGCCTTCACCGTCGCGTGACTTGCTCTGGGTCTTTTTCATGGCACCTCGGGTTCCGGGCTGTCGAACAGGCTGAGGGTCTCGGGATTGTCGATCAGGCCCTGCGAAACAAGTACCGCGGTCGCCGACCAGGTCTGGCGATAGTTGGCTCGCCGGCCGACCAGACGACCATGGCGCCCGTCGTAGTACTCCGGCCAGTTATCGCGATACAGGCGCTCGGCCGCGACCGCATGCACGCTGCGCGCGAGATCCGGCCGCCCGACGCGCAGGGCCGCGCCGGTGAACGCCCACAACAGTGCCGGCCAGTTGCCGCCGTTGTGGTAGGACCACGGGGTATTCTTGGGATCGGACCCGGTCAGCAGGCGCCACTCCTCGCCCACCATCGCCGGATAGCAGATCTTGACCGGCATGGTCCCGATCAAGTCCTCGAAGCGCTGCTCGAAGGTCTGCATGATCGAACGCGACTGGTGTTCGTCGGCCAGCCCGAACAGCACCGCCAGCAGGTTGCCGAAACTGAAGAAGCGAAAGTCCATGCGTCCGGGGCCGAGGTTGCCGACCAGGTAGCCGCTCTCCGAGGGGATCCAGTCCACCAGCCAGTCGGGGATACTCTCGGGATAGATGTTCAGCGAATTCTCGGACTCGTGGCCGAAATGCTCGGTGCGATAGCGATGGATATCGTTCAGCCGCTCGAGATCCAGCCAGTAGTAATTGCGAATGTAATCGGACAGCTGCCGCGTACGAATCGCGGACTGCTCGCACAAGAGCTCCGAGTCCTTGTCGCAGGGTTCGAGCATGGCCAGCGAGGCCTTCAGCATCCCGTAGAACAGGGCCTGGATCTCCAGCGGGTGGCCGAACACCCCCATGCGCCGATCGATCATGAAGCTGCCGTCCGGCACCAGCAGGGTCGGGAAGACCTCGAAACGGTCCTGCAGGCAGATGCTCAGGATCAAGCGGATCCCGCGCTGCACATCGGCACTCTTGATGAAATCGGTATCGCCCGTGCGGTTCTGGTAGGCCCGCAGCAGCAGCACCCACCACATCATCGAGTCGACCGGCGCCACACGCCCGATCGCGCGATCGCCGAAGTCCGCCGCCAGGGACTCGCGCCCGTTCTCGTCGGTGAACACGCGGAAGCTCGCCGGCATCACCCGCGGCAGGCGGCGATGGCCCTCGATCTCTTCCTGGGTATCACGGATCTGCAGGATCAGCGCGAGGAAGTCGCGCACCACCTCGGGCTCGTCGTTCAGCAGATAGACCAGCCCCGAGGGCACGAAGTCGCGGATGAAGCAGTCGGCATAGTTTTCCGCAGGCGCCCGCTCGTCCAGGCTGGCCACCGTGCCCACCGTGCGCCCGCGATAGCGCACCTCGGCATCGTGCAGCAGCTGGTAAGCGGATTCGAGCGTCGGATTGCGGGCGTCGGGCGGGAGCTGATTCATAAACACCGGGTTCAGGGAAACGCTAGTTGATAATGTACTCACTCGCGCGCGAGTCGATTTTGCTTGCAGACACGGCTCGGCGAATGAGGTGAAACCATGCTACATGAGCGCACCGCCGCGCTGGATGCGGCCACGCATCGACCGCCTCCTCTTTCACTGGTTCGAGTCGCATCACTCCGATCAGGCCTGCTCGGGGTGACGCGGCAGTGGCGGCTCCGCGGCCGGACGCGCGAACAGGTAGCCCTGACAGAGATCCACGCGTTCCTTGAGCCAGCGCCATTCGTCCACAGTCTCCACGCCCTCGGCCACCACCCGGATATCCAGATCCTTGGCCAGCTCGATGATCTTTTCGAGGATCTTCTGCTGGTAGATGTCCTGGTCGATCCCGCTGACCAGTTCGCGGTCGATCTTCACGAAATCCGGGCGCAGCTGCGACAGCATGTTGAGCGACGCGTACCCCGCCCCCAGGTCGTCCAGGGCGACCTGGAACCCGGCGCGGCGATAGCGCTCGACGATCCGCGACAGGTGCTCCATGTCGTTGACCTGGTCGCTCTCGATCACCTCGAACACGAAGCCGGCGGGCCCCGGCTGGCCCGGCACGCGAGACATGATCTCGCGCACGGTCGTTTCCAGGCAGAAGGCCGGGTCATAAATCGCGGTCGGGTTGAAGTTGATGAACAGATGGCTACGGACCCCGCGCTCACTGGCACGACGGATGGCATTGATCCGGGCGGAACGATCCAGATGGAACAGCAGCTCGGCATTGCGCGCCGTCTTGAACAGGTCCAGCGGCGGGATGATGTCGCCATCCGGTGTGGAGGCGCGCACCAGGGCCTCGTAGGCAAAGACCTCGGTGGGGTTCGCGGCATGCACAATCGGCTGAAAGTGGAAGTCCAGGGTGTCGTTGGCCAGGATCGCCGAGAGATCGCGCGCGTTGTGCCGCGCAATCAGCGTGGACAGCAGATGGGTGTCCTGCAGATGCTCCAGCCCGAAGTCCTCGCCTTCCGGCACGAAGGTCGCGCGGCAACCGGCCTGCTCGGAGCTGCTCAGGGCCTGCTCCAGCCTTACCAGCATCTCGCCCAGCCCGCCGGCACCCTTGACCGGCAGGGCCAGGATGCCCGAGCTCGGCTCTGCGCAGGGCAATTGCTCGTCCACCATGCGTTGGCGCAGGGCCGCGCGGGTGTGCGCCAGCACCGGTGCCAGGTAAAGAGTGCCGGAGGCCGCCGGCAGCAGATCGATACGTTCGCAATCGGGACAACCCACGACCACCTCCAGCGGTCCAGTCTTTGGTCACCCGGCCGAGAACCGGGGATAATTTTCCCGGTCCACCGGAAGACCCATTCTCGGTTCGCAAACAATAGCATCAACCCGGAGATCACATGAGTTCATCCCCACGCCCGACCGACGCCGAACTGCGTGACCGCCTGACACCGGAGCAGTATCACATCGCCCGCGAGGGCGGGACCGAGCGGCCATTTACCGGCGCTTACAACAACCACAAGGCCGACGGCCTCTATCACTGTGCTGCCTGTGGCGCGGCGCTGTTCGATTCAAAGGCCAAGTTCGACTCGGGTAGCGGCTGGCCCAGCTACACGGCCCCCGTATCCCCTGCCGCCGTCGACGAACACCGCGACCGCACCCTGGGAATGGAGCGCACCGAGGTACGCTGTGCCGCCTGCGACTCCCACCTGGGCCACGTCTTCCCGGACGGTCCGGAACCCACCGGGTTGCGCTACTGCATCAACTCGGCGGTGCTCGAGTTCCATCCGCGCGGCTGACCCAGTTACCCGAACCGGGCCATGAGGCCCGGGCCCAATGCCGAAGGGAATCTCATGTCCGGCCAGACCACCCCGCGCGAGCGCGCGAACGTCCTGATCCTTGCCCTCGGCCAGGCCCTGTTCCTGATCGCCGCGGTCACCGTGATGACCCTGAGCGGCGTGGTCGGCGAGCGCCTGGCCAGCGACCCGTCGCTGGCCACCCTGCCGGTCGCCGCGATGATGATCGGGACCCTGGTCATCACCCTGCCGGCGTCGCTGTTCATGAAACGCTTCGGAAGGCGCACAGGCTTCCTGCTGGGGGCGGGTGTCGGCGGCTTCGGCGGGGCGGCCATCGCCGTGGTCGGGGTATTCGCCGAGGCCTTCTGGATCTTCGTGCTCGGCAATCTCCTGCTGGGCGCCTACCAGGCCTTCGCGATGTACTACCGTTTCGCCGCGGCGGATGTGGCCAGCGACGCCTTCCGCCCGCGCGCCATCTCGCTGGTTATGGCCGGGGGCGTGGCCGCGGCCTTCCTCGGCCCGTGGAACGCCCACCATGCCCAGGCCCTGCTGCCACAGACGCCGGAAGCCGGTCCCTACCTTCTGCTCGGGGCACTGGCCCTGCTGGCCATGCTGCTGCTGGCCTGGCTGCGCGTACCAGCACCCCCGGCAGCGGAACGTGCCGTAACCCGTCCCCTGCGCGAGATCATGCCCCGGGGCCGGTTCGTCGTTGCGCTGACGACGGCCGCCTTGGGCTACGCGGTGATGATCCTGCTGATGACCGCAACCCCGCTGGCCATGCGCCAGGCCGGCTTCGACATGGGCCAGGTCGCCCTGGTGATGCAGTGGCACGTGCTCGGGATGTTCGCCCCCTCCTTCGTGACCGGCCACCTGATCACGCGTCTCGGACTTACGCGGGTGCTGGCGCTGGGCAACGCGCTGGTGCTGTTCAGCGTGGCCACCGCCGCGCATAGCGACACACTGGGGCACTTCTGGCTGGCGCTGTTCTTGCTGGGGGTCGGCTGGAACTTCCTGTTCATCGGCGGCAGTACCCTGCTCACCACGACCCACACGGCCGGCGAAAAGGGCAAGGTCCAGGGCGTGAACGACCTGACGGTGTTCGCCCTGGTCACCGCCGGCTCCCTGCTGGCCGGCGCGCTGCTGCGCCCGCTGGGCTGGGATGGCCTGAACCTGGCGATGCTACCGGTGATCGCGGTACTGACCGTCGCCATCCTCTGGCTCTGGCGCGACGACGCCCGCGCCCCGGCACGCGCCTGACCGGTCCATTCCCGCCGACCACGCTCGTCCTCCCGCCGTCCGGTCCACGATCATGGCGCATCATCAAGTGTTTACGGTGGCTTCGGTCTACCACCTGCCATGTTGTGGCTGGCCATGGTTCGGCACCTGGAGTTTACGTGGCTCCGTCTGACCGCCTGCCACGCGCTCTCTCGCGAGCGCACCGCGAGGTACTTTCTTGCTTGCCCAAGAAAGTACCCAAAGAAGGGCACCCGGATTCCGCCCGGGAACCTTGCTCCAGGGTCCTCGGGCCGGCGGCGCTGAACTCGCTACGCTGCGCTTCGCTCAGACATCCAGCGCCTTCTCCCGGCCCGAGGACCCTTCCGCAAGGGGCTGCATACGGGAGGGGAAAGTCAAAACAGGCGGCATCCCGTAGGGTGCGGTTGAGCCCAGCGAAACGCACCACTCCCAACGTCGTGCGAAACCCTGATGCGATTCGCTACGCTCATCGGCATCCTACGAAAGCCCCCGGCGCCCGCTTCGCGGGCGCGGCACGCCATGGCCAAAGGCCGAGCGTGCGAAGATGTCCGA
>SL_7KL_010_BRINEDRAFT_10000814_pt1 | contig 15012 bp, 8 predicted proteins | sample SodLak_010_BRINE_FD_10663 | JGI IMG/M metagenome (IMG submission 10663)
CCATGTGGCCGCGATGCCGCATCCAAGGCAATTGTATTGATCACCGCACGACTGGCCAAATCCACCACCGTCAAGGTGGCCCCGGCTTGGCCCCGTTCACCGTAATTGCTGACCACAGCCAAGCGGCCATCGGGTGAGACTTCTACCTCATGGGGACCGATGCCAGTGGGCAACTCAGCAAGCCGTTCGCCACTGTACAAATCCAGCAACCAAAGGGTATGCCCAGACTTATTGCCAACCAACAACACATCGGCCAGCGCGACACTGGACCACACAGACAAGGCACATATCAAGGTACTGAGACGTCCAATCTTCATTGCAAACTCCTGTGCATGGTTTCCAGTTCAATCAGCGCCTGTTTGCGATCTAGACCACCGGCGTATCCTCGCAGTGTGCCATCTTTTCCAACAACTCGGTGACAGGGAATCACAATGGCAAGGGGGTTGGCGCGATTGGCGGCAGCCACTGCCCGAACCGCGCTGGGCTGGCTCATGGCCTGCGCCTGTGCTTGATAAGACCATGTTTCGCCGTAAGGGATGGTTTGCAGCTCACGCCAAACGCGCTGCTGAAAGTCGGTGCCTACGGGCGCCAAGGGCAGCTCGAAGCGCTGTCGTTGGCCCGCAAAATAAGCCTCAAGTTGGGTGATGGCCAGATCCGTGATCGGAGAGGTTGATGCGCCCAGTGCAGAGGAGGTCGAACTTGAAGATAAGGCAAAACGAACAGCCAACACTGCGCTGTCACTGGCCTCGACGTGTAGCAAACCCAATGGGGTCATTAGACTGGCATGATGCATCTTTGCACCCGGTCTACGGCGGCCGCATTACGAAAGCGAACTCCTATGAATTACAGAGATACACACATATTGTCATAATACTGTCTACTAGTTCACTAAAGCCCTGATTTTCAAGTCTTAGATCCTACCAAAAAGCCCCACAGACAGACGGCCCCGCCCAGGGGTCAGGTCAAAATAGCCGGCTTTCTATCCATTTTTAGTCTATTAGTGTAGGCTCTGAACATGACCTTCGCACGTTGCGGCCCATGTCCCAAGAACAAGTCTACAGTGACGCCATCTCCCACCTTGAACTCCAACCAAATGGAGACGCTCTGGCCACGCTGTTCGGCCAACTGTACGTTCTCCTGGACAGCCCGGACACCTCCGAGGGCGTGCAGCTTATAGGTAGGTATCTGGAGTTGCTAGCGGTCACCCCGACCTGGGACGACCTCCCCTTGCGAGATCGGGTCGAGGATATTCGTCGGATCCATAGCCTGCTCGCGGACCCGCAACGGCCACGGCCATTCATCACCTCCCCCATCGAAACCAAAGGGATTAGCAAACCCAAAAACAACGCGTGGTTGACTATCCGCGAAATCGGCGATTTCGCGGAAGACGCGATAACTGGATTGACTGCGATGATGATCATCATCGGCAAGGACACCGACAGGACCTTGGCCCTCAGTATTGGAGCAGCGCTACGCGGGCGCAAGAAGCGCCGAAATTTTTCCATCGAAGAAAAGCGTGCATACGCTTTGGGGAAGCTGCATGTCGAAACCCCATTCCAGGTACTTTCATCTCTGCCCTTGGCGCGATCATCCCACGAGCAATACGCCCTTCTAGTTGAGCACTTAGACCGAATACAGGAAGCAAAGCCTAGCCTGGCTGAAATAATTCGAAAGCTCTCTGCGTATTTTTCCGCGGATATAGCTGGCCTACAGGATGTTGACCTGGACAGCTATCCACTGGACGACTTAACGGACGATGCCGCCGGCGATGATGAAGAGTTCGGGGACGAGCAAAACACCTACTACGCCGACTTCCTGGATTCTCCCGGAGCCCCCCGAAAAATCCAGCGCGCGTACCACCAACAAGCCATCTGGTCTAGCAACCAGCTATTGCTCGAAGGGCACGTTTCTGCACTTACCCATTCCGAGGTCTCTCACTTCACGAAATGGTTGCTAGGGCTGATGGAGCCCTCAGAACCCGACCAAGAGCCTGTGAACCCCACGACACTGGGGCTGATCGTCCTGATCCTGATCACCGGACGGACCCTTCATGCCGCCGAGGCGTTGCTTCGATCCGCCCTGACTCTCGAGTGGACCCCCTACGGCCGTATCGAGCCATTTCAAGGGAAGCTGTTGCTGCCCGCCCTGATGCCAGAGAAAGCCTATCGCCCTAAAGAAAATGCAAAAAAGAATCTACTGCCCGTCTCTTCAAGCTTCTGGGTTGACCTGCCTCCGCCCGTTGCAAGACTTGTGCGCCGATGCGCAGACCCAGGCTCGATCGGGCAAACCCAGAAAGAAGTGAGTGAAATACTGTCCAGGTACCGGTCAGAGCACGGCTGGGACATCAGCCTCGGAAGAATGCGGCAGTACCTGGCGACCAGAGTCACGACCATCGGGAAGGATCCCGCTATCACCCATTGGATTACGGGGGATTCCCATGGACACTCCATGGGCTACCTGCATTATGCGCATGTGGAAGCAGCAACCCTCGCATCCACCTATGCCCGAGCAGTGTGGCCCCTGTTCTGTGACGACAAGATTCCGCCGAGTTCGCAAAGCGGCAGAGTAGGCAGCATGGCCGTGCCGCGCAAGAAATATGTAAAAAATTGTGTCCAGAGGTTGAATCATCGATTTAACAGTTCTAGATTCTCTGCTGACCGACCTCAAGACGTCGCTGATCGGCACAACCTGATGACAACCTATGTCGCCAGCATGTTGACCGCCGTGTCTGGCCACAGGATCAGCGGATCGCTGCTCGAACTCAAGAGGGGAGACTTTTGCCTTTCGGTTGACGGCGACAGATGGCAGGGAGTGGCCACCTACAGCGACAAACGCAGAGATTCCGCCCACCACTATCGCCCAGTGCCGCTCGGAAAGCATGTAGCCGAGCAGATCGGGCTCTATCTGCTTCACCTTCAAGCGCTTCTCGAGTTGGTCCCGAAGAAAAGCGGCAGGGCCGAAGCCCATAGAGCCGCCAGCTCCGCACTCGATGGTTCCGGACCCCTGTTTTTCTGGCTATCTTCGGACCTGACGCGCCCCCCGCCGGAATTTTCCAAGTGGCATCAGGCATTCCAGGACATTTTTCCGGATATCCCAAGTAATTTCGGGCGTCACTATCTTGCCCATAAACTCAGACTCAAGAACGCAGAGAGTCATGGCGACATGGCGTCTAATGCCGTAGGCGGTGGAGAACTTGCCTGTCTCGCGCTGGGGCACTTCCCAGTTATAGGGAACCCTTTCGGCAAAGACAGCCCCACGGACATCATTAGCATGGCCGAGCACCTTGGCCCAACCATCGATCAGGTATATCAGGACCAGCAGTGGCAACGTCGCGGTGGCCTGGCCAAACCACCCAAACGATTTAGCCCCAGAGACATTCCCCCACTCAACCTGCAGCTGAAAAACTGGGACCCTGAGCGAGAGGGCCTCGATAAAGCCCTTCGCAAGCAGAGAGTGAGAATTGATAAAAAGCGCAGGGAAAAATACAAAGAACAGAAAGAACTAGCCGCTCAAGAGTTCATGGACGCCCTGCATACGTACCACCCGAAGCTTGCCGAGGCGCTTTTGTCAGAAACGCCCCAAGCCAATTGCCCCCTGAAACTAAGCCGCCAGGAGCTCACGCGGATACTCACAAGCCAGAATTCGCGGCGCCTTGGCGATGAATCTCAGCGACAGGCGGCCATTTCCGTCAAGCTCGTAGTTGCACGAAAGATACTACGAAAAGGTCAGAGCCTCAAAATCTACCAAGGTCCATTACCCTCAAAGATTCACAAGTTTCAGCACGGAGAGCGCACGCCACTCCTCTCAGGAATGTATCGGGCGCACGAAACATTGCTGCGACTTCGATCTGAGTATCCGAAGATCCTCTCTGACGACCTCTACAATCTGGACAGTCAGCCCCCGGAGCGCCTCTTGGGTCACATCGCGGTCAGTTTGACCCGACAACTCGTCCCAGCTAGCCGGCGCGGCCGCATCGACGTGGCTGATGAGCAGCTCGCGCACGCCGCGACCCAGCGGCGTGGTGAAGGCCACCCGCTCGCTGCGCTCGGCGGTCATGGTCAGGTTGGCGGCAATCACATCCCCCAGGCCCTCTTCCAGCGCTGGAATCAGCCGATCCCTGGTGGTTGGAATGAACGCAACAACGGTTCGCAAATGGCCGCTGTCCATCTGTCGGTTCAGTTCGGTTTCAAAGTCACGCAGGATCTCTTAGGAGATGCCGCGCTGTTCCGGCCCATCCAGAAAGTAGAGGGTCCGGCTGTAGGGCACAAGCACGCGGATCATCCGACGCTCGATCATGCCGTCCAGGTCGCCGGACCAGGGTGTCATGCGCTCACTTACAACTGCCGCCCGGCTGAACTCCTGCGATTGAGCCGACCCGGTTACTGAAACCAGCCCGAGCGGCGAAAGGAACAGCACGACCAAGGCCAATCTTGTCACCGCACTCATCCTCTGCGCAGGATCAGCGGAACTGCTTGAACATGCGGGCAACCGCGTCATCGATGCCACGCGCAGCATCCCGGCGAGTTTTCTCGGTCACCGTATTGCGCGCTGAGCCTTCCCACACCATTTCGTTGGTCCGAGCGTCGATCAGGTCCACCACCAGCGTGCCTTCGGAGTACTGCTGGATCTCAGTATGCGTGGTGTAGGCCGGCCAGGGACTGTAAAACCCATAGCGATAGTCGTAGAAGGTGGGCCCCATGTAGGGATCCGACACGGTCCGGGTCCGGATTCGCTCGTCGAGGTGGGCATGAAAGTTCACCAGCAGGTCGGCTTCGGACGCCTCATCGACATGATTCAAACCGAGCAGTTCGAGTTCCCGGCGGGTAGAGAACTTCAACTGCTGGGAGATCAGGCTGGCATAGCCGGCGCGGTCGGTTCCCAACGGGTCGACAAAGGCAAAAGACTGATAGGCCGTCAGATCCGCCCCAGGTGCCTGCATGGTCTCGATGCGGGGTGCGGAGCCACAGGCGGTCAGCATGATGGCAAGCAGAACAACTACACCATTTCTGAATTTCATAAGCTCATTTCCTTCCTCTGGATCTAAAGACATCCTCCACGATTGAACTTCCACCGGTTCAACGTGCAGCGAACACGCCAGTATAGGCGGCGGACGCTGCCAAGGTAAGTCGAAAAAGTGCATGATGCTGGCCGCTGGCCCTGCGAGGAAAGCTCGTCCCGACTCCTACCCCTGCTCCTGTAAACAATTGTCTCCATCCGTCGAAAAAGTGCACAAACCGTTGATACGGGGAGACATTGAGCGGCAAAGCTGATAGAAACGAGCATACATTGATCGCTGATCAGCTCCAGAGCAAAGGTTCGAAAACAAATGGAACAAACCCACTCAACCGCCATATTCGTATTGGTCCGCTCATTGGCGCTGGCAGTCTTGTGCTGGTCCGGCGTTTCTCATGCCATCGACTGGCCGCAGGAAATCAGTGCCGAAGAAGGCACCATCCTCGTGTACCAGCCGCAACCGGAGAATCTGGAAGGCAATACGCTCAGAGGCCGCGCGGCGATGGCTTTGGAATTGCGGGGCCAGGAAGATCCGATCTTTGGCGCGTTCTGGTTCGAATCAATCATCGAAACCGACCGGGCCGAGGGAACGGCGCTGATCCGCAATCTGCGGGTAACCGACGTACGCTGGCCGGAATCCCGCGATGCCGACGAGCAACGATTCACCGCCGTCGTCGAGGCCGCCATGCCGGCCGCCGGTTTTCAGATTTCGCTTCATGCCCTGACCGCCAGTCTCGAAACCGCCGAGATCGAAAGAACCAGCGTCGAAAACCTCAACAACGATCCACCGGTCATCCTGTTTCGCGAAGAACTGGCCGTGCTGCTGCTCTACGACGGCGACCCGAAATACCACGAGATCGAAGACAGTCCGTATGAGCGTGTGTTGAATGTGCCGATGGCGGTCGTGCGAAAAAATCGCAGTCGGGATCACTGGCTGTCCAGCGGCAAGTTCTGGTACGCAGCCAGCGACCCACTGGGGCCGTGGACGCCGACCGATTCGCCGCCGCGAGATCTGGTGCAGGCCATGCAGTCGGCCGACACCGATGAACCTCAGCCTGACACCCCGCCGGCCATCGTCGCATCCAGCGTTCCAACGGAGTTGATCGTCACCGACGGCAAACCCGACTGGCAGTCGCTGCCCGGGGGTGAACTGCTCTATGTGCAAAACACCGAATCGCCCTGGCTCAGGGAGTTGTCCACGAACAACATGTACCTGCTGCTGTCCGGGCGCTGGTTCCGGTCGAAATCCCAGGAGGGGCCGTGGACCTTCGTGCGCCCCGACGAACTCCCGGCAAGTTTCGGCGACATTCCACCGGCATCGGAGATCGGCGGAGTGCGAACGTCCATCGCCGGCACGATCGAGGCCGAGGAGGCTGTCCTCGATCAATTCATCCCCCAGACGGCGGCNATCAAGCGCGATGAAGCCAGTCTGACGGTCGAGTACGATGGCAGGCCACAGTTCGAAAGCATTTCCGGTACGAACGTTTCCTACGCCGTCAATACCGGGGCGCAGGTGCTGGAAATCAACGGGCGCTATTACGCCGTGGATGCCGGCGTCTGGTTTGCATCGGGCTCTGCGACCGGGCCGTGGGCGGTGGCCGATTCGGTCCCGCGCGAGGAAATCGAACGGATTCCTCCCAGTGCTCCCGTCTACAACACCACGCATGTCCATATCTACGACTCGACGCCGGATGTCGTATACGTGGGCTACACGCCGGGCTACATGTGGTCGTTCCCCTATTACGGCGTGCCGGTTTACGGCACCGGCTGGCGTTATCGGCCGTACTACGGCACCTGGTACTATCCGCGTCCGCCGACCTGGGGATTCAATGTCGGCTATAACCCCTGGACTGGCTGGAACTTCGGCATGAGCTGGTCGAACGGGTTCTTCCGCTTCGGCATGAACTGGAGCGGCGGCTACGGCGGTTCTTACTACCGACCGTGGGGCTGCTGTAACGGCTGGTACGGCGGCGGCCACCGCGGGCCTGTCATCATCAACACCGGTAACATCAACATCGGCAACAACATCAATGTCGGCAACCGTATGAACGTGGGCAACCAGATCGCCAGGTCGAACGCCACCCGCGACCGGTCGCGCGACAACGTCTATCAGCGCCCTGAAAACCTGCGGCGCAATGCCGCCCGCGACGCCGCGGTATCGGACCGCAGGGTGGCTCGACCAGCAACCGGCAAGGCCAACAACGTGTTCGCCGACCGGGACGGCAATATCGCCCAGCGCGTTGATGATGGCTGGCGGACGCGCGAGAGCGGCGGCTGGTCGAAGGATACGATTTCGCCGGGCAGACCATCGACTCGACCGGGATCCGGGCCTTCCACGCGTCCGCTGTCACCAGCATCGCCACCCGCCACACGGCCCGGGCCAACGAGCCGACCCGCTACACGGCCTTCAGGGCCAGTCTCCCGGCCTGCGGCGCGGCCGGACATGCGGCCTTATGGACCGACTTCCCGACCAGCACCACAAAACTTCAACCGGGCGCAATTCGACCGGGCCCACGCCGCCCGTCAGCGCGGCATGAGTCCGCAGATGGCCGGACCAGCGCCACGCATGGCGCCTCGCCCGGCGCCGCGGTAACAGCGCTCCGCCAGCCAATAGCGGGTCATGCGGTAAATTGCACTCATTTGCCGCGCGACCCGCTAGGCCAAAGCGATCCGGTCTCGCTCGAAGCGCTGTTTAAGATCCTTGAGCAGGGCTCTTTTCACCACCCAGTACTGATCGGATCGCACCCATGGTCTCAGCATGAACACCATCTCGGAGGAATCCATGCGGGCGAGGTGAACTTCGGCTTTCGGCTTGTTCAGAATCTGCGGATGCTCCTCCAGCAGCCCCTGAATGCTGTTCTCTACTTCATCGAGATCGTTTTCCGGGCTGACGGCGATCTCCACGTCCAGCCTGCGGGCTCGGCTCGCGGTCAGGTTCACGATCGTGTCGTCCCAGATCTTGCGGTTGGGAACCAGCTTGATCGTGTTGTCCGGGGTCGCGATCCGGGTGCTGTTGAGCGTCATCTTGCGAACCCTGCCTTCCCCGCCTGCCACCTGGACGTAATCACCCACGTCGTAGGCCCGGTAGAAAAGAATCATCCAGCCGGCGACGAAACTCTTCAACGAGTCCTGCAGGGCAAAGCCGACGACGATGCCGGCAACGCCCAGTCCGGCCAGCATCGGCATGACAGACCATCCCATGGTAGCCAGGGCCACGACCGCACCCGCCAGAAAGGTGATCCCGAATGCCAGGGCCTGCAGCCTGTCTTCCATCAGCTGGCTGAGCTGGACGTAGGAGGTATTCATCACCGCTCTCAGGAGGCCGCGGACCGCGCCGGCAACCAGCCACGCCAGCAGCAGGACGGCGGCAAAAGTAAACATCCGGAGCAGCAGATTGGGCCCGTTGCAAACCACGTTGCGCTTCAGCCTGTCGGTCTGTTCGCGCCAGATGGTCGCAAAGACTTCGCGCTGCAGAAGTTCGGTTCCGAGGCGGCCCTGCTGTTGAATCAACAGGGCTCGGTGGCTGGCGGCATCCGGTCCCCGATCCCCGGCCGCATCGAGCCAGGCGGCCAGGTTGCCCAGGCTGCGAACCTGTTTTTGATTGACGGCGCGCAGGGCAGCCTCGGTGTCGACATCCGAAGGATCGGCACTGAGCGTCCTGCGCAATTCGGTGATCGTCTGGGCATCCAGCCGAATCTGCCCGTGCAGGCGCTCGACGTTGCGGAGAATGAATTTCTCGAGTTCAGCACGTTCTTCCTCGACCCGCATGCCCAGCTTTGCTCGAACCTCAAGCAGCCCATCAACCGCCTCCACGTAGTCAAGGATCAGAGTGTGCAGATCCTGCACGAAGGCGCGGGCCACGCTCGCCTGCATGCCGCGGTCGAACTCATCGTAGGTCTGACGTTCCCGGTTCTTTCGATCATGAATTTCGGTAAGCCGGGCAATGGAGGTTTCCAGCAGCCAGCCGGTCGAGTTCTCGATGCGCTCGCGCACCGTGGGAAGTTCGGCGGCTGAATCGACTGCGGCCGCCAACGCCGCCCCCGTGCCATTGAGAACCTCGAGGATGAGCTGATCCAGGCGGTAATAAAAACCGTCGCGATCCCGCTCCTGTACCGCATCCGCTGACCGCTGCATTTCCTGGAGATGCTAGATCCGTCCTTCCAGCTTGCTCAGTGCGGAGATATCGCCGGCGTCGTCTTTTGCCCAGCCCTGCGTGGCCATCACTGCCGTCATGGCGGCCAATAGCAGCATGCGCAGCCATCGATTCATAACGCGTCTCAATGAGACCCGGATGCGCCAGGGCGTGCGGGCCGCAGCATCAAAAAGACCAACCAGACCAGCAGGACGATCGCCAGAACGGACATGATCGACGCAGCGGGTGAGGGATTCAGCGGCTCCGGCGGATGGGGCAGGCGCGGAGCCAGCGCACGTGCCTGAGGGAGGACCGGGTAGATGTCCTCGGCTCTTGCGGTGGCGGCATTGATGCGCTCGACCGACTGATCGGTCAACGGCAGCGCGCGCGGGACAAAACTCGCGCCCGGGCCCTGGGTCGAGAACCTGAGCTCGTCTGGCCCCGCCGGGCCAGCCAGCACAAGCTGGGTGGACAAGGTCTCGACCGGCTGACGGAACCCGGGCATCCGCGCTTCGTTGCCCTGCCCCGCCTGCAAAAAGCGCTCGTAATCGGATGGAGCAAGCCGCGCCGGCTGCAGGTAGGGAAAAACGATCCCGTTGTTGCGCTGGACCCAGTTGTCCAACTCCATGAGTGTCAGGCCGCGCTGCAGCAACGCCAGGGCCGTCGAATTGCCGACCGGCTGCATCAGGAGGGCAGCGTCCGCCCCGCTTTCGGCCAGGGCATCGGCCAGGGCTGCCGGCGTATCGCCGTCGACCGGAATAAGCCGGGCGGATAGCTGCAGACCGTCAATGATGGACTGGGCCACCTGAAATCCGCTCGAGCCTCTGGGGCCGGTCGCGATGCGGGAGGCGTCTTCGAGCCGGTCGACGCCCGGATGGAGGGAAAACGCGTGCAGAAAACTGGTGCCGACCAGAGCCACCGCCTCGATGCCCGGGCGCAACGGCGGCTGACCGGTATCCGGATCGACCGACCCGGGGACAAAGAACGCCGGCGCGCTGACCAGCGCCAGACGCGCGCTCGCATCCTCGACGGCACCCAGCGGATCGCTGGAGCGAACCAGATTGACCGTGCTGGTCGGAAAGGACCTGCGCAACTGGCGCAATATCGTTCCCGCCTCCCCGTCCGCATTTGCCGAAAGGGATACCGCAAGGTTCAGCGCCTGTCGATCCCGCTCGCCGATTTCGCCGTCGATCAGACCCAGTCGGATCAGTTCGGCCCGCACCACTTCCCTCGGGTCCTCGCCGCGCACCGTTACCCTTCTGCTCAGGCTCCGTATCTGCTCGCTGCCGATCGCACCGACCAGCTGACCCAGGATCTCCTCGAGCGCCGGAAATCGCTCCAGCGCCGCCTGTCGGTACACCAGGGCGCCGTCGTGTCGCGCAAAGAAATCAAGATCATCGGAAAGCACGCGGAGGTCAAAGATGTCGATCTGGGGATCCGCCGAGCGGACCAGAGCGACATCGATGTCGCCGTCCAGCAGTCGATCATAGAGCTCCGTTCTGTCACGCGGGGCGAGCTCGACGACCCGCCCGAATTGCAGGCCGTAGCGCTGCGCCAGCGGCGCAAGACCATCAATGGGGCGGGCCGAGAACTCGCTGTCGACCCCAAGCGTGAGCCGCTGCGCAGGACCCACGAGATCAGAGTAGTGGCGAATGCCCAGTGCCCGCGCGCGCTCGCTCAGCATCGCCAGGCCGGGTCGGCTCTCGAAACCCAGCGGGGCGCTCCAACCGAGCCCGAGCGAGGCATAGCGCTCGCGCAACAGGGCGATCGTGGATTCGGGATCCGTATCAGGCATCTGCGCCAGCCCAAGAAGTGCCAGCCCGGAACCGGTGTACTCCGGATACAGGTCGATCTCGCCCCGTTTCAGCGCTTCGAGCGTGACCCGGCTACCGCCCAGGCCGATCCGTCGCTGCACCGGAATGCCCTCCGCTGCGGCCAGCTCGGCGACCAATTCCGCCACGATCTGATCTTCCGGGGACGGTTTACCGCCGACCTTCAGGGGCTGCCGCTCGGCTCCGCATCCGGCAAGAACAAACACAACCGCCAGACTCGAGAGGATGCTCCGGGTAACGTTCACAGGCGACTCCTCATTCGCTGATGGATCGCGGCGCTGCACTCGGCGCTTGCCCACGGATTTCTCCGCGCTCATTCCGAATCGTCCTCAGAAAACCCACCACCTGCAGCAGCAGCACCACGGAAAATGGGATCGCGCCGGTGACCGCCATCGCCTTGGCGACCTCGACCGATCCGCTGAACAGGGTCGCGACGGTGAGTACGGCGACCAGCGTGCCCCATACCAGCTTGTAGGAAAGCGGCGGATTCAGCTGGCCATCGCTGGTCATCATCGACAACACGAAGCTGCCCGAATCCGCCGAAGTGACCAGGAAGATGAAAATCAGGAACAGGGCGATGAAGCCCAGCAGCTGCCCGAGCGGAAAGAAGTCAAGAAAGACAAAGAACGCCCGGCTGACGTCCTGGGACACCAGCTCGGCGACCCCACCGCCCCCGAACAGTTCGATGAAAACCCCTGCGCCGCCCAGCACCGCGAACCAGAACAGCGAGAACACGGTCGGCACGATGATGACACCGGCGCAGAACTCGCGAATCGTCCGCCCACGGCTGATTCGGGCAATGAAGATGCCGACGAAAGGCCCCCAGGCAAGCCACCAGATCATGTAGGTCAGGGTCCAGCTCGCCGTCCAGCCCTGCAGCCCTTCAAACGGCAGCAGGTGAAAGGCAAGCCCCGGCAACTGCGTGATGTAGCTGCCGAACGAATCGACGATGGTCTCGAAAATGAAGGCCGTCGGCCCGAAGACCGCGATGTAGATCACCATCAGCACGGCAACCACCATGTTAATGTTGGACAACAGCTTGATGCCACGATCGACGCCGACTGCGGTCGAGGTCATGTAGGTGGCATACATGAACGCCATGATGGCCAGCGACATGGTGAAAGTCAGGGGCGTGCCGAGCAGTTCACCCAGCCCGGCACGAATCTGCAGGGTACCCATGGTCAGCGAGCCGGCCAGTCCGAAGACCACGGCGAACACGCCGAGGACGTTCGCCACCTGACCCAGCCGCTGCCCCCCGACGCCCGGAAAAAGCGCCTCGATCGGGGTCGATATCAGCGGTTTCTGTTTCTTGCGGAAAGTGAAATAAGCGATCACCATGGCGCAGATGCCATAGATCGACCAGGCATGCAGGCCCCAGTGCAAATTGGTCAGGGTAAAGGCGAGCCGGGCTGCCTCAGGGGTCCCGCCCGGCATCCCGGGAGGATCGCGGAAATGATAGAGCGGTTCGGCAACACCCCAGAAGATCAGGCCCGCACCCATCCCGCCGGCGAAGAGCATCGCGATCCAGGAGACGGTCGAGAACTCGGGCTCCTCGTCGTCGTCGCCGAGCTTCACGCGGCCATAGGGCCCGAAGGCCAGAAATCCCGCCAGGACCAGGAATGCAGTGCTGATCAGCAACCAGTACCAGCCGATGCTGGTGAGCATGAAGGTGGTGAAACCCAGCGAGGTTCCACTCATGCCGTCGGGATCGATCAGACCCCAGGCGCCGAACGCGCCGACCAGAATCAGGGCGATCCAGAAAACCCGGTTCGTGGCAAAGACGCCCTTCATCGAAGGGCCACGGCTTCGAATCTCAACAGCAGCCTGCGGTCGGCATCGAACACTTCCAGATGGCGCGCCATGATCCGGTAGTGGTCGACTCGCTGCAGCACCCGGGCAAAGTGATCAGCCTGCGCCATGCCTTCGGGGCAGGCCATCCGCGTCCCGGCGAGCTCGAAGAACTCGATCGAGGAGCCTTCCAGCGCATAGCGGCCGGCCAGGCGATTGCAGCCATCAGACCCGGCCAGGCGGCCGTCTTCGTGAAAAACGAGATGCGGTTCGCGTTGATTGGGAAAACGCTGGACAATCGCTTCATCCAGCAGGGTCAAGCGCCAATAGGTATTGCGCAGATCGGCAAGCCGGACGGGCTCCGGGCAGGCCAGATCGGGCCTGGCCTCAATGAAGTTTTCCGGGATCAGTGTCCATTCCGGCTCGTTTCCTTCCATGGGCAGGCGCTGGCTGATCCGGCCTTCCAGTGAAACCATGACCTCCTCGCCCGGGTTTTCCCGCACCTCCAGGTAAGCCTGTTCGAGCGCGCGATTGTCGCCCTCGGTGGCAACCGGCATGTCCAGGCCGGTCAGGCATTCCCGAAAACGGCCGGCACCGGCGAGGTAGCGGTACAGGCCGCGCATCAGGCCCGCAAACTCGACTGGCTCGGCTGCGTCCTGTCGCGTCAGGCTGTAGTTGAGCTCGGATTCGATCCTTGCGCCCTCGGTATCCAGCAGGGTCAGCGTGTCCGGGTCGGAAAGCTCCCAACGCCGCGGCGCCTCGCGCCCGCCATGCAGGGAGACCTGATCGTCGTGCGAGGAGAGCAGGTAGCGGCCCATATCATGGAACGTGCCGTTTTCGCGATCCTGGTAGGTCTCGCGCAGGAAGAACACCCCGCCGCTGAGCAGATCGAGCTGGATATCGATCCCCGGGCAACTGGCGCACGGCAGCGTGCCCGCAAAACTGGCGGGGAGCGGCCCCAGGGGATGCCCGGGCGCCGGCTGCACTTGTTTCATCCGCATGGAGACCTCCGACGGAAAGTCCCGGGTGATCACCTGGTGGACCTGGTCGGTGACAAACAGCAGCCTGTCGCCATCGTACAGGCGCGCCGCAACGCGATAGCTGTGGCGCGGATCGATCTCCGCAGGGTCGTATTCGATCTGAAACTCATACGGCGGTTGGCCGACATTCGTCATGATCGTCTCGCCCAGGCGCTCGGCCGCCATGCCGGGGCGACTGATGTCTTCCAGTACCACCTCCAGTCGGGCGTGGGACGGCACCGCCATGCGCTCGACGAAAAACGCCTGGCCGCTGACTTCAGCCATCTCAGTATGCGTGGGGTTCGCCGCACATCCAGCCACCACCAGCAGCAGCGGCAGGATCGGGAGTTTCAATGAATTTCGCATGTTCGATTCTCGACAGTATGGGCTCAGCTCTTGGCATCGCCGGGCGGCTCGAAGTCGACCGAGCCTTCCGGCGGGTAATCCAGGGTGTCGCGCAGATCCTTGCGCGTTTTCAGATCGAAGTTCGGGAAAGGCAGATCGTTGCCCTGGCGAAGCTCGCGCACGATCGCTTCGGCTCGTTCTTTGTGTTCCTCGTCGATGCCAGTGTCCTTGGCCAGATAATTGACCATGGACGGGAAGGCAAAACCGGTACCCGACCCATCGATGATGTCGATCAGGCGCAGATAGATATCTTCCTGCGCGGCGAGGAAATCGTTCCAGTCATTGGTCTTGACGTAGGCGAAGATCTCGATGTCGACGGAATGATCGCCAAAGCCCAGGAATCGCGCCCGGGCGGGTTCCGCCGTGATCATGGGGTGCTGCAGAAGAAGCTGGCGAATCTCGGCCAGCACCCAGCGCAGCTGATCGGGTGTGGTTTCATAACGCAGCCCGATGGTCTTGCGCAACAGAATGCGGTCCCGCCGGGTCAGGTTTTCGATATTCAGGTTGACGAACTCGGCATTCGGGATCGTGATGACGGTGCGATCCAGGGAGCGCACCTTCACCGAACGCAGGCCGATCCCTTCGATGACGCCCAGGTGCTCTCCGAGCTGGCAGAAATCTCCCACCTCGACCGGCTTGTCAGCAAACAACGTCAGCCCGCCGATCAGATTTTCCAGCGTACTGCGAGCGGCCAGGGCCACGGCCAGGCCACCGATTCCCAGGCCGGCGATCACCCCCTGGTAGGGTAGCGACAGGATTTCGGCGAGGAACAGGATCGCGCCGATGATCACCGCGAGCTTGGCAATCGAAATCGCCAGCGAAC
>SL_7KL_010_BRINEDRAFT_10000815_pt1 | contig 15003 bp, 13 predicted proteins | sample SodLak_010_BRINE_FD_10663 | JGI IMG/M metagenome (IMG submission 10663)
CCCGCCTGTCACGCTATCTGGACGACGGCGAGGGGCTGCCGCTGGCAGCCCTGGAGCAGGTTCTCCTCCAACTCTCGGATCTGGTCTGCAGCCTGCCGTCGGTCACCGATATCGACATCAATCCAATGATCGTTGACCACGGCACCGCGATCGCCGTCGATGCCCGGATCCATATCAGCCCGGCGAAAGTCGACACCGGTTACGGGCACATGGCCATCATGCCCTATCCGGCGAATCTTGCGCGTGAAGTCGAGCTGCGGGACGGCAGCGTCGTGCTGCTACGCCCGATACGTCCGGAAGACGCCGACATGGAGGCCGCCTTCGTACGGTCCCTGTCGCCGCGGTCGCGCTATCTGCGCTTCATGGAACACATGAGCGAACTCAGCACATCAATGCTTGTCCGCTTCACACAGATCGATTACGACCGGGAAATGGCCCTGGTTGCCCTGGCGCCGGGAGACGGCGGTGAAGAGCTCACCCAGGTCGGCGTCAGTCGCTACATCATCAATCCGGACGGCAACAGTTGCGAGTTCGGGCTCGTCGTCTCCGACGACTGGCAGGGCCGCGGTCTGGGTCGCGCGCTGATGGAGGCATTGATGCACTGCGCGCAACAGAGGGGACTGAGCCGAATAGAAGGTCAGGTGCTGGCCGCCAACCAGGGCATGCTTGCGCTGATGCAGCGACTGGACTTCATCCGGCGACCGGACCCGGACGACGACTCCATGGTTCTGGTGGAACGAACACTGACCGCAGAGACCGCGACGAACATGACATGAGGCTTCGCGTATCCTTTTGGCAACGCTTGCGCAGGGCATCGCCTGGCCTCAGCATTGCGTCATTTCGTTTCGCCGGGAGTTTCCATGTCTGATTATCTGCTGCCCGCCCTGATAATCGGTGGCGTGCTGCTCGTTGCGCTGGTGCTGCTGTTGGCGCTTCGCCGACGCCGCAGGTTGCGCCTGGCCGGTCGAGCCCTGCTGGCGCCGGCACATGCCGGTTTCTTCCACATCCTGCGCGAGGCGCTGCCAAACCACGCGGTGCTGGTGCATGTGCCGCTGAGTGCCTTCATCGAGCCCAGCGGCCTGTCCGCGCGCCGCAGCGAACAGCAGATGCGGGAACTGGATCAGCAGGGCACGGATTTCCTGATCTGCGATGCACAGATGCGTCCCGTGGCGTGCATCGGTCTCGACTCAGAGCCGGACAAGGCCACCAGAGCCTCGCTGGAGGCGGCGAAGATCCCCTTCCTTGGCTGGCGCAGCAGTGCCCTGCCCACGCGTCAGGAGATTGCCGACACCGTCGCTGCACTGCGGAGCCCGGTTGCCGCCCCGGCCACGCGGGATCCGGCTGCGGAACGCGTCGAGCCAGGCCTGGGCATGGATGATCTGCCTGATCTTGATGAGGGTCGGCGCGAACCGAGGCTCTGATCGCAGACCTGGCTGTCAGAGCAGCGTGCGGATCGGTGCGCCAGCGCGCCAGGCGCGGATGTTTTCCGCAACCTGGTCACAGATGCGCTGCCGCGCCTCACGACTCGCCCAGGCGGTATGGGGCGTGACGATCAGGTTCGGTATACCGCCTTCCAGCAGCACGTTGCCGTTCCTTGGAGGCTCTTCGCTGAGCACGTCAAAACCCGCACCGCCCAACCGACCCGCGCGCAACGCCGCAGCCAGCGCCCCCTCGTCCACCAGTCCGCCACGGGCGGTATTGATGAGGAGGGCATCCGGCTTCATCGCGGCCAGTTCCGGGGCACCGATCAGATTCCGGGTCGCCTCGGTAAGGGGACAATGCAGACTCAGCACATCCACCTGCGGCAGGAGCTCCGCCAGCGGTAACCGTCCGGGAGTCTCGCCACCACTGCCCNGCCGCTGCGCCAGCAGGACCCGCATACCAAAGGCCTCGGCNAGCAGCGCAACCCGCTTGCCCAGGGTTCCATGGCCAACAATGCCCAGGGTCAGGCCGGCGAGTTCACGGACCGGATAATCGAGCAGGCAGAATTGCGGGGCCTGCTGCCAGTCGCCGCGCGCCACCGCGGCGGAATAGTCGAGCAAGCGGGTGCTCAGCGCCAACATCAGTCCCAGTGCGTGCTGGGCCACCGCGTCCGTGCCGTAGCCACGCGCGTTGCAGACCTGGATTCCGGCATCGGCACAGGCGTCGAGGTCAATATTGTTGGTCCCGGTGGCGGCAACGCAGATCAGTTTCGGGGGCTTTTCCAGCGCCTGTATCTGCGGACGCCGGATGATGACCTTGTTGCTGATTACCACATCATGGCCGCGCATGCGTGCAACGGTGGCCTCTGCGTCGGTGCGGTCATGACAGTGCAGACTGTCGACGGCATCGCGCACGGCATCAAGGCTGACGCCCTCACCCACCGTCTCGCTGTCCAGAAACACCGCCTTCATCAATACCTCCTGCCCCGCCAGTAGCGGTCTTGGCGGACACGGGCCAGTTGTACACACCTTTGACAAGGCGCGCATCAGACCCGAGACACGACGCGGAAACCCGAGAACGCCGATAATTTAACGAAATTTCATTGCCTTAGGGCCGCATTTACAAGCCCTTTTCCATGCGTCGGGCCGACGAACCCGTTTCGGGCACCGCCAGCCCGACTTTGTCCACACAGTTATCCACAGATGCTTGCACCACGAATTTGCGAGGGTATCATCCCCGAGGAATCCTCCCAGATTTCTTGCCCATGCAAATCGGACCGTATCGCTTCTGCGGCCAGGTCGTGCTCGCCCCGATGGCCGGCGTCACCGACCTGCCTTTCAGGCAACTCTGCCGGCGTCTCGGCGCGGCCATGGCGGTGTCCGAAATGCTGACGGCGAACCCGGACCTGCAGGATAGTCGCAAGACACTTCTGCGCGCCGCCCACGCCGGTGAGCCCGAACCGCGCAGCATCCAGATCGCCGGCGCCGAACCCGCGATGCTGGCCAATGCCGCTCGGCATAACGTCGCTCACGGAGCCCAGATCATCGACATCAACATGGGCTGCCCGGCGAAGAAGGTCTGCAACCGCCTTGCCGGCTCCGCGCTGCTGGCCGAACCGGATCTGGTCCGCGATATTCTGCAGGCCGTCACCGAAGCGGTGGAGGTGCCCGTGACGCTGAAGATCCGCACTGGCCCCGACCGCGACAATCGCAATGCCGTGGAGATTGCCCGCCTGGCCGACGCCTGCGGCATTCAGGCGCTGGCGGTGCACGGTCGCACACGGGCCGATGCCTACCGCGGCGAGGCAGAGCACGAGACCCTGCGCGCGGTGCGCCAGGTCTTTTCGCGGACCCTGCTCGCCAATGGCGACATCGCCTCGCCGGAGCGGGCATCAGAAGTCCTGGCCTCCACCGGTGCGGACGGCGTGATGATCGGTCGTGGTGCCCAGGGGCGGCCATGGATCTTTCGCGAGATCCAGCACTTTCTCGATACCGGTGAGCACCTGCCAGCACCCGCAGCGGATGAGATCGAGCAGCACTTCCTCGCCCACATCCAGGCACTGCACGCATTCTACGGGGAACGCCAGGGGCTGCGGATCGCACGTAAGCACATCGGCTGGTATCTGGCAGGCCAGCCTGGTGGCGAGGCCAGTCGCAAACAGTTGATGGCGGCTCAGTCCGGCACCGAGCAACTGCGCCAGATCCGCGACCACTTCGCCCGCCTGACGCGCGCCGAGGCCGCCTGATGCAGTCGCTACGCTGGCTGGCTATGATCATGGGCATGCTGTTCGGCTACAGCCTGGCCGGTCCCATCGGTGGTCTGGTGGGGCTTGCAGGTGGTTGGTGGCTGTGCCGTCGCAATGTGCTGAGGGCACCGCCACCGCCTCCTCCCCGGCGGCAGACGGCCAGCCCATCCAGCGACAGATTGAATGCCGCCTACCGGGAACTGGGAGTCGATCCGCATGCCTCAATGGAGGAGGTGCGGACGGCCTATCGGCGACGACTCAGCCGGACACACCCGGACAAGCTCGCTGCCAGCGGGGCCGACAAGGCGACACTGGACGCTGCAGCCGGTCGCACCCATGCCCTCCGAGAGGCCTATGACACAATCCGCAAGGCAAGAGCCGGTGAATAACCGACAGCCCGGCAGACGGGAGAGATATGACGCGACTCAAGGACATCCCGGTGGTGGTGGCCAGCGGTACCAAATTCGAGACCGGACAGGGGTTCCGCGCCATCAAGAACGGAGTAAAGCAGCAGCCCCAGGCAACGCCGGTTCCGCGCGGCCAGAAGCCGTCATGGCTGCGAGCCCGGATTCCGGCTGGCGCTGGCTATGAGTCGGTCAAGCGCAACGTCCGCGAGCACCGGCTGAGCACCGTCTGCGAGGAATCCATGTGTCCCAATATCGGCGAGTGCTGGAACGCCGGTACCGCGACCATCATGCTGATGGGTTCGGTCTGCACCCGGGCCTGCCGCTTCTGTGCCGTCGACACCGGCAATCCGAAAGGCTGGCTGGACACACAGGAACCGGCCAACACCGCCGAATCCGTGCAGTTGATGGGACTCAACTATGTGGTGCTGACCTCGGTGGACCGGGATGATCTGGCCGATGGCGGCGCCGGGCACTATGCGGCCTGCGTGCAGGCGGTCAAGGCCCTGACCCCGGACACCGCGGTGGAAGCGCTGACACCGGATTTCTGCGGTCGCCTGGCGGATGTGGAAACCGTGGTCGACTCCGGCCTGGAGGTATTCGCCCAGAACGTCGAGACCGTGCGCCGGTTGACCCATCCGGTGCGCGACCCCCGTGCCTCCTACGAACAGACCCTGGCCGTGCTGGCCCACGCCAAGCAGCATCGACCGGAGGTGCTGACCAAGACCAGTCTGATGCTGGGGCTCGGTGAGACCGAGGACGAGATCCGGCAGACACTGGAGGATCTGCGTGCCGCCAGCGTGGATATCGTGACCTTCGGTCAGTACCTGCGGCCGACGGTGAATCACCTGCCGGTGGAGCGCTACGTGACACCGGACGAATTCGCCCGCTATCGGGAATGGGGGCTGGCGATGGGCTTTCTCGAGGTCGTCTCCGGACCGCTGGTGCGCTCCAGCTACCGCGCCGACAAGGTACTGGAGAAAAACAACGTGGGCCTGGGCGACGCCGTCTGAAGCATCGCCCCGACCGACGTTCAGGCCCAGGCCCCGCATAGGGGAGCGCCGGTCTATCCGGCACCCGTGTTTCCCTACAGCACCGCCTCTGCTTCCAGCGCCAGCCGCGAGCGTTCCACATCCTGCAGCGTGACGTGCGCGGCGTGGGGCCAGCGGCGGAAGCGCTGCACCAGGTAGGTCAGCCCGCAGGTGGTCGCCGTCAGGTACGGGCTGTCGATCTGATTGACGTTACCGATGCAGACGATCTTGGTGTTGCGACCAGCGCGGGTGATCAGGCTCTTGATCTGTTTCGGTGAAAGGTTCTGGGCCTCGTCGATGATCAGCAGGGTGTCATTGAAAGTGCGGCCGCGCATGAAGCCCGGCGCCCGGAACAGGATCCGACCGGACAGCATTTCCCGTGTCGCCGCCGCCGCCCAGCCGTCATCGGTACGCAGCAGGCTCTCCAGGTTGTCCTGGATGCCGCCCATCCAGGGCGCCATCTTTTCCTCTTCGGTGCCGGGCAGGAAGCCGATGTCCTCACCCATGGAGACCGTCTCACGGGTGACGATAATGCGTTCGAAACGCCGATCCTCGTAGACCTGGTACAGTGCCGCCGCCAGCGCCATGTAGGTCTTGCCGGTACCGGCCACACCGGCCATCGTGACCAGATCGATTTCGCTATCAAGCAGTATGTTGAGGGCGAAATTCTGCCGCGCATTGTGCGCCGTCACGCCCCAGACGGCGTGCCGGTCGTTGCGGAAATCCCGACACACCTCAAGTTCTGCGACATCTCCCTCCAGGCTGCGCACAATCGCCTCGAAACCGCTGCCCTCGCTCTCGCAGACGAGCTGCCCGGGGGTCCAGTCCCGGACCAGGCTGCCATGAACGCGATACCAGCTGCGGCCGTTACGGGTCCACGATTCGACACCCTCCGACAGTTCCTCCCAGAAGGCCTCGCCAGCGACCGTGACGCCGCTGCTCATGGCCTCGATGTCGTCGATCACCCGGTCGTTGCGGTAGTCCTCCACCGGTATCTGCAACGCGGCGCATTTGACCCGGAGATTGATGTCCTTGCTGACCAGAATCACGGTCTCGTCCGGCCGTGCGTTCTGCAGCGCCTGCACCTCGGCGATGATGCGATTGTCGGCGGACGACCGATCGAGGACCGGGCTGAGCGGCACATCCGAGGCCAGCGGGAAGTACAGCCGACCGCTGGCGCCGGCCGCATCGGGGTGCAGGTTTACCGGTACGCCGTCACGTACCTGATCCTGGTCCACCTGATCGAGCAACAGACCCAGACTGCGGGTCGCCTGACGGGCACTCCGGGAGAGATCGGTGGTGCCGCGCTTGAGCCGATCCAGCTCCTCGAGCACGGTAATCGGGATGATGACGCTGTGTTCTTCAAAACGGCAGATCGAGGCGGGGTCGTGAATCAGGACGTTGGTGTCGAGGACGTAGCTGCGGCGGGCCTTCTTCTCGATTCTGACCATTGCACCTCCAGTGGCCGGGTGACGAATCTGGCGAAACCGTGGTTCGAGAATACCCCCTGCATGTGACAGGAACCAGCATGGTTTCAAAGCCTGACATGCGGATTTTGGTCCGCCCCAGGGAACTGCGTCAGAACCCGATATCGTCCTGCAAGCCAAGTTCATTTACGAAAAACGGTGAGAGATGCGGAGTCCCGCACCTATTCCGATAGCGCTGGGGCCAGTGCAAGCTTTTTCTTGGCCTGACGTCCCGTTGGTCCAACAGGGCCAAGAAAAAACTTCCACTGTCCATGATGTTGCTCCGTCGGGACTGCGGTCATCGGGCCTCATCGGCAGCCGCACAAGCGCCGCCGTCCCGGCTTGCACAGAGTGCCGGGGGAGGAGAAGGTTTTTCTTCGGACCTGTTGAACCGGAGGTTCGTCAGTCCGAAAAAAAGCTTGTCCTCACACGGCACGAAGCCTGGTGAGGTCCGAGATCGGCTAGGCGAGCGAAAGTTCTCGGGGATCCCGCCAGGCTGGGAGATCCGGAGTAATTCAGCGTTGCCCCAGGAGCTGGCGCTTCAGGCTGCTGGACAGCGGTTCCTCGCCGAGCCAGATGCCGAAATAGGCGCGGGCGAAATCCTCGCCTTCGACGTTGCCCACCGCCTCGCCGTTGAAATACAGGGTGCCGCCCTCGCCCGGGATGTATTCAAAGGCGTAGCGGTCTCCCTCCCCGACGTCTTCGTACAGGCCGGCGAGGTAGGCGAAACGATCCTCGACCCGGGCGTAGGTTTCCTCGTCGAGCTGACGCTCCAGCATCTGCCGGGTGGCCTCGTTGATGTCATCGGCATCGATGCTGCGCAGGTACTCGATCTCCAGCCGCCGCGTGACATCCCTCGTCAGCACCTCGTCCCGCTCGATGTCCTGCGGCCCGTAAAAGCCGGCAACATAAACCTTGAATACCCGCGCATAGCGGGCCGTGCCATAGCCGTAGAGGTCCAGCACCTGGCCGTTCACGGTCATTTCCCGCGCCAGGCTAACGCCATCCTGGGTCGCCTTCCCAGCGAATGCAGGCGAGGTGCCAAGCAGAAGCACCAGCATCAACAACAGCCATCGATTACTCATATTCAACCTCGTTGTCCTCGTCCGTCGTCTGGCGATGGACGCTGATGGAGACAAGGATTTCCTTCTCTGCAGACCACGAATCATGAATAAGGTGCGACGCAAGGAAACCCTGATCCAATGCCACGTTTCCGCCCGAGATCGACATTCGGGAATCGTTCGGTGTTTCCCTAACCCATCAGCCAGAACAACAAGGGCGGCAGCGTGAACACCGAGAGCACGGTAGAGACCACGACGAGGCCTGCGGTGGTTTCCGGATCCCGGTTGTAACGCACCGCGAACAGGTAATTGAAAACGGCCACCGGCATCGCCGACTGCAGGATCAGGACGCTGCGGGCCACGCCCTCCATCTGGAAGGCCTCGGCAATCAGCACGCCGACCAGGAGGCCGCCACCGATCCGCACCACCGACAACCACAGCGCCCGCGGCAAGCGCGTCACCCGCAGACGCGCCAGCGACACGCCGAGCATGACCAGCATCAGCGGGATCGTGAAGGCGCCCAGCAGACTGGTGGTGCTGTCCAGCCAGACCGGCGGCTGCAGGTCCGCCAGCAGAAAGATGACAGCCACCACGGTCGCCAGAATCATCGGCTGCCGCCAGAGGTGGCCGGCACTACCGGAGCCGGCATACAGCCAGATGCCGAGGGTGAAATTCACCACCGAGAACACCGCCAGCACCACGATGGCCAACGCCAGGCCCTCATCGCCAAAAGCAAACAGGCAAAGCGGCAGCCCCATATTGCCGATGTTTGCGAACATCAATGGCGGCAGATAGGTTCGGTAAGGCAGTTTCAACGGCAATAGCACCGCCAGGCCGATCAGACCGAAAGCGACGATGCTGAGCAGCGTTGCCAGCGCCATCTGCCAGAGCTGATCCGCTGGCAGGGCAACGCCGGTCAAGGTGGAGAAAATCAGGCAGGGCGTACCCACCAGGGTGATAAGGTCTGCCATGCCACCGGTATCGAAGGGTCTGCTCTGGCGTGCCCAGACCCAGCCCACGGCAATGCAGAGCAGCACCGGCGTGACAACGTTGAACAAGGCCGCGGTCATGGCTGTCCTCATGGAGTCGGCGAGCGCTCGGCGAACCGCGACAAGGCAATGTGGACAGGAGTGCCGCACAGGTACACTTGCACAGTCCGCTGAAGCGCCCACAATTCAGGCGGGCATCGGCCGCGTTGGATCGGCGCGGCGGGAACCATACCGCAAACTCGGAACGCGGCAACATGCGCAGCCCTGGGCTTCGACCAGCGCTTCGCGAGTGCGCGTCATGATTTCCGCCACGATCTGTTTCTGGAGACCTGTATGACACCCAGGCTGTCTACCAGCCTTTGCCTGCTCCTCCTGCTCTTGTTCCCGGCGCAACAGGCATTGGCAGACACCGTCGTCTGCGACGCAGACGACGGTGGTCTGGATCTGCCGGAGGGCTTCTGTGCACAAGTCGTGGCCGATCAGCTGGGCTTTGCCAGGCACCTGGTGGTGACCCGAAACAACGATGTCTACGTCGCTATCGCCGACCGTGATGATACTCCCGGGGGCCTGGTGGGATTGCGCGACAGCACCGGTGACGGCCGTTTGAACGAGCAGATCCGGTTTGGCGAGCGCGGCGGCACCGGCATCGCCATGGCCGAAGGTTATCTGTATTTCGGTGAGGACCGGCGCGTCCTCCGTTATCGACTGCACGGCAAACATCTGGGTCCGGAAGACGACCCGGAGATCATCGCCTATGAGTTCCCCGAACAGGATCAGCATGGCGCCCGCAGTCTGGCGCTGGATGGTCGCGGTGGCCTGTATGTCAATGTGGGCGCGCCATCCAACAACTGCCAGCGGCAGGATCGCCAGCTCGGCTCCCCGGGACAGGTTCCGTGCCCGGAACTCAGCCAGGGCGCTGGCATCTGGCGCTTTACCATGGATCAGCGCCGGCAATCACTGGCCGACGCGGAGCAGGTCGCCAGCGGCATCCGCAATGCGGTCGCGATTGCATGGAATCCGCGTGACGAAGTGCTGTACGCGGCGCAACACGGTCGCGACCAGCTTGGCAGCAACTGGCCACACCTGTTTGATGACGCGCAGAACGCTGAACTGCCATCGGAGGAATTGTTGCGGGTGGAGGTCGGCAGCAACTTCGGCTGGCCTTACTGCTACCATGACGCGATCCGAGACCGGCGCGTACTGGCCCCGGAGTATGGTGGCAACGGCGAGACCGTGCGCAACTGTGACCGCTACGCGAAGCCGGAGCTAGCGTTTCCCGCGCACATGGCGCCGAACGACCTGCTTTTCTACCGCGGTGCCGGTTTTCCTGAGCACTACCGCAATGGTGCCTTCATCGCCTTCCACGGATCATGGGACCGGTCACCGCTGGAACAGCGAGGATACAAGGTCGCCTTCGTGCCAACCGACGAATACGGCCGCGTCGACAACGATACCGAGTGGGAAGTGTTTGCAGACGGCTTCACCGGCACCGATGCCCCGCCACGAACCCCGGAGGACGCCCGCTTCCGGCCGATGGGGCTGGCCCAGGGTCCTGACGGCAGCCTCTACATCAGCGATTCCCAGGTCGGCCGTATCTGGCGTGTTCACTACATCGGCGAGACGCAGTCGCGTTCCCGGGGTTTCCGGCGCCAGGCGGAGCGGCTGCTGGAAAGATTCATGGGTCGCCATTTCGACAGCAATCTGCAGTAGTCGGAAGTCCGAAAGCCAGCCACTCAGTGTCGGACCAGCCTGGTCAGGGTTGCCGTATACGTTTCACGGTCGATACGCTCGTGCTGCACCTTGACCGGCACGTACCCAAGCTCCGGCGCAAACCACATTCGCGTCCGCCGTTTGCTGGAACCACCGACACGGTCAACGCGAATCGCGTCGAGTTCACCCTCGCCGGTTTCCACCGTCTCGCGACCAATCACCTCGAAGTGGTAATCGTCTATCTCGCCGTCATCATCAACAACGCTGAAACTCATCTCGGTCTCGCCGGCCCGGACCGCCAGCAGCAGCCGTAACTGCGACAGCAACTCGTCCATGGTTTCGCCGGGAATGGTTTTTTCCCATTCATCATCGCCGCGGCTTGAGACACGCTCCTCTGCCGGATAGAAGAACAATCGGCGAAACTCGTCATTATCCCCGCGGGCACGCTGCCGGTAGTGATATTCCTCGGGCACGATGAGACCGTCGTCGCCAAGCCGGAAACGAGTCCATTCGTCGATCCGGCCGCGCAGCACCAGATCCGCGAGCCCAACGGTACGGCCTTCCGAGCGGAACTCGCAGGCACCGTTATCGCATTCCAGGCTGCGCGACAGTTCGGCGGCCAGCAGGTTGTTGCGTCGCAACTCATAGGTGGCGGCGAAGGTCGGCAGCCCCTCGGCTGCGGGCGCGCTGTTGTCCTGGGCAGCCAGTAACGGCGAAGCCATGACAAGCAGTAAACTCAAGGCAAGCAGCATCCGGGCGGTGATCATCGCAGGCTCCGGTGCGGGGCACATCTCTACCCCTGGGGATACGTGACGCTGGCGCGACGACCGCGCCCTACACCGATGGACACGGCCGCCAACGGCTCGGTTCACGGATTGGCGAGGAAATCCATCAGGCGGTCGTTGTAGAGGTTACGCAATGCGCCATCAATGGCGTTGTTGATGTACTCGGCGTTATCCCGTGGCGAGGGCCGCACGGTCACTGCATCGGTCTGCGTCGAACGGCTGCTGCCGGATAGCGAACGACCGTCGTTGGCCGCATCAAAACTGAGTTCCACGCGCGTGCGCACCTGACGCGGTACCGAGCTGCTCACCGAGTGATCCAGTTCACGAATACGGACGGTCAGGCGCCGATTGGCCGACTCATTCCAGGCCACCGGCCGGAACCCCTTGCGGCGCAGGGCTTCCTTGGCCGCATCAGTGACAACCTCGGCCAGATCACGATCCGACACCAACGGCTCGGCTTCGGTGATCCGGCTCTCGGCGGTGCCCAGTCGAACACGGTCACGATCATTGACCGCACGAACAGCCACCTCGCGGCCGACACCGACGTCGGACTCGTCCACCGCACCGCTCGGTGACAGGGAAATGACCTGGCCAGTAGGCGCACAGGCGGGCAGCAGGACAACGGTCAGAAGCAGGAACAGGACGCGAATCACGGCGAAACCCCTTAAAATAAGCGAATGAATGATCCGGATATTATCCGTGACGCGCGGCGCAATGCACAGCCGCGAATACGCCAGCGCAGACACGAGAATAGATCGGCGCTTGCAAAATGTAAGACTCAGTGCCGAATCTGCACCCGATAACGCAACTCTCGTTCACCACCGGCCGGAACCTGCAGTCGCCAGACCGCTTGATCTGACGCCGGACGCTGATGATCGCTACTCTCCTCGAGCATGGTCCATTGACCGGGGATCCGCTCGATGACATTAACCGTCGCGTCTTCGTCCCCCGCGTTGCGCAGGCGAATGGTCCAGGCCTGTTCCTCCTCACGTTCTCCCAACCGGCGAAACTCGCGCTGGGTTCGCGTGGCGGTCAGGTCAAACACCGTGCCCAGGCGCAGTTCGATATCCGAACCCGGCGAACTGGCAGGAATTCCGTCCTGCCCCAGGAACAGCGGTTCACCATCGCCATCCTGCTTGTAGACACGAGCCGCACCGGCAGGCAACGGCCAGGCCCTGTCATCATCAGGCGTGACGAAGGACAGGTGCAGACTGACCGGGACGCGCCGCTCACCGCCGCTGCGGCCACTGGCATATCCCTCGACCCGATACTGACGGTCAAAATCCGTCTCCAGTGCGGGAAACAACGGAACCTGCAGGCTCTGACCGGCAGGCAATGTCACGTCCCGGGGCAGTCGGAACAGCTGATACGGCCCCTCGGCACTGACACCGACTGAGTCTCTGGCGAGCGTCTGCCGACGCTGCACCCCGCCACCACCCTGTGGTTCGCCAGCCAGCAGGCGCACGCTGGCGGCATCAAAATCCAGCGCCGTCCGATTCTCCAGGCTGGCGAATGCCTGTAATCGCAGCACCTCGGCATCCAGATCGAGCACGTAATCCGCCTGCCAGGACACAGCCGCCGACTGGTACAGGAACTCAACATCCTGGCGACCGGCCTGCGCGCTCCTCAAATCCAGCCAGAGTGCTTCGGTTCGCTGCATGATGCCGGCATCGGCAGGTAGGACCAGTCGCCAGGGCGAGTTGGCATCAATGATCTCGAAGGCATCATCGATGGCGACCAGCGGATCGCCGTCCACCAACGAGACAAGGCGCGCCTGATGGGCCTCACCGTCAATCGCATCCCGCGACCGCAACAGCACCTCCTGTCCCACCAGGGCGCGCAGCAGGCGCTGCCGCTCCAGCGGTTCGGGACGGCGCACTGCAAACAGCTCGAGGTCAGCTTCACCCCGCAGCCGCAGACTTTCTCCGATCATGCGGTCACTGACATCGAGTACCCGCAGCGACACGGGTGCGTCGGGCAGACGGATACTCCGCCGATCACGCACCAGCGCCGGGGCGTTCTGATAGATTGTCAGTACCAGTTCCCGGCGATCGGCAGCGGTGGTGCTGACCCGGTCCTGGGAGCCCGGCGCCCCGTCGACGCCGCTTGGCGGCCGACTGTCCGCCGGCGTGATCCGCGCCGTATCGGCAAACGCCGCTGTCTGCGTCAGGCCAAGCGCCAGAAGCAGGCTACAGATTAGCGATATGGCACGGCACATCAGGCGTTTCCTCGTGTTGGCTGGGTCAACCCGGCGGCGGCAAGGTGAGCAGCGCCGTGGCTATCGAAAAATAGATGAGAATGCCGGCGATGTCCGCGATACAGGTAATCAGCGGCACGCTGGCGGTGGCGGGGTCGAACTTGGCCAGGCTGAGCAGGAACGGCAACGCCATGCCCACCAGCGACCCCATCAGCACGACCATGGCCATGGCCAGGGCGACCACCAGAGCAACCTCGGGCCCGCCGCGCCACAGACCGATGACCGATACCGCCAGCCCCATGGTTAACCCCAGACCGATACCCACCAGCAGTTCCTTGCCAAGCAAGCGGGTCCAGTCCCGCACCGTGACGTCACCGGTGGCCATGGAGCGCACCATCAGTGTCGACGTCTGTGCGCCCGCATTACCGCCACTGGCAACAATCATGGGCAGGAAGAATACCAATGCGATCACCGCCTCGATGGTGGCTTCGAACATCGCTATTGCGGCGCCACTGAAGATATTCACGAATACCAGCGTCACCAGCCAGCCAACCCGTTTTCGGTACAGCAACGCGGGCGTTGCATCACGCATGCTCAGCGTCAAGGCGCCCACCGAGCCCATCTTGTGGAAATCCTCGGTGGTTTCCTCGGTGGCCACGTCCATGACGTCATCGATGGTGACGATGCCAAGCAGCACACCGGCATTGTCGGTGACCGGCAACACCTCAAGATCGTAGTGCTGCATTGCGCGCACGGCCGCCTCGCGGTCTTCCGCCGCATTCACGCTGACGAAATAACCGGGCAGGATGCTGTCGACGATGTCATCCGGCTCGGCCAGGATGAATCGGCGCAGTTCCGCCACATCCACCAGCCGTTCCTGTTCGTCCAGCACCATCACGGTGTTCACCGTCTCGCCTTTCTGTCCTTCCTGACGGATGTGGCGCAGCGCCTCGGCGATGGTCCATTCAGGCTGAACCGCCACATAGCTGGGCGTCATCAGCCGGCCGACACTTTCCTCCGGATAGTGCAGCAGCGAGAGCGCCAGGCGCATATCCTCCGGCTTGAGCAACTTGAGGGTGCGCTCGGTATGCTCCGGATCCATCTGCTGCAGCAGCGCTGTGCGGTCATCGGGGAGCAGATTCGTCAGTACAAAGCGGCCTTCGCGGTTGCTCAGTTCGGCGAGAATGCCTTCCTGCTGGGCAGGCTGCAGATAGGAGAAGACGGGAACCCAGCGTTCCTGGGGGATCTGTCGGAACACCTTGACCCGGGTTTCGGGCTCGGTAAGTTCGCCGAGCATGCCGGCGATATCCTGCACGTGCAGGCTGTCGAACTCCTCGGTGACATCCGACCAGGCCTCCTCGCGGATAAGATCCAGCAGGAAATCCTTGAGCTCAACGACTTCTTCACGGTCTTCCATGGCGCACGCTCCGGCAGAGTAATCTGTCAGACGGACAGGCGCGACGACCTGGAGTCATTCCGTGGCACGGAACCGGGAGGCATTGGGCATGAGCCGGGACGGACACCGAACGTATTCGGTGAAATCAGGCGTTGCCGCTATCAGATCAGCGGAAAGCAGCCTGCGACGAGAAGAGATTAAGAGCCGTATCAGGAACTGCTTACCGCTGTACTGTGCAATCCAGTCCACGTGCGGGAGTACTGGGAATGTCCAAGGGTCACTCCTGATCCGGAAACG
>SL_7KL_010_BRINEDRAFT_10000816_pt1 | contig 15000 bp, 17 predicted proteins | sample SodLak_010_BRINE_FD_10663 | JGI IMG/M metagenome (IMG submission 10663)
TGGAGCAAGGTTCCCGGGCGGAATCCGGGTGCCCTTCTTTGGGTACTTTCTTGGGCAAGCAAGAAAGTACCTCGCGGCGCGCTGGCGAGTCAGCGCCGGGCAGGCGGCTCGACGAAAGCACCGTAAACACCCGATGCCGAACCAGGGCCAGCCACAACAAGCCTGGCGGCCGGACTGGGCCCCGTAAACAACGGACGGATGACGAACCAGGCCTAGCCTTCGCCAAACGGAGCCCCAACCGGCTAGAGGTCGCGCAGCCCCAACACATCCTGCATGTCGAACAGCCCGTTGCCGGCGCCGCCCAGCCAGACCGCCGCACGCACCGCACCGGAGGCGAACACCGTGCGGCTGGAGGCCTTGTGGGTGATCTCCACGCGCTCGCCATCACCCGCAAACAGGGTCGTGTGCTCGCCGACGATGTCGCCGCCGCGCACCGTGGCAAACCCGATAGTGCGCCGGTCACGGGCTCCGGTCTGGCCCTCGCGCCCGTAGACAGCGTCCTGCTCCAGATCGCGGCCCAGGGTCTCCGCGACCACACGCCCGAGCTTCAGCGCGGTACCGGAGGGCGCGTCCACCTTGTGCCGGTGATGGGCCTCCAGGATCTCCACATCCACGCTGTCGCCCAGCGCCCGCGCGGCCAGCTCCACCAGCTTGAAGGTCAGATTGACCCCGACACTCATGTTCGGCGCATAAACGATCGGCAGATCCCCTGCCGCCGCCTGCAGGCGCTGCTCCTGCTCCGCATCCAGCCCGGTGGTGCCGATCACCAGTGCCTTTCCGGCGTTCGCACACAGCTCCAGGTGCTGCATGGTCGCCTGCGGCGAGGTGAAATCGATCAGCACATCGAAATCGTCGGTAACGGTCGCCAGATCCTCGACCAGGCGCACCCGGCCCTCCGCGCCCACCGCCTGACCGATGGTCTCGCTGCCGGGGCGCTCACTGGCCGCCCCCAGCTGGGCATCGGGGTGTTCGTCCACCGCCTGCACCAGGTTCTGGCCCATGCGCCCGCCGGCGCCCGCAATCGCAATTCGAATCATCTTTGTTCCATCCAGTGCTATCGGTCCATCGGGTTACGCGCACCCTACGAAGCTTTGCGTGGGCACGCCAGTTACAGGGTTCGCACCGGGGTGCGGAAACGCCATTCGCCATACACCGAGGCGATCACCCCGGCCGCGGCCAGGAACGCCGCGAACACATACACCGAGGCTGGGCTGATGCCATCCCACAGATAGCCGGCCACCAGGGATCCCGAGGCACCGCCCAACCCGAAGGCCAGCGACGAATACAGGGCCTGCCCGCGCCCCTGCAACCGCCCGGGGAAGAAATAGTGGATCAGCGAGATCGCCGCCGCGTGGTACACCCCGTAACTGGCCGCATGCAGGATCTGGATGAACAGCAGCATCGGCAGAGAATCCGGCACCGCCGCCAGCAGCCCCCAGCGCAGCGTGGTCAACACCAGCGCCGCCGACACCAGCAACCAGGCCCCAAAACGCAGGATCAGCCGCGGCATCAACAGGAACAGCACCACCTCGGCCGCCACCCCCAGCGCCCACAGCTGCCCGGCCACCGAGCGCGAGTAGCCGGCCTGTTCCAGGTACAGGGTAAAGAAGGCGTAGTACGGCCCGTGGCTCGCCTGCATGAAGAAGCAGGCCACAAACAGCGCGATCACCTCGGGGCGGCGCAGCACGGTTAGCAGGGGCGGGGCGTTATTGTCCTCGTCGAGGTTGCGCGCCGGCTCGAGCACGAACTGCGACGCGGCCACCACCGCGATCAGCACCGCCAGCACGATCCACGGCAGCCAGGCCACGGCGATCCGGTCGAAGGCCCAGCCCAGCACCGCCACCGCGACGATGAAACCGACCGAGCCCCACAGCCGGACCAGCGCGTAGCGATGCGCGTCCCGCCCCAGCGACCGCATGGTGGCCGCCTCGAACTGCGGCAGGATCGCGTTCCAGAAGAAACTGTAGGCGGCCATCACCACGGCCAGCCACCAGTAACCGGTGTACAGCAGCACGCCGGTGAAGGCGACCGCCCCGCCCAGCGCGCCCCAGCGGGCGATCGGCATGTGCGCGCCGGCGCGATCCGCCAGCCAGCCCCAGACGTTGGGCGCAATGATCTTGGTCGCCAGCACGATCGCCATCAGCTCGCCGATCTGGGCGCCGCTGAACCCCTCCTCGGAGAGGTACGGCCCCCAGAACGGCATGAAGGCGCCGAGGCTGGCGAAATAGAAGAAGTAGACCGCGGACAGGCGCGCGTTCTGCGTCACTGCCATGAGGGGACCGCTACACGATCAGGACGACACGGCCGAAGGCCGCGTCATTCGCCGGGATGGTCGCGCAGCTCCAGCCCCGAGTCCGGGACATCGGCGTTCTGCGCACGGTGACGCAGGGCGTGGTCCATCAGCACCAGCGCCATCATCGCCTCGGCGATCGGGGTCGCGCGGATGCCCACGCAGGGGTCGTGCCGCCCCTTGGTGACCACCTCCACCGGCTCGCCGGCGGTGTTGATGCTGCGCCCGGGCAGACGGATGCTGGACGTCGGCTTCATGGCAATGCTGGCCTGCACCGCCTGACCGGTGCTGATCCCGCCCAGCACGCCGCCGGCGTGGTTGGACAGAAAGCCCTCGGGGGTGATCTCGTCGCGGTGCTCGGTGCCGCGCTGGGTCACGGATTCGAAACCTGCGCCGATCTCCACGCCCTTCACCGCGTTGATGCTCATCAGCGCGTGCGCCAGGTCGGCGTCCAGGCGGTCGAACACCGGCTCGCCCCAGCCAGCCGGCACCCCGGTCGCCTCGACCGTCACCCGTGCCCCGATGGAATCGCCCGACTTGCGCAGGGCGTCCATGTACTCCTCCAGTTCCGCGACCTTGTCCGGATCCGGGGAGAAGAACGGGTTGTCGTTCGCGATCTCCGGCTGCTTCGGCTCCAGCTCGATCGGTCCTAGCTGCGACAACCAACCGCGGATGGTGATCCCGTAGCGCTGCTCGAGATAGCGCCGCGCGATGCCGCCGGCCGCCACCCGCAGTGCGGTCTCGCGCGCAGAACTGCGCCCGCCGCCGCGGTAATCACGCACGCCGTATTTCTGGTGATAGGTGTAGTCCGCATGCCCCGGGCGGAAGCGGTCCTGGATGTCGCCGTAATCCTTGGAGCGCTGATCGACGTTCTCGATCAGCAGCCCGATCGGCGTACCCGTGGTACGCCCCTCGAACACCCCCGACAGAATACGGACCTGATCCGGCTCGCGACGCTGGGTGGTGTGGCGCGACTGGCCCGGCCGGCGGCGATCCAGGTCAAACTGCAGATCCGCCTCGCAAAGCTCCAGACCGGGCGGACAACCGTCCACCACCGCGCCCAGGGCCGGCCCGTGACTTTCACCAAAGGTACTGACGACGAACAGTCGCCCAAAGCTGTTTCCCGACATGCGCGTAGTGTATCCGCGGCCGCGCCGGCTGTCGCCTGTTCCCCCACCCCGCGGCCGGTCGGCGACGGGCGGAATGGCACGCTCGGCAACCACGTCCCCTATCTGCCATGATCGACGTGCAGCACCCATAACCAGAAAGGAGGAACCCATGACGAATTCCCTGACCCGCCTGGTGACCGGCACCGCCGCGGCCCTGTGCCTCGGCCTCGCCAGCAGCGCCCAGGCCGATGTCTATACCCAGCGCTTCATGACCCTTGAACTGGCCAACGACATCGCCATGGGCGCCGTCGAGGCCTGCCGCGAGATGGGCCACCAGACCGCGGTGGTCGTGGTTGATCGCGCCGGCAACGACCAGGTGGTCCTGCGTGACCGCATGGCCGGCGTGCAGACCATCCAGATTGCCGGCGATAAGGCCCGGGCCGTGACCATGTCCGGCACCACCTCCGCCAACTTCCGCGACAACCGCGAAGACATCCGCATGGAGATGAACCACGTGGATGGCATCATCATGCTGGCCGGCGGCCTGCCAATCGAAGCGGCCGGCAGCATGCTCGGAGCGGTCGGCGTGTCCGGTGCGCCCGGCGGCGATCTCGACGAGGAATGCGCCCNGGCCGGGATCGACCGGGTCCAGGAACGCCTCGACTTCGCCATGTAAGCATTGCGGGTGCCAGGGAACGGCGCCCGCCCCCAGGAAAACACCATGACCGACACCCCCCGCCCCGCCCCGAAACGCATCTCGCCGGTGGAGACCTACGAGCGTCTGCAGGCACGCCCGCGCGACCTGCTGATCGACGTCCGCTCGACCATGGAGTATCTGTTCGTCGGCCATCCGACCGGCTCCATCCACATCCCGTGGATCGACGAACCCGACTGGACCGTGAACCCACAGTTCGTGCCGCAGGTGCGCAAGCTGCTGCTGGGCGGCGTCAGCGATCACAGCGAAGAAGCACCGGCCCTGTACCTGATCTGCCGCAGCGGCAAGCGCACGCTGGACGCCGGGCAGGCCCTGGTGGACGCCGGCATCGAGCATGTCTTCTCGGTGGACGAGGGCTTCGAAGGACCACTGGACGAGAACCACCAGCGCTCCACCCGCAGCGGCTGGCGCTACCACGGCCTGCCCTGGGAGCAGTGCTGAGGCCCGCGACGGATCCCCTACAGCCACGGGGGTTGCGCGCACCCCGGGGGGTTTGGTTCATAATGAACTCGGACGCGTCACTGCGGCGTTCGATTGTGGCCCGGTGGTACCCTTGAGCCTTAATTTTTCACCACGGGACCGAGTACTTCCGTTTCGCTGTGCATGTCCGTCTTCGAGCGGAAAGCCTAAAGATCCGGAGACTTCTCCCACCTGAGCCCTAGGTTCAAGGTCAAGGGCCACGCCGGCGCCTGCGGGGCGCGTCCACTTCTTTATTGATCCCGATTTCCTTTATGCCTGCGGAAACCGACTCCGTTCAAGATTCGCTATCGCCCGACGATCTGCGTGCCCTGCGTCTGCGCCTGCGCCGCGCGCGGGCGGCTTTGTCGGATGCCCAGCTCGACCACCACTCTGCCGCCATTTGCGGACACCTGCTGCGCTGGTTCGAGCGCTGGAAGCCGCATTGTGTCGGCGCCTATCGCGGCCTGCGCGGCGAGGTCGACCTGACCCCACTGACCGTCGCCCTGGCCCGGCGCGGCACCCGCATCGCCCTGCCGGTGATGGACGACAAACGCCCCGGGCGCATGCATTTCCACACCTGGGCCCCGGATGAGCCGCTGTGCAACAACGGCTTCGGCATCGCCGAGCCCTGCCCGGACGCCCCGCGCATCTGGCGCCGCGAGATGCAGGTGGTGCTGATGCCGCTGGTGGCATTCGACACTGCCGGCAACCGCATGGGCATGGGCGCGGGCTACTACGATCGCTACTTCGCCCGGCGCCGCTTCGGCATCCGCCGGCCGAAACTGATCGGCGTGGCCCACTCGCTGCAGGGCGTCCCGGCGCTGCCCACACAGCCCTGGGACGTCCCGCTGGATGGCGTTGTCACAGAACAGGGCTGGCATGCGCTTCCAGACCGCGCGCGGCACAATACGCTCGACTGAAACCCCTGAAGGAGCCCGCATGGCCTACTGGCTGATGAAGTCCGAACCCGACGAGTTCAGCATCGACGACCTGGAACGCGTCGGCGTGGAGCCGTGGGACGGCATCCGCAACTACCAGGTGCGCAACATGATGCGCGACGAGATGAAGAAAGGCGATCTGGCCTTCTTCTACCACTCCAACGCCAAGCCACCGGGCATCGTCGGCATCCTGCGCATCGAGAAAGAGGCCTACCCGGACACCTGCGCCTTCGACCCCGAAGATCCGCACTACGACCCAAAGAGCGACCCGGACAACCCGCGCTGGCTGCGCGTGGACGTCGCCTTCGAGGAAAAATTCGGCGACATCATCACCCTGGACTGGCTGAAGCAGCAGCCGCAGCTCGAGGACTGCCCGCTGGTGCGCCGCGGCAACCGGTTGTCGGTAATGCCCATCACCCAGGACCAGTGGGACTTCATCCTGAGCCACGCCCAGCGCGGGAAGTAAACGCGTGGCCACGCTCTACCACTTCCCGCACGATGCGAAGGCCGACCGCCTGCGCCTGGCCTGCGGCTACAAGGGTGTCGCGCTGGAGACCCGCGCGCTGGACTGGTTCGACGACGAGACCTTCTTCGAACTGGGCGTGGCCCGCCAGTCCCCGATCCTGCAAACCGACGACGGTACGCTGCACACCGACACGGTCACCGCATTGCGCGATATCGACCACCTGTTCCCGACCGGCGAGCCACTCTCCGACGGCGTCATCGCCGAGGACGCCTGGCAGGCCCTGGTGGACTGGCGCGCCAAGGTGGAGATCGTGCTGGACCGACTCTACGCCCCGCTGGCGCCGGGCTTTCACGGCATCGGCGAGAGCGCCGAGGCCCTGGCCGATTTCAAGGCGCATGTGCAGCACCGCTTCGGCCTGTCGCTGGAGGAACTCGCCAACGACCGCTACGACGGCTACAACCAGCTCGCCAAGCTGAGNCACCTGCCGGAACTGGCCAAGCACCTGGCCGCCAACCGCTTCTACCTCGGNCANCCGTCGATCGCCGACTGCGTNATCGCCGCCGACCTCTACCCGCTACAGATGCACGACGGCATCAACCTGCCCGTCGACATGCTCTACTACCTCCGCCGCGTCGAGGAGACCTTCCACACCCCTCTCAACACCCACTGGCTCGCCCGCTGACCTGTTGGCGACAACCCTTCAACGGGCCATGCGCCGCGTCCCTCATCCACAGCACTCAGACTCGTCGTCATCGCGAGGAGCGCAGCGACGTGGCGATCTCGCAGGGACCCCGGCCCAAGCGCAGGCCAGAGTCATTTCACCCAAACCGGTAGTGCTTGCGGATGTCGCGGTGGATCTCCCAGGTGCAGTCCATGCCCTCGGGGAAGGTGACCAGGTCGCCCTCGCCGACCGTGACCGGCTCGCCGCCGTCCGGGGTCACCGTGACCTGACCTTCCAGGATGTAGCAGACCTCGCGCTCGTCGTAGTGCCAGGGGAAGGTCGAGACCTCCTTCTCCCAGACCGGCCAGTCGAACACCCCCAGGCGTTCCAGGTGGTCGTGGTCGGGACGGTGAATCACTTCGATGGACATGACAGCCTCCTCACTATCGAGAAGACGCGAGCCTAAACCGAACCCGCCCGAGGGCCAACCGGTCATGACCCCGGTCAGCCCCCCGGATGCAAGCCTGTCCGCTCCGTGCGGCCAAAGCGCCGAAGCAGCAGGAGCACGAACGCCCCCACGCCGAGGGCGGCCGGCAGGAATTCCAGCCACTGGCCAAGGCCCCAGGCCATGTAGCCGGTGACCAACGCCCACAGCAGCGGGATGATCGCCAGCACCAGGGGCGGACGCGACGGCACCAGCAACAGCAGTCCCAGGGTCAGCAGCATCACCGGTCCCGGGGCCACGCCGACATATTGCAGCTGCGTCCAGGGCGTCCCGGTCAATGCGAGATCCAGCAAGGGATAGCCCACCAGCGCGTAGACGATCATCAAGACCGCGCTGCTACCCGGGAGCCCGCCGGGCCAGCCAAAGCGGGCCTGGCCCATCAGGGTCAGGGCGAACACCAGCATCAGGCCTTGGGCCACGAACACTCCGGCCAGCCACTCGGAGGCGAAGTGGAACGGCGCCAGCGAACCACCGAAGAAGGCAACCCCAGTCCAGATCCAAAGCACGCCCAGCAACAGGCCAATGACACGACCGGCCGCATGCGAACCCGGAACCACCATCCCCACAGCCACCAGGGCAAGCAGTGCGCCGATCCCGTGCAGGGGCCAGATCGCGGTGTTGTACTGGCCCAGGATCGCCAGCCAGGTCGAGGCCTCAAACGGCAGCATGTCGGCTCCCCGGTCGCAAGGATTCGGAGGCCAACCCTACAGGTCCTGCACATACGCGACCATGCGGCTGCGCATTCCGGCGTCCGGCATGGGGCCGTACAGCGCGCCCATATTCTCCTCCATGTGGGCCACCACCGAGGTCGCGGGGATCGCACAGGTCACGTCCGGGTGCGAGACGATGAACTTGAGCAGGAACTGCGGCCAGTTCTCGCATTCGATCTCCGCCGCCCNTTCCGGCAGCGGATGCCCCGCGAACTGGTTGATCAGCGCCTTGCGCCGAAACGGGCGGTTCGCGATCACCGCCACCCCGCGTTCNCGCGCCAACGGCAACAGGCGCTGNTCCGCTTCGCGATCCAGGATGTTGTAGGTCAGCTGCACGAAGTCCAGGTCCTCGCGCCGCAGGATGCGCTCCAGCTCGTCGTGGCGGCGGCCGTGCGAGGTGGTCACACCGATATAGCGAACCTCCCCCGCCTCACGCCGCTCGCGCAGGGTTTCCAGGTGCGCCTCCCAGTTCTGCAGGTTGTGCACCTGCTGCAGGTCCAGGGTGTCGACACCCCACAGATCCCGCGACTCCGCATGCTGGTCGCGGCCGGTCGAGGTGCTGCGCGTCCAGATCTTGGTCGCCGAGAACACACCCTCCGGATGGCCCAGTTCGCGCAGGCCGTGACCGACCACCGCCTCCGCGCGCCCGTACATCGGCGAGGAGTCGATCAACCCGCCGCCACGGCGGACAAAGGTATCCAGGATCCGGGTACGCACCGCCAGCGCTTCGGGATCCTCCGGCACATTGAAGGTAATCCACGTCCCCATCCCGATCACCGGGATCTTCTCCCCGGAAGACGGGATCGGCTTTCGACGCGGTTCACGCCCATCGGAAGCGATCCCGATGACCGGCCACCCCGCTCCGGCTGCCATGGCAGAGCCGGTCACCCAGCGCAGGAAGGATCGGCGCGAACGCCACAAGGTGGGTTGATTCATGGCCCGGATCACCGAAGAAGACTCAATCCGTGGGCCATTGGGCTGCGCCACAAGTTCCCGGTGCGNGCATCCACCGGNCCCTCANCAACGCGGGGCATCAACCCGAGCAATTATGGAATCAGGANGGTTCGAAAACCGGNGTANCNCCGNNTGCAGCGCGGTGACAGCCGGCTCACAAGCATCCTCCAGAAGAAACGGGCGGGGATGCAGGGCCCCGCCCGTGCCGATGGAGGTTCGATNAGAAGCTCATCGAGCGGTCGAAGTCGGCGACGGCCTGGACGTACTGGCCCATGCCGGCCATCTCGGCGTTCGGCAGGAAGTTGTGTTCGCCGACGTCGCGGCCCTTGGCGCAGGCCTCGCAGGCCCAGAACGGGACGCCTTCACTGACCAGTGAATCGACGATGTCCTTCATTGCCGGCATGTTGTGGCCGACGATCTTGTCGTAGACATTGCGGTTGGCGATGTTCACGGCCTCGCCCTGCAGCCAGACGGTCACGTCATGGCCCTGCTGCTTGGCCACGTTGGCGGCGATCATACCGAGCGTCGCACGGGTGGGGTCGTCGGTACCGGCGGTGACAGCAACAATAAAACGCATGGGATTCTCCTGAGTGCTTGAAACGTGCTGCAACCGTAGCGGCAGGCACGCCCGGCGTCGATTTCCCACAAGCTGCGGAGAAACACTCGGATCAGGGCCTGCCCCTAACCGTAACGCTGGTCCGGTAGAGCTTGAAGGCCATCAGCAGCCAGGGGATGGCGTGCATGATCAGGTCGAGGATGTCCCGCACCCGGGTCAGCTCGCCGGCGAGCAGCCAGCGCAGCTTCTCCGCGACATGCGGCTCAGGGATCCAGGGGGCCAGGCCCAGCGTGGCCACCAGCAGGGCAAACAGCCACAGCGGTGCGCGATCGACCCAGCGTACGAAGGCTTTCATCGCGCGCATCCTACCCAAGGCCCGCGCACGGCGCAGCCCGTTCTTGCCGGTAACGGGGCCGCCTTCTACACTTTTGCCAGCTTCAGGGGGCGCGACGCGGCAGGCCCGGGAACCGCCTGGCCTCACCACCGCGGTCCGCAGTAGCCGCCCGGTCCGGAAGACCATCATGGAAGCCCTGCTCGTCTCCACCGTCATCGTCGCCATCGCCGAGATGGGCGACAAGACCCAACTCCTCGCGCTGCTCCTGATCTGCCGCTACCAGCAGACCTGGCCCATCATCTGGGGCATCGTGGTGGCGACCCTGGCCAATCACTTCCTCGCCGCGCTGGCCGGCGTCTGGATCGGCGCCAGCGTGCCGGACGAGTGGCTGCGCTGGGGGCTGGGGCTCGGGTTCATCGTCATGGCCGCCTGGGTGCTGGTGCCGGATAGCGAGGACGAGCTGCCCGCCCCCTCGAAACACGGCGTGTTCTGGACCACCACGGTGCTGTTCTTCCTGGTCGAGATGGGCGACAAGACGCAGGTGGCTACCGCCGCGCTGGCCGCGACCTTCGACAACCTGATCCTGGTCGTGATCGGCTCGACCATCGGTATGGTCCTGGCCAATGCCCCGGTCGTATGGCTGGGCCAGCGTTTCGCCTGTCACCTGCCGCTGCGGCTGCTACGCGCGCTCGCGGCGCTGCTGTTCTTCGCCCTGGGCCTCGGGGTACTGCTGGCCTGGGTCTGAGTCCGAGTGCAGCATCTTCTGTCCCAGCCAGATGCGCCGCACCAGGCGCGGCAGCAACAGCAGCAATGCCAGCACCGCGAGCAGCGCCAGACCCAGTTGCACCCCGCTGTCGGCACCACTGGCCACCTCGCGGGTGGCATGCCCCAGCCAGGCATAGGCGAACAGGCCCGGGATCAGCGCCACCACCGTCGTCAGTGCAAACACGGGCAGCGGCAGGCGCACCAGTCCCAGGGCATAGTTGGTGGGCGCAAACGGAAACACCGGTACCAGCCGGGTCAGGGCCACCACGCGCCAGCCCTCGGCCTCCACATCCTCGCGCAGCCGGGTACTGCGCGGCCCCATGCGCGGAACCAGCCAGGGCTGCAGCCAGGTACGGGCCAGCATGAAGGCGATGACCGCCGCCACGGTGGCCGCCAGCAGACTCAGGGCGCCACCGGTGAAGGGACCGAACAAGGCCCCGCCCAGCAGGATCCAGAAGGTGCTCGGCAGCGGGAACAGGGCCAGCACGACAAACGCCAGCACGAATACCAGGTAGGCCCCAGGGCCCCAGCTGAGCAGCCAGACTTCCAGCTCGCCCAGCGGAACGCCGAGACTGGGCCACTCGGTGGTCAACAGGATCCACGCCAGCGAGACCCCGAACAGGATCGCCGCGACCGTCAGCCAGCTCTTGTGATGTCGAATCCTCATGTCACCCCGTCAGCCCCCGTCCCCGGGGTCTTCACCGCCGCCGCGCAGACGCTGCAGACGCTCCGCCAGCGCGCGCTCGGTACCATCCCGGCGCGGACTATAGAAGCGCGCTTCTTCCAGCCCTTCGGGCAGATAGACCTGTCCGCGCGCAAACCCGTCCGGTTCGTCGTGGTCGTAGCGATACCCGGCACCGAAGCCCTCGGCACGCATCAGCTCGGTCGGGGCATTGCGCAGGTGCAGGGGCACGCCCGCGCTGCCGCTGTCGCGGATCGCGGCCCGCGCGCCGTTCAGCGCGGCATAGGCGCTGTTGCTCTTGGGTGCGGAGGCCAGTTCGATCACTGCCTGTACCAGCGCCAGATCGCCTTCCGGCCGGCCCAGACGTTCCATGGTCTGCCAGGCCGCCAGCACCCGCGCACCGAGGCCAACCGCGGCCAGGCCAATGTCCTCGTAGGCCATGCGCAGCAGGCGGCGACCGAGGTAGTCCGGGTCACAGCCCGCATCCAGCATGCGGGTGAGCCAGTACACCGCGGCGTTCGGATCGGACCCGCGCACNGACTTGTGCAGGGCGGANATCTGGTCGTAGAAGGCATCGCCCTGACGGTCGAAGGCCAGTGACTGCGCCCCCATCACCGCGCGCAGCGCGTCGCCGGTGATGGCGCCATCGCGCGCCAGGTCCGAGGCGGTCTCCAGCCAGTTCAGGGCACGCCGGGCATCGCCGTCCGCGGCGCGCGCAAGACGCTGACGCTCCCCCGAGTCCAGCGTCAGGCCGCGCCCGCCCAGACCGCGCTCGGGGTCATTGAGGGCCCGGTCGATCAGGGCCTCGATGGCCTCCGCCCCGACCGCCTCCATGCGATAGACCCGCGCGCGCGACAGCAGCGCGCTGTTGAGTGCGAACGAAGGATTCTCGGTGGTCGCGCCGACGAAGGTCAGCGTACCGTCCTCAATGTGCGGCAGCAGTGCGTCCTGCTGGCCCTTGTTGAAGCGGTGGATCTCGTCGATGAACAGCAGCGTCCCGACACCATTGCGGCGGCGGGTTTTCGCGGCTTCGACGACCGCACGGACGTCCTTGACCCCGGCCAGCACGGCGGACACCGTGACCAGGCGCTGGGCTCCGGCCGCCGCCACCAGCCGCGCGAGCGTCGTCTTGCCGCAGCCGGGCGGGCCCCAGAGGATCATCGACGGGGTCTGGCCCTGCTCGATCGCCTGGCGCAGCGCGGCATCGGCGCCGACCAGGTGGTCCTGGCCGACCATCTCGTCGAGCCGCGCCGGACGCATGCGCTCGGCCAGCGGCGCCGAGGGATCCAGGGCTACCGGGGCCGGTTCGGGTTCGGGCGAGGCCACGTCCGGATCGGGGCCGAACAGATCGCCTTCGGGGGAATCACTCATGGAGGGATTGTAACCCCTCGAGCCGAAGAGCCTTGTTCACCACGAAGTGCACGAAGGTACGAAGAAGGACTATTGAACCACGAAGGGCACGGAGACAACCCAAGGGGAGTATCACAGCCCATGTGCAGGATGCGTTGAGCAAAGCGAAACGCATCAACATCGATCACCCGGAATATCGCCGCCTTCCGACCGATGCGTTTCGCTTTGCTCAACGCATCCTACGCTCCCTGAAAGCCTTTGTTTTCTCCGTGGCCTCTGTGCGCTTTGTGGCAGATAACCCGCGAGCGGACCTCGCTCAAGGCCGATAGATGTCGGTCCCGGCCGGCGGGTCGAAGGTGAACACGCCCGGGTCGAGTTCGCCATTGCGTTCGGTTTCGTGGAAGAGGATCACGGTCTCCTGGCCGAAGATGTCGCGGAAGGCCATGCGGGTCAGGTCGCCATCCGCGGTCAGGTCCAGGTCCAGACTGGTGAAGTCGGCCTGTTCGTTGCGCGGCACCAGCACCAGCCGCAGGGCATCGCCGCCCGGCACCGGGCGCAGTGACATGCGGAAGTGCTCGTCCAGACGCTCCGGCTGGGTGATCGCGGCGATCGGCGTGGCGTCGAAGGCATCCCCCAGCGGGCGCACCGTGGCCTGCGACAGGTCCGGGTCGTACATCCACAGGTCCTCGCCATCGGAGACGATGGTCTGCGGGAACGGCTCGGTCACCTCCCAGTGCAGGCGATTGGGCAGCCCCAGCTGCATGCGGCCATCGGACTCCTGCAGCACGTAGCCGGTGTCGTCGCGCACGGTCTGGGTAAATTCGGCGGAGAAGCTTTCAAGGCCATCGACAAAGCGATCCAGCGCCGCGCGGGCATCCTCCATACCGCGGTCGGCGGCCAGGGCCGGAACGGCGGTCAAGGCCAGTACCAGGCCAAGGGACAGGGCCCGCCAGAGGGCGCCCGGACACGTAAGGGGACGAGCGTTCATGCAGTCTCCAGGATGGATGAGTATGCGATTCATGATGCGCCGCGAGGCTTAACCCGGCGTGAATGTGCTGCACAGGGATGACGAACCGCGTCACGCGATCAGGGACATGGACACCAACCAGGCCCTCGGGTTCGGGGCGCTCAGTCGTTCGGGCCGGGAACCAGGACCTCGCGATTGCCGTTCGACTGTACCTGGCTGACCAGGCCGGCGGCCTCCATGTCTTCGACCATGCGCGCGGCGCGGTTGTAGCCGATCTTCAGCCGGCGCTGGACGAACGAGATCGAGGCCTTGCGTGACTCGATGACCACCTGCACGGCCTGATCGTAAAGCGGGTCCGATTCGTTGCCGTTCCCCTCGGGCGACTCCAGCCCCGGGATGCTGGCCGCACCGGCCTCGGGCTCGTCGAGGATTGCGTCGTTGTAGTCCGGCTCGCCGGTGGACTTGAGGTACTCGACCACCTGATGCACTTCGTTGTCGCTGACGAACGCACCGTGCACGCGCTCGGGCATCGCCTTGCCCGGCGGCAGATAGAGCATGTCGCCGTGACCCAGCAGGTGCTCGGCACCCATCTGATCGAGGATGGTGCGCGAGTCCACGCGCGAGGAGACCTGGAAGGCGATGCGGGTGGGGATGTTCGCCTTGATCAACCCGGTAATCACGTCCACCGACGGACGCTGGGTGGCCAGGATCAGGTGGATGCCGGCGGCGCGGGCCTTCTGCGCCAGGCGGGCGATCAGCTCCTCGACCTTCTTGCCCACGACCATGATCATGTCGGCGAATTCGTCGACCACAACCACAACGAACGGCAACGGCTCCAGTTCCGGCGCCTCGGTCTCGGTGATCGCCTCCTCCGGCTTGAACAACGGATCCTTCAGCGGCTCGCCGCCGGCCTGGGCATCGCGCACCTTCTTGTTGAAGCCGCCGATGTTGCGCACGCCCATCGCCGACATCAGCTTGTAGCGCCGCTCCATCTCCGCCACCGCCCAGCGCAGGGCGTTGGAGGCATCCTTCATGTCGGTGACGACCGAACACAGCAGATGCGGGATGCCCTCGTAGACCGACAGCTCCAGCATCTTCGGATCGATCAGGATCAGGCGGACGTCTTCCGGCGTGGACTTGTACAGCAGCGACAGCAGCATCGCGTTGACGCCCACCGATTTCCCGGAACCGGTCGTCCCGGCGACCAGCAGATGCGGCATCTTCGCCAGATCCGCGATCACCGGGCCGCCGCCGATGTCCTTGCCCAGCGCCATGGTCAGCGGCGACTTGTTCGAGTCGAACAGATCCGAACGCAGGATCTCCGAGAGGGCCACGATCTCGCGGTTCTCGTTGGGGATCTCCAGCCCCACCGTGGACTTGCCCGGGATCACCTCGACAATGCGTACGGCCATGACCGACAGCGAACGTGCGAGATCGGTGGACAGACCGGAGATACGCGAGGCCTTCACCCCGGCCGCCGGCTGCAATTCGAAGCGGGTGATCACCGGCCCCGGCTGCACCGCGACCACCTCGACCTCC
>SL_7KL_010_BRINEDRAFT_10000817_pt1 | contig 14999 bp, 15 predicted proteins | sample SodLak_010_BRINE_FD_10663 | JGI IMG/M metagenome (IMG submission 10663)
AAAGGCCGCTTTTTCATCATCATCGGCTTCGTTATCAACAACAGCCGGGAGGAGGTGAATGGCCTGTTTTTTGGTCAACTTTTTCATCAGTTGTACACTACTTCTATAATTTTTCAGATGCGCGATATACTCTATTTGAAGATAATATCAAATGAGCTCGGTAATAAAACATACCACTGCATTAAATCATTCAAAGAGAAGACAAACAGCGTGAGAAATGATGTGATAACTAATGTACTGAAGGCGTTGATTTTACGTAACGAAGCTGCTTTTAAATAAATTCCAGGGAGAAGAATCAGGTGGATTGGCCTGGATGGTTTTACTTTTTTTGAGAGTGGGATGTTGTAATTTAAATTTGAAAGCATGAAGTGCAATCTGCCGGGTTTTACTATTGCCATACTTTTTATCTCCCCAGATGGGAAACCCTTCACTGGAGAACTGAACCCGGATTTGATGCGGTCTGCCGGTTAATAAATGAATTTCTACCAATGACAGATTCTTGTTGTGAGCAATAGTCTGGTAAGTTAACCGGCTTTCTTTTCCTCCTTTTACGTTCCCGTCTACAATAGAAACTCTGTTTAACTTGTTATCCTTCTTTAAAAAATGACTGAAGAATCCGTTTTTCGGAGTAATGCCCTCAACAACAGCAAGGTAGGTTTTTTCTACAGATTGATCGCGAATTTGCTGGCTGATTCTGGAGGCTGCTTTGGATGTTTTTGCCAGAAGCATTACACCACTTACCGGTTTATCAAGCCTGTGAACCAAACCGAGGAAGACATTGCCCGGTTTATTGTATTCTTGTTTTAAATACTGTTTGCAAAGTGATAATACATCAGGCTTTCCGGTGTAATCTTCCTGAGAGAGAACGCCGGGTGGTTTGTTAACGGTAAGGAGGTGGTTGTCTTCATAGATAATTTCTAATTGTGGATGTGTGCCTGTAAGTTTCATGAAAATTATGAAGGCTTTTTATAGTTTACTGAAAGAAAGTATGAAAAATAGTATAGCTCATAGGAGTTATTTTCCAATAAGGCTGAATATTTAAAAAATCAGCAGATGTTTCTGCTCAAAAAAGTTACTTACCTTTAAAACATGTCAATTTCTTTAGAAGAAAAAATTACTCATCTGCCTCAAAAACCCGGTGTCTATCAGTTCAAAGACAAAGGGAGTAATTATTTGTATATAGGAAAGGCAAAAAAGCTTAAAAATCGTGTTCGGTCTTATTTTCAGGATTCGCGCACGCACGACGGGCGCATTCGAGTAATGATTTCAAAAATTGCGGATGTTGAAATTATTGTTACAGATTCAGAAGCAGAGGCACTGATACTTGAAAATAACCTGATAAAAAAGCACCATCCCCGGTACAATATTATGTACAGGGACGATAAATCTTACCCCTATATATGTGTAACGGCCGGTGAAAAATCCAGAATCTTTCCAACAAGAACAGTTTTGAGAGACGGAAGTTCATATTACGGGCCGTACGATCATGTAGGATACATGCGTAAAATGCTTGAAACCATTCGTAAAACTTTCGGTCTTTGTACATGTGCTGTTTCACCAAAAATGATAGACAAATCAAAAGGTATGCCCAAATGGCATTCCTGTTTTGATGATTATCTGCAAAGTTGCTCCGGAGATTGGGATGCAGATACCTACAAGTCTACTATGGAAAAAGTGGAACGGCTGCTTTCAGGAAAAACCAAAAGGTTGATTCGGGATATCAAAGAAGAGATGCAGATTGCCTCAGATGCTATGGCATTTGAGGATGCCGCAAAACTTCGCGACAGTTTGGCGGCACTGCAGAAATACAACAAAAAAATGAAAGTTGTTGCAAATAAGGAAGTTAACCGGGATTTGTTTGCTATTGAGTTTGACGAAGAACTTGGAGAGGCATGTGGAGTACTCTTTAAAATTCGTGAGGGGAAACTGGTTGGAAAATTTCATCGGTTTTTAAAAAATGTTGCTGAGACCCCTGAGTCTGTTATGATTCAGTCTTTTGCTGAAGATTATTATACAGGAAAATATTCAGGCGAAATTCCGGATGAAGTTTATCTGAGCCATGAAATGGAGGATGAAGATCCGTTAATGGAGTATCTATGGGAACAACTTGGGAAAAAAGTTCCGCTTTACGTACCCGTAATTGGCGAAAAAAGGCATCTCATAAAAATGGCTGTTTCTAATGCAAAACTAAAATTGGGTGAGCGAAAGCTGGAGAAGCAAAAAGCAGAGCGCGAGAAAATTCCGCACTCGTTAAAAGAGTTGCAAAGGTATCTGCAGCTTGATCGTGTACCGCGCAGAATTGACTGCTTTGACAATTCAAATATCCAGGGATCTGATCCTGTGGCTTCGATGGTTTGTTTTGTGGATGCAAAGCCCCGCAAAAGTGAATACAAAAGATTTAAGATTAAGACAGTTACTGGTGCTGATGACTACGCATCGATGAAAGAAATAGTAAAACGCCGTTATAAAAGAGTAAAAAATCAAAAAATGCAGCCACCCGATTTAATATTAATTGATGGCGGAAAAGGCCAGCTCAATGCAGCAGTGGATGCATTACGAGAAATAAATTTTTTCGAAGAATGTAATGTGGCAGGGTTGGCAAAGCGTTTAGAGGAGGTTTTTATACCCGGAAAAGCAGAACCGATAATGATACCTAAAACATCATCTTCTCTGAAACTTTTGCAACGTTCCAGAGATGAAGCTCACAGATTTGCTATTAATTATCACAGGGATAAACGTTCGCAGCGAACGGTAAAGACTATATTAACGGATATTGAAGGGATCGGTAAAAAAACGGCTCAAACTCTTCTCAAAGAATTAGGTTCAGTGAAAAAAATAAAAAAATGCAGTTTAGAAACTCTTCAGGGAACTATTGGGGAAAAGAAAGGTGAAATTGTTTACAACTTTTTCCAGAATGGCAGTAGTTAATTGAATAACATCAAAATGTTATAGAATCAATTGAAATAAAAAATTATACTGAATAAGTGCATTATGAATGAGAAGTATGAAAAAACGTCATAATGTTCTTAATGGCACAATTTATGCTCAATATTAAGTAGTTACATGTTAAAATCAGTGAATGCTTTTTAAGGTGATACTGTTTTAAGTGTAGAGATAACATAAACACTTTCGAATATGAAATTAAATAACGCAGATCACATACCACCCAGTTACCAACAGATGAAAGACAGGGAATTAGTACATCTGTTCAGAAAAAAAGATGATCAGGTTGCATTCCGTGAGCTTATGAATCGTCATCAGGCTAAAGTTTACTCATATATCTTTAGTATGATTCAGAACCGGGAAACTGCCAACGATATCTTCCAGGAAACATTTACAAAGGTAATAACGAAAATGGATGATACGTATAATGAGCAGGGGAAATGGATTGCATGGGTGATGCGAATTGCACATAATGCAACAATTGATCATATAAGAAAACAAAAGCGATTTGTTGACGTTACTAGTTCGTACGATAAAGAATCGAAAACTGATTTTTACGAACGATTGCCGGATGAGGATTCCATCGGACAGCAGGAAAAGCTTGAACTCGATGAATCTACAGCCAGCTTATTAAAGCATATTTCGAATTTGCCCGAAGAGCAAAGAACTGTGGTTATGTTACGTCACTACTATGAAATGCCATTTAAAGAAATTGCAGAGCTCACAGATGTGTCTATAAATACAGCACTGGGAAGAATGAGGTATGCTTTGATAAATCTTCGTAAAATGTTTGATGAGGAACATGAGAAGGAATCAAATAGTGTATGAGTAAAAAAGATACGAGAACGATAGCTTATATTTTTAATGAAATGGATCCCTCTGAAGAAGTAGAGTTCTTGAGGGAACTGGAAAACAACAGCAATCTTCTGATTGAGGTTGAAACACTGAGGAACGTGAACGGGCAGTTTAACAATCTGCCAAAAATGGATCCGCCGAAACATATTGTAAAATCGGTTCAGGATTTTGCAAAAAATCAAAAAAAAAATACATTAACTAAGCATTCACCTCCTCTGTATTTGGCGGTTGCTGCAGTAATTGTTATTGGCTGACAACCGGAATCTTTATGCTGGGTGATCATTCAAATACAAATTCTGGCAACTCTCTGGAGGCATCAGTAACCGGCTCTACCTCTCTCACTCAATCACCGGTTCAGCTTAATCAAAATACAGCAAAAGACGTTACTCCATGGGTAGACAGAAATGAGATCCTTTATTTCCAAAATCGCTCACAGTTTGGCAGCGCAGCTAATTTTGATTCGATACGGGCAAATAGTCAGGAAAAACTGATTCGCGTTACAGATCCCGTTCATACCAGAATATATCAGGGACATCTCCATCTGACAGGTAACAGACGTTAATAAAGATTTGAATTGCATATTTGTTTTGCATATAAGTAGTTGCAGGTTATTGATAATTAAAAGTTTAATTTAGTTATCCACCTTTTTATGTGTATAACTAATTTTGGTTAGCTTTACCTTGTAGGTTATATTCGTGATTGATTAGGTAACTTTAATTTTTTTATACAAGATGGGTAAAATAATATCTATAGCTAACCAGAAAGGGGGTGTTGGAAAAACAACCACTGCCATAAATCTTGCAGCAAGTTTGGCTGCTATAGAACATCCGACTTTAATCATTGATATTGATCCGCAAAGCAATACCACAAGTGGATTAGGCATTGAGCCCAAAACAGTTACCAGTTCCGTTTATGAAGTTATGGTGGGAGGCAGTGCAATGGATGAAGCCGTTCGAGAAACGGAATTACCTTATCTGGATCTCGTACCCTCGCATATAAATCTGGTCGGTGCTGAAATTGAGATGGTTGACAGAAATGAAAGAGAACGCATTTTAAGTAAAGCTGTTGAGCCGTTAAAAAATAAATACGATTTTATAATTATTGATTGCCCGCCATCACTTGGGCTATTAACTATAAACGCATTAACAGCATCTCATTCGGTTCTGATACCTGTACAATGCGAATACTTTGCACTTGAGGGACTTGGGCAATTGCTGAACACTATCAAAATAGTGAGGCAGCATTTAAATCCGGAACTCGAGATAGAAGGTGTGTTGCTTACCATGTATGATACACGCACACGACTATCAAACCAGGTTGCCGAAGAAGTAAAAAGATATTTTGATGACCGTGTTTTTTCATCAGTAATTTCGAGAAATGTAAGGCTGGCTGAGGCACCAAGTTTTGGTAAGCCAGCTCTTTTATATGATGCAACCAGCGTGGGTGCAAAAAATTATCTGTCTTTGGGCAGAGAGATTATTCATAGAAATAAAAAATTATTCAAAAACAGCCCTGTTTTGACTAAATAAGGAATCAATTATGTCTAAGAAAGTTCTGGGCAGAGGTCTGGGAGCATTTTTTCCTGATTATGAAAAAGAAGATGATGATCCGGGAGCAGCTTCTCAAAAAACCAAAACAGCCGTTCCAATTGAGCCGGCCGACCGCGTTAATATAGTCCTTGATATCCCTGTTGACCACATTCGCCCTAATCCGCACCAGCCCCGGACGGATTTTAAGGAAGATGCTTTAGAACAATTAGCCTCTTCTATCAAAAAACACGGACTTATTCAGCCCATTACCGTACGGTATATCGGTGAAAAACGATTTGAGCTAATTAGTGGTGAAAGAAGACTCAGAGCAACAAAAATAGCCGGACTTGATGTAATTCCCGCGTATATAAGAGAGGCAAATGATGAAGAAATCATAGCTTTTGCCTTAATTGAAAATATCCAGAGAGAAGAGTTAAATCCTTTGGAAATTTCACTTGGGTATCAACGGCTGATTGATGAATGTGATTATACTCAGAGCGAAGTTGCCGAGCGGGTGGGCAAAAACCGTACTACAGTAACAAATATGCTCAGACTGCTTCAGTTACCTGATTTTATTCAGGCTTCCTTGCGTGATGAAAGCATCACATCGGGTCATGCCAGGGCATTAATTAATCTGAAAAATGAGTCAGATCAGAAAAAAATATTAAAGAAAATTGAATCTCAGTCTCTTTCTGTCAGACAAACTGAAAAGTTGGTTAAGTCGTTTGATAAAAAGAAAGAACAGGCTACCAGAAAGGAAAAGGAAGAATCAAACCCTTTTTTGGATGATATATCTAAAAGATTGAGAAGTACACTAAGCACAAAGGTTAAAATTAAAACAAAAGCAAAAGGCGGAGAAATTCGAATTGAATATTACTCTGATGACGATTTGGAACGATTGATTCAAATTTTCGATGAAATGGATTAATCTTTTTCTGCTTATTTCCTTAACTGTATTCACAAATGCAAAAGGGCAGAGTAATTTTTTACCGGATGATTTTTCTCTTCTGGAAAATCGATATAATCAAAGTTTAGTTACATCCTCCACAGATACCCTTCAAAACGGAGACAGGACTGAATATCCATCACCAAAATCGGTGATGTTTAAATCAATGATTATTCCCGGCTGGGGACAAATCGAAAATGGACAGATTTGGAAGGTGCCTATCGTTTACGGATTGTTTGCCGGCGTGGGTATTTACACAAATTATTTGCACCAAAATTATAAAGATTACAGGGCGGCTTTTTACAACCTAAATCAGGGTGAGGATAACGATTTTAGATTTGGACCCACTCCGGAACGTTTAGAGGGTATAAATGCCAATCAGCTTCAATCAAATAGAAATAGTTTTCGAAATCAGCGGGATTTTATGTTTGTGGTATTCGGATTGGCATACGGACTTAATGTACTGGATGCTTATGTGTTTGCTCACATGAGAAGTTTTGACGTTTCAGACGACTTGTCTGCCAGAACAATGATAGAGCCTACACTGCTGGCTGAAGGTTCACCGGGATTAAAAATATCTCTCTCACTAACGAAAAAATAAACCATCATGAAAGTTAAAGAATTTTTTCAGGGCGACAACAAAAATAAAAATTTTGATGCCGATAGTAGTAAAGATCTGTGGAGTATTTTTAAAATTATGGGAGAGTTTGTTGATGGATACGATACTCTTTTAAAAGTAGGTCCCTGCATATCGGTTTATGGCTCAGCTCGTTTAAAGCCCGGTAATAAATATTACGAAATGGCTGTAAAAACCGCTGAATTAATAACCGATAATGGATTTGGAGTTATTACCGGTGGTGGTCCCGGAATTATGGAAGCCGGAAACAAAGGAGCAAATAATAAAAACGGAAAATCAGTTGGCCTTGGCATTGAGCTGCCACACGAACAAGGGGTAAATAACTACGTAACACCAAAGTATGTAATTAACTTTAAATATTTCTTTGTAAGAAAAGTAATGTTTGTAAAATACGCACAGGGATTTATCGTTTTTCCCGGTGGATTAGGAACGCTTGATGAACTTTTTGAAACGCTTACACTAATTCAAACCCGAAAAATATCGAAGATTCCTATTGTTTTGGTAGGAAAGGAGCATTGGAGCGGATTAATAGATTGGATGCTGGAACAGCTTGTTTCTGAAGGATTAATAGATCAGAATGATATGGATTTATTCTTCTTGACAGATGATTGTGAAGAAGCAGTTGATTATGTTGTCGATTTTTATAAAAATCAAAAACCGGAACCAAATTTTTCATATTAGGAACTTTAAGTTGGAAAACGCGTTAATAATTTTAGTAATTCAATAATGATATTAAAGATAAAATTTCATTAAGTTAAGCCCGTTTAAAGGGTAGCAATCAAAAAATAATTACGGAAAAAATGAAATCATTAAATAAAATCACATCACTTTTAGCTGTCTCGTTATTAATTTTTGGGATGGCGGAAATTTCAATGGCTCAGGACGAGGAAAGGGCAGAAGCAATTCAACTATATAATGATGCACAGGAGTTGGCTGGCAGTGGAGATTTTGGTAATTCCATAGAACTCTATCGTGAGGCACTACAAATAGCCCGTGATTCACAACTTGATGATATTGTGGAGCTGGTAGAGGAGAGTCTCCCGCGGATTTACCAGCAAAGAGCTTCAAATGCATACAGAGGCTATCAGAACGAAAGAACAGTTGAAGCTGCAAATCGTGCTTTGGATTACTTTAAAGAATCAAAAGAAGCGGCTGAAGAATTCGGAGACGAACAGATAGCTCAGCAGGCTACAAATGCAATTCCACAACTTTACTATGTACGATCGGTTCTTGAATTCAGAGCTGATAATTATGAAGCTGCAATTGAAGATTTGGATACAGCAATTGATCTGAATCCAAACTATGCAACTGCATACTATCAGCGTGCTATTGTAATGAAGAAAATTGATGAAGAGAATATTGAAGGGTTTTTAAACTGGTATGACCAGGCAATTGAAGTTGCAGAAAGAACCGACAACAGTCAGGTTCTGAATAACGCTCGAAATGCTGCGAGAGATGAGCTCATTTACAGAGCTGTTAATCTTGCTGAAGAGAGAAACTTTAGCCGCGCAGTTGAACTTCTTAACATGGTTGAGCAATATGATGACAACCATTACGAAACCTATTACCGGCTTGCTGAAATCAGTAATGAAAGAGGCAACTGGAGTGAAGGAGAAAGATATGCCAGACGATCACTTGATCTTCATACAGGTGGTGTTGCAGAAAAAGCAAAAATGTATTTCGAATTAGGAACCTCCTTGAAAGGACAGGGAGAAGTTGAAGGAGCATGTAGTGCATTTGAAGAAGCCCGTCACGGAGATTTTACAGATCCGGCAAATCACGAGCTTCAATTTGAACTCAAATGTGAAGGTCATACTCCAACGAGCTCAAATTAATTCAGATTTCGATTTCTGAAAAAAGCCATGCAAAATTGCATGGCTTTTTTTTTTGTTTAAACTTTTGCCTTGCTTTGAACTTGGCTATCTTTTCGGTCTTCTAATTATTATACAATCTATCCTAACCGTTTATTTATGAGTAAAACTGCAAAATTTGATCTCAATCAACGCTGTGTTAATACAATCAGGGGACTTTCATTTGATGCCGTTCAGGCGGCAAATTCTGGTCATCCCGGAATGCCAATGGGTATGGCAGACGTGGCATTTATTCTTTGGACAAAATTTCTGAAGCATAATCCGCGTAATCCAAGATGGTTCGATCGGGATCGTTTTATTCTGTCAGCCGGCCACGGATCAATGTTATTATACAGCCTTTTGCACTTAACCGGTTATGATGTTCCGCTTAAAGAATTGAAAAATTTCAGGCAGCTTGGGAGTATAACTCCCGGCCATCCTGAATTCGGGCTTACACCCGGCGTTGAAACTACAACCGGACCATTGGGTCAGGGTTTTGGAACAGGCGTTGGTATGGCTATGGCAGAGGCTTTTATGGCTGAAACATTTAATAAATCGGATAATAAACTGGTAGATCACTTTACGTATGCAATTGTCAGTGATGGTGATTTGATGGAGGGAATTTCTCATGAGGCAGCTTCGCTTGCTGGCCATCTGAAACTGCACAAATTGATTTACCTTTATGATTCAAACAGAATATCCATTGACGGTTCAACAGATTTAGCATTTACTGACAATTCAAAAATGCGATTCGAATCATATGGCTGGGATGTGCAGGTCATTGATGGTCACAATCATAAAGAAATTGAAGAAGCCATTGCCCAAGCTCAAACCACTGATACCCCTTCACTGATTGAATGCAAAACGCATATCGGTTTTGGAAGTCCCAATAAACAGGGTACGGCAGACTCACACGGAGCACCGCTTGGCGAAGATGAAATTCAGCTGACTAAAAAGCAACTTGGATTAGATCCGGATCAAAAATTTCAGATAGATAATGATGTTCTCAAAGAAATGCGAAAAGCTGTTGATGCCGGAAAAGTTTTTGAAGATAAATGGAAATCACAGCTTGCAGATTATGAAAAAGTGTACCCGGTTGACGGCGTGACTTTTAAAGAATTTGTAACAGGAAAAACCCCTGAATCATGGGATGATGTTCTTCCTGTATTTGAAGCCGATGAAAAGGGAATGGCCACAAGAAAAGCCTCTGGTGCCGTGCTTAATGAAATTAAAAAGCATCAGTTTAATTTGTTTGGTGGTTCGGCAGATCTTACCGGTAGTAACAACACGGAACTGACTGATAAAGGAATTTTCAGTGCTGATAATTACAGTGGTTTAAATGTGCACTATGGAGTTCGCGAACATGCAATGGGAGCGGCTTTAAATGGACTGGCGCTGCATACCGGAGTAATACCGTTTGGCGGTACATTCCTGGTGTTTTCTGATTATAACAAACCTTCAATTCGTATTGCTGGCCTATCAAAAATTCCATCAATATTTGTCTTTACGCACGATAGTATTGGCCTGGGAGAAGATGGCCCGACTCATCAGCCTGTTGAACACCTGGCTGCGATGCGTGCAACGCCTAATGTGCATGTTTACAGGCCAGCTGACGCCAATGAAACTGCACACTGCTGGAAATGTGCCATAGAAAGAAAAGGTGGTCCGTCACTTCTCATTTTGACCCGACAAAATCTTCCAACTCTTGACCGCTCGGTTTATGCTGATGCCGGGGAGACTGAAAAGGGAGCATACATCATCAAAAAAGAGTCTTCTGACAAACCGGATGTTATTCTTATTGCCACAGGTTCAGAGGTTCAATATGCATTGGAGGCTTCTGAGCAGCTTGAAAACGATGCTATATCTGCAAGAGTTGTGAGCATGCCAAGTTGGGAACTATTTGAAGAACAAACAGCAGAATACCGCGAAAAAGTTCTGCCTGAAAATGTTGTCACCAGAGTATCAGTAGAAGCGGGATCAACACTTGGATGGCATAAATGGGTAGGCAGTAAGGGTATTGCAATTGGATTAGACCGGTATGGCGAATCTGCTCCCTACGAAGAGGTTTATGAACATCTCGGGATTACTCCTGCAAAAATTGTTGAAAAGGCAAAAAGTCTTATTCGTTAAGCTTTTTCGGTGGCTCTAACTTGTGGATGGTTGTAAATGTAATATCATCCATAGGTTTATTGTCATCAAGAAAAACTTCAATGGAGTTTTGAATTTTTTGTGTAATGGTTTTAGCATGTAGCGAACCATAAATCGACATAATTCCTTCCACCCGTTCTTCACCGTATTCTTCATTTTTCTGGTTTCGGGCTTCAATCAACCCATCGGTGTATAATAGCAAACTGTCGCCCGGTTCAAATTTAAACTTCTTTTCAACGAGTTGTTTTTCTAATACTTTAGTTGATGTCATTCCTAAAGCGTACCCATCCGTGTTCAGCTTAAAGGTTCTGTCATGGTTCTTGCTGTACACTATCGGAATATTATGCCCCGCTCTTGCAAAAATAAAATGGTTTTCATGAAGCGGGAAAAATGCCACGCATGCCGTCACAAATGTTTTATCCATTTTGTTTGATTTCACGTACTCATTTAACTCCAGAAATAACTCTTTAGGGGAAGGTTCTGTTTTTTTGATAAGTAAATGAACCAGTGCCTGAATCCGAACCATATACAATGCTGCACTCATACCTTTTCCTGAAACATCAGCTATCAGCACATAAGTACCTTTTTCTGATTTAATGACATCCACATAATCCCCACCGACCTCTTGTGCCGTTGCAGCAAAAGAATTTGCTTCATGATGGTGAAACAGAATATTGGAAGGTGGCAGCAGGCTTAACTGAATATCCCGGGCAAAATCGAGCTCTTTTTGCACGTCTGATTTTTCGAGAAGTTCGATTAAGAGAATCACCAATATTCCGAGATATGCAAAGGGCAATAACAGTGGCTGCATAATTCCAAAAAATGAAAAAATATAATACACCAAAAAACTGACTACGGATATTCCGAAAATGAGCCTTCTTACGGGGTTTAATCGTTTTGTCAATGCCGATAAAAGACTCAAAAAACGTTGAGAAAATGGAATTGATTTTGCCGGAAGATTGGGGTTGGCTTCTTTTACAGCATCATAGTAAAGTTTCTTCAATCTTTCAGAATCGGATTGAAACTCCTTACCCAGCTGTTTAGAATTCATCCCCGACACATATTCTTTGTAGAATTTTTTAGTGTCGTAAGGTTTAGTTTCGTTTTTTAATCCCATTATTCAGTAGTCTGTATCTTTTGAAACCATTGTACGGTTTTAATTACAGAAAGTTTACCTCTTAATTATGTCATTTTCACAATTTTGGAAATCAAAGATCAAATTCCTCACCAGTTCTGTAAACAGTGGCTTTCATTTGTGCTATCAGTTCATCGTTTTGATTGATTACTTTGATATCAAAAATGCCTGTTTTATGAGTCAAATTTATACATGATGAAATAGCCGTTAACCGGTCACCGGATTGTGATTTTTTAGCAAATGAGATTGAATTATCAATTGCCAGTGATACACGTCCAAATGTGGCAGATGCAAAAGCAAGTGCGCTATCTGCCAGTGAAAAAATTATTCCGCCGTGTGTTACAGAAAAGCCATTTAACATCTCCTGGTTAACGGTACAGGATATTTTACAATACCCTTCTTCAACTTCTTCAATTTCAACCCCCATCCACTGACTGAAAGGGTCATTATTAAGCATATGAGATACAATTTTATGCTCCTTACCCGAATTAGACATAAAAACTTTCCTCAGTGCTGACTTTCTTTTTTAAAAGAGGATTGGGCCGATATCTGTCTTCACGATATTTGATATGTAAAGCACTCATACAGTCCAAAACAGTTGATAGGCCGATATCATCCGCCCATTTAAGTAAGCCTTTCGGATAGTTTACGCCGTTGGTCATGGCCAAATCCACATCCTGCACAGATGCCACATTCATATATACGGCATCTGCGGCTTCATTAATCAGCATGGCCAGTATGCGATTCAGAATTTCCCGTCCTGCTTTCTCGTCTTTTACAGGGTCCGGGTTATTGGCTTTTTCTCCATAATTATAAAAACCGATGCCTGATTTTTTTCCAAGTCTTCCCGCTTCAACCAATCTTTTTTGGGCAAAGGAAGGTTTAAATCTTGGGTCATAATAAAATTCCTTAAAAACGGTTTCAGTCACCTTGTAGTTAACGTCATGACCGATCAGGTCCATGAGCTCGAACGGACCCATTCTGAATCCTCCAAGCTCTTTCATTACCCAGTCTATTGTTGCATGGTCGGCAATTCCCTCTTCATAAATTCGCAGTGCTTCACCATAAAATGGCCGGGCTACCCGGTTTACTATAAAACCCGGGGTGTCTTTGGCAAGTACGGTTGTTTTTTCCCAGGAATCGATCAATTTACGGGCTGCACTTACAGTTTTATCTTCAGTTGAAATTCCTGGTATAATTTCAACCAGTTTCATGAGCGGTGCGGGGTTAAAAAAGTGTAGCCCAAGGAAACGCTCCGGCTTTTTCAAGGCTGATGATATGGATGCAATAGAGAGGGAGGAGGTATTCGTGGCAATTATTGTATTCTTCGATACCATTGCCTCAATCCGGGCTATCTGGTCTTTTTTGATTTGGAGATCTTCAATGATCGCTTCAAAAATTAAATCACATTTTTTAAAGTCAGTAATATGATCTACAAAGTGAATTCGGTTCAGGATTCCATCCACTTCATCTTGTGTCATCCTTTCTTTTTCAACCTGACGATTAAGAATATTGATTAACCCTTCTTCAGAACTTTTAAGCTGATCTGTATAGGTATCGTAGAGATATACGGTATGGCCAAATGTTGAGGCAATTTGAGCAATTCCGGTCCCCATGGTCCCGGCTCCGACAACTCCAATTGATGAATGTTTATCTAAACTCATAAATTATTTTATTGTAATTCATTTTTTTCAAAAATAAGCAATCGACCATCAAAACCAAGCGTTGTGAATGTAAACTATAAATGATATCATGATGATATCAAACAAAAAAATGAACTGATATGCCAGATGTATTAATTCGAAATATCGATAAAAAGACGCTTGAGCTGTTAAAAGAAAAAGCAAAAGCAAACAACCGATCCCTTCAGGAAGAGTTAAAGGAAATCGTTGAAGATTATTCCGGAATCAAGCAAAATAAAGCAATTGACATGGTTCGTGAGATTCAGATGAATTATCAGAAAAAGGGAAAATTATTTCCTGATAGTACTGAAGAAATTCGAGAAGATAGAGAGAGATAATGAATGTTGTAGATACTTCTGTAGTAACAAAATGGATGTTCAGAGAACGAGATTCTGATATGGCCGTTAAATTATTGGAAAAGGAAGGCTCATTTTTTGCTCCTGATTATTTAAAGATTGAATTCACATCTAACATTACAAAGAAAATAAGGGCAGGAATTCTACCTATTGAAGAAGGAAGAGAACGGCGGAAAGATTTTAATAAAATCAATATTCAGTATAAACCATATATAGAGCTGGAAGCCCTGGCATTTGAATTTTCGACAGTATACCCTGTAACATTCTATGATTCATTATTTGTAGCTCTTGCATATCAAGAAAAGGTAAGACTTTATACATTTGATGAACGTCTCGGCAGGAGTCTGAAAAATACTGAGCTTGGTGAAATTGTGATAATTCCAAGTTAGTTTCAATTCCCGCGATATTCAGGCTTTCTTTTCTCCAAAAAAGCTGAAACTCCTTCCATATAATCATTTGATTTTCCGGCTACTGACTGAAGATCGGCTTCAAGACTAAGCTGTTGATCCAGGGTGTTTTCAAAGGTTTGATTTACAGCCCGTTTATAAAGTCCAAATCCCTTGGTGGGCATAGAGGCGAGTTTAGTGGTAACCTTGTTTATTTCTTCTTCTAATTCTTTTTGGGTGACTGCTTTGTAAATCAGCCCGATTTCTACAGCTTTGTCTGCTGATATTTTCTCATCGAGCAGATACATGGCGTTGGTTCGGGCAAGGCCTGCTAAACGTGGCAGAAAAAAAGTACCTCCGCTATCCGGAATCAAACCGATTTTACTGAAAGCCTGAACGAAGACGGCCTGTTTGGAGGCGATGACTATATCACAGGCAAAAGCTATGTTTGCACCTGCTCCGGCGGCGGTTCCCTGAACGGCGCATACCACCGGTTTTTCAAGTTTACGGATGTACCGAATAATCGGATTAT
>SL_7KL_010_BRINEDRAFT_10000819_pt1 | contig 14995 bp, 15 predicted proteins | sample SodLak_010_BRINE_FD_10663 | JGI IMG/M metagenome (IMG submission 10663)
AGGCCAGTCTGGTAATCATCATTGGACTGAATCGTACCCTTGATGGTGTCGATAACACCAGCGAAGTATCCGCCAGCAACCGGGGCGCCGATGTCGTTGTAGGCAACAGCACGAGCAACAGCAGGGTCAACTCCGTCTTTAATCAGAGACAAGCCTGTTTCATCGGCTGTTTCATCTAGTGCAGCCTGAACATCTGTAGCGTCAAGACCAGAATCAGCGTTATCATAGCTGACTTTTTCTGGAGAGATGCCAATGATTTTCTCATCAGCAATACTAGTGTCTACAATCTTTGATCCGGAAACTGTTTCATCTTCTAGTTTTACACCAGAAACGCTGTTGTCTGGGACGTTATCAAAGTCTTCCCGAGCAACAGGGAATCCGCCAGCAGTAGACCCGTCGTGGACAACAACGGTTTCTTTGTCNGTNTCTACAGTGACCTCTGCCTCTGCGCCCGTAAAAGTAGAATGCTGGCTAGTATTACCTCGCCGTAATTTAAGTTCTGTTGCCATTATTAAATGCTCCCTAGATCAAAAGTTCCATTAACAGTTAAGTCTTGTGAAACTGTTAAATTTTCAAAAGATTCATTTTCACCTGACTTTGCTAAAGGAAACCCGCCAACGGTTGCCCCATCGTGGACTCTTACAGTTGTTAAGTCTACATCGTGAGTCCATTCACCTTCAGCACCTACAAAATTTTGGTGTTCTGCTGTAGTCCCGATCCTGTGTATAATTTCTTTAGCCATTTATGCACCTGTAGCTATAAAGTCGAGGTTGTCTGTACCAACATCATTGCCCTGCAAATCTTTTACAACAAAAGTCACTTCACTTCTAGTGACATTCTTTCTTATCGGAAACAGGTCATCATCTGACTCAACTGCAGAAACAACAGAAGGCACAAAATGAAAAGATTTATCAAAGGTGAACGTTGTTCCGCCAACCTCAACTGTTTTTTCTTGTTGTCGTTCAATACGCTCCTCAATATCGACAACAGTTGTGAACTTCCTAAGAATCTTAGAGGATGTTTCGCTTGGCCGTTGTTTAATTCTGGCGCGATACTTTACAAACCTGGCNTCAACCTCGCCTTTAGTCCACGATCTCCACCCCATTAANGTGTCGTATGAATCAAACTCTTGGGTAGTTTCGGCGACTTCACCATAAGATTGAGTTTGAGTTGTATCCGAAACAATAGACCCGTAGCGTTCAACAGTTCTATCAGAATCTTGCCACAAATCTTCAGTATCTCTAGTGGCTATCTCTTGGAACACAAGTGGGTCTGACAAGGGCAGCCCTATGTCTAACTCACCATTGTCTGTTTGATCTGTTACGGATGCTTCAACAGTGCTGTTATCCTGAAACAGCCTAATTCCGTCAACTATCCGACGATTGTTTTTTACCGACTCAGCATCTGAAAATGCAGCTTGAAGGACAGCCCATGCCCTAATATCTTGAGCATCAAACAAAAGATCAATTTCGTCAGAAACATAGAATGCTTCAAAGTCGCTCTTTACAATAAGAGAGTTGCCTTGCAAAATAAACCCTCTATACCAGCCACTCTCCCAGTCTGGGTGATGCTCAACTCGGGTTCGCTCAAAATAATCAGTTTTTACTGTAAATACTCTTTCGTTAGGCTCTGGTGATTCACTGTCTAAATCAGACAGTGCCTTAATCATGAACTTATAGGTTCCTGGCGGCACGTCTGCCTGTGCGATAGCAGTTGATTGATTAGCCTCAACAATCTTTGACCCAGACGGCCAAGTGACAGAATCAGGGTCGCCATATCGTATCTCATAGCCTTTTAGGCCAAAATAATCAACAGGCTCCCACCGGAATACAACAGTCTCTCCATTTTGTGTGGTCGAAAAGTTTTCAACTACCGGAGGCTCTTCAACGGAAAGGTCAAAAAAGGATGCTTCTTTTGCTTGGTCATTAAGTATGCTTTGTGACTTAATAAAAAACCGATAGTTTCCCGGCTCCACCAAAGCAAATGCGGAACTTGCAGGCGCGCCTACGTCAATAAGCAAGTTTGCTGTTTCAAACGTATCACCGGCCTTACCGATTTTTATCTCGTACCCATCAAGTCCAAAATATGATGCTCGACGCCAGTTAAAGTTTACTCGGATTCCGTCTTGTTCAGCCGTAAAATCTTGAACCTTTGGTGGCGGAAGAACTTCAGAACCTGATCCGCAGAAGACTCAGATAGATTACCGCTAGTGTCCCTTGCCTTGATGAAAAACTTGTATTCACCAGCCGGTAGCTGGCTGCTGGCTTCTGTTGAAAGCATGCCGGTTGACAGAAGTTTACTAGCAGTGTCAAACGTGTCACCTGATTCCCCGACACGGATTACATACCCGTCGAGGTCAGGGGCAACTACAGCGTCCCAGTCAAAGTCTACATTTACCCCGTTCTGAGTTGCAGAGAAAAAAGGTACATCTGGCGGAGGATTACTTTTACCTAACAGTGTGTACTGTTGCAGGACTCCAAGGAGAAAAAAGCCCGTTCCTTACTCCCCGAACTTGAACTTCATATTCAACCCCTTCGTCCACATCAAAGATGGAAAAATTGCTGGACTCAAACGGGTCAGTGATAACAAAATTGTTATCCCCTACTGGCCGGAACCGGATTTGGTTTCTCTGATCCCAGCCAGGGAACGCAACCAGTCTGGTGCTGACCACCATCCTAATCCTTAGAGAGCCATCGCTATCTGCAAGCAAGACAGTTTCGTCTGACCTAATATCAGTTATTTCTGGGATTTTTGGCAGAACCAGGTCTGGGGATGTCGGTTCAGTCAGCACCGGCTCGAAAGGAGGAATCTGTTCATCCCAGACATTTTCCATTTCAGGTGCAGCGGGGACACAAGAAACAGAGACTTGGAGGTCTCCTTGTGGCTGTATCTCCGTAACCTTCACGTCAAAACTTTCTTTCCCCGCTTCTCCAAAAATAACCAGGTCGTCTTTTTGTGCCTTGCTTACAGCAGAATCAAGGAAAACTGTCTGGTTAGTCGGGCCTGCACCTGGAGTAGCGCCAACTGTTGAAATGCTTCCGTCTGAGTGTTGTATTTTTACAGCGTAATCTTTTCCTTCATCAATAAATTCCTCATCAAGGACAATTTCGCTGTCAGACACAACATCTTTGATTCTTCCAGCGCCGATGCCGACAAGAATAACATCATTCTGGATGGTCAGCAGGTCGCCACGGTCATACCGCAAGTGCTGAACGTCTTGCTGGAAATTGTACCGTTCAGGGCGTAGCCGTTGCTGTGCTAAGTGGAATCTTCCGTACTTCCACGCTTGATCCGCATTAGTGATACCCTTGCCCTGGATTGTCTCGAAAAGTTCTGCATTGCCGGGGCCAAAGCCGTCATCATAAACAATTCGCTCGGTATTCTCCCACGTCCTATCATCGGTAAACTGCACACGAAGAGCGTCTGGAGTCTGAACAGTCGACAACTCATAGTTAAACCCAAAACTATTCCTAGGGCTAATAATCATTCTGGGAAGGCTTTGGACTACATCCCTTACTACGCTTATTTTGCTCTCTGGTGTAAGCCTCCAAGCTGCTAGACCAGCACCCGAAACCTCCCTAGCACGTTCAAGGGTTGTGGACTTGGAGTCAAACACTGCATTGAACTCTAGCCCCTCTTCATCGCAGTATTGCGCCCATTCTAGTAGCTTGTCTGCGTCTAAATCTTCTTTTCCTACTGGCTGCCTGTTAGCTACTCCGCTCCAAACGTCTGCATAAGCCCACGCAGGGTTGTTAGTTGGCTGCTCACTCCAAGAGTTACCGTTGTAAACTTCAAGAACAGACGTAGCTAGAACAGTGAGATTGTCAATACGGCCATTAAGCTGGTCTGTTGCTTTAATCCTGAGAGACATACAAACAGTGTCATCCACCAGAAATGGCGTCCTGCTGCGTATTGTCTTCAGTGCAGACCAAGACAGTTCGTTAGCAAACGCAGTGACCGCGTCGTGCGTAGTGCTGACACGCGTCACGCGGACTTCGTACTGCCCCCTACTGACTCGGAACCTTGTACCTACCCGGACAGTCTCTTTTTTTCTGCTAGATACTACAAAGTTGTCATCAAAGACGATCCAACTTGAAGCCCCAACCTCTCTGTATTCAATACGGAAGCGTACCCGCGCACGGCGAGTTTTGGCTTCGTCATTAACAGAAAACAACTGTCCTTGGAAATCAAGACTGATTTCGTCGGCATCAGGCTCAGTTGTCCTGATTGCAAACTGACCATCACTTCTAGTACCACTGCTGCCGTCATCAAAAGAAAGGTTCCGGGTGGTAAATGCGGGGTCAACCTCAATGACTTGGTCAGAGTAAAGTGTCATCTGGTCGGGTCTTCCGATCTCAAACTCCACTTCTTCTAGAAGATTGATATCAGTCTGTCCGATACGAACCGGGGAGCCAGACAGGCTTGTTCCTTGAGTTATTTTAGACCGACCCTTGCCTACTGTCGCCCCCCCGATTTCTAGGGGGCCGTAACCTAAGCAGAACATCATCCGCAGGTATTGGTTACCGCCTTGCACCTCCGTAAACGGCCTTGCCGTCATGGGGATAGGCGGGAACATTTGATGGGTTCCGTAAAGCCGGGGGATAGGCTGAAAAGCAGCTACCCTGTTACTGGTTCCGGTAATTGATTGGAGCCTGTTGAATGACTCGCCAGGCTCTGGTATTTCTGGCTGCTGCGGAGGAATAAGAGAGTTTACTGCCATGTTGCCTAGGATAGATACACCTACGCCAGCCGCACTAGCAGCAAAAAGTCCGATTGTCGGCGCCAGCAGTCCTACTGTAGCGGCAGCCGCCGCCGCTACTGCAATTCCAGCAATGCTCGAAAGTACATCACTTGGAGAGGGCAGGCTTACGTCTTGCGGGACAGGCCAGACAACTAAGTTAGCGCCGTCCTTAACGCGTGTTAGTTTGTGCAGTTCTGCCGGTACTTCTTTGCCGTTAATAAACGCGACAACAGGCGCACCGCCACAGATTTCGTAGACGCTTTGATTGGCCTCTACATCTGCGTAGACCCATTCTGGTTTTAAGGGGTGCTTACTTGCCTGTACGGTTACCGACATACCTATAAAACCCTTCTATTCTGTTTTTCCAACGCCAATCTTCGTAGCTTTCTACGCAAGATGTCCCGTTACTGTACGCATGAAGCATTAGGTCTTCGCCTAGGACTACCGCTATATGCCAAGGGCGGCTCCTGATTATGACAACATCGCCTTCTTTCGGGGAAGTTACTTCTACAGTAAGTTCTCTTAACTTCTGTTGAATCCTAGCGGTTCTGTCTTTGCTTTCTGAGTTTTCTAGTCCAGCGTCTGGCTTTCCTAGGTCTAGGCCGTAGACTTTTGCGAATACTTGCTCAACTAGCTTAAAGCATCCGTTCGGAGGTCGTAATCTAGGCCAATAAACGGTAAGTACTTATCCATCTGCATTTGATGGGGAGAATTGGCCTTTGGGGAATGCGTCATTTAGTGCGCCCTTAAGAAAAGAGGCGTTTACGGTAACTTGGGTTGCCGAGTCTGTACGCATAGAGTCAAATTCAAATGTCACAGGCCCAAACTCTACTTGGTTCGGACTGTCAGCAAGAACGACCTCATACCGGATAGTTGCTTTTTCTCTGAGGCCAGCCAGAGACCTCAAGGCGAAAACAATCTGTTGATCCACCGCGTCTGCTGTAATCTCTAAGGATGGTGGCCGGTCAACTGAACTTGTAGCCGCCCTTATTCTGAACGGAAACCGCTGGTAATCCCCTTCGGATCTAGTTAGATCAACACTGTCATTAACAATACGCACAGTGTTTATCTGGGAGTGCATAATTGTAATACACTCTAGAAATACCTTGTCTGTGGCAGAGGCTAAAACTGCCTGCAAAGCACCCTGTGACAAATTAGGCATTATGGTATGATCTCCGCGCTAATACTCACCTGATAGAGTTTGCCAGTGACCGCCGTTATTTGCGGAGGCTCTGTTGCAATAAAACGGAACGTAGCGGGGTCACCTGTAACCGGGTCTGACCACTCAAACTCTAAAGCGCCCATGGATGTAGTGTTTTGCCAAAAGTTGAGCAGCGTGGTGTACTGGTCTTCGTCTAGCCACATCCGCCCTCTGACCGGCCTAACAGCCGCTGTGAAGCGTTTTCTTTGATAAGCCTTGCCTGTGTCCATCTCCGATCTTACAGCGCCCTCTGGGGGCGTAATCTGGAAGTTCTGCTGATGGAACTCTTGCGGCAGTGAAGCGGGGAATGTGATAGTCATGATTAGAACTGCCCCTGTCTTTGTGCGCCGTGACGGCGGAAAATGCCGTCTAACTGACCCTGTGAGTCAAGACGCTCCATGCTTGACTTAACCATAACGTCAACCATCATCTCTCCGTTAGGGCCACGGCGTGCCTGTCTTTGCTCTGCCTCTAGTTGATCGCCGCCTTGGTTAATGATGTTAACGGTGACATCGCCTCCGCCCATTCTGTGGTTTGGAACTATCTGGCCGTCTTGACCTGGCACAAACAACTCAGGCCCGCGCTCTCCGACGATGGCGGGTGTGCCTCCAAATACGTTGCCGCCGTTGGCAAATTGGCGAGGTGTGGCGTTTCCTACGCCTGAAAAGCCAGCGCCACCACCAACTCCACCTCCGATAGCGCCAGTGATGGCTGATGTTGCCGCTTGTGCAAAGGGGTCAATTACCTGTTGGCGAAGAATTGCAGTTGCAATATCTCTTGCTAGTTGCCGGAAAATCTCTGATGCACTTTCAGCCTGAAAAATCAGGTCTTCCAGCGCGTTCCCAATTCCGCTTTCAATAGTGTCTTCTACATCTATGATGGCCTGCCCGACATCGCCCCAGACACCACGCGCCCGTTGTGTGCTAGATGTGATTCTGTCGATATTTCGGACAGTCTCAAACAGCGAATCATTTACATCATCGACATCCTCGCCGCTGGAAGTCGGAATAAAGATATTTCTTCGTGTGGTAGTTACTTCTTGTGGCTGCTCAAACCTATCAGCAGCTTGCCTCAATACCTCGCCAATATCTTCGCCAACGCTTCCCGTCTCTTTTAATGCTTTTTGATATTGGTTCTCAATTTCAATGCTGTCCATCCGCTGTTCGTTCAGTTCGTCTAATTTAGACTGAACTCTTTCCAAGTCTGCTTCCGCAGCACGGCGAACAGGGTGGATTTCTGGCATCCCTTCAATGGTGTCTTGAAGTTGCTCCGCACGTTCCTCTAGGCGGAGGATTGCTTGGCCTGTTGTCTCGTTAAGCCTGTTAATTATTGAGTTTACTGTCTGAATTGCGCTAGTCAGAAGAATTCCGATGACTGCGCCTTTCTTGCCAAACAGAACCCTCCCGATCAACCCAGCGCCAAGCGGCCCAGCGACCCTATCTCCAAACTCCGCTACAGTCGCCATGCCGCGAAGAGTAGTTGCTACTAGTCGCCTTATCTGCTCTTCGTTTTCAATAGCTGCGCCCAAAAAGGCGTTTTGCAAGCCAGCCCGGATGTTGGTTGACATTGCATCAATATCATCTTGTATTCTTGACCCTTGGGCAGCAATGTCATCTCCCATTACCACAGCCTGTGCTGCGGCATCTTCCATTGCCTGTGTGCCCTCAGATAGAGCCGCCGCTAACGCTGGGCCTGCGTCCTCGCCAAACATGCGAGATGCTAGAGCAGCCCTTCTGCTGTCGCTCTGGATAGAACCCAGTTTATCTATAGCTTCGTCAAGAACAATATCTGTATCTCTAACCGCCCCGCTTGCATCCCTCAGAGCGATGTCCAGTTCCTCAAACGTGTCTTTGGCAGCACCTGACCCATCAGCAGCCAAACCTAAGCGACGGTTAAACCGCCGCAGTGCCGCATCAACTTCACCCTCTGTTGTCCCTACCAACTGACCGAATGCGAACCGCAGTTCCTGTAGCCGCTCCGCGCCGACTCCTGCCGTCCTAGCTGCGTTATCAATAGCGTCAGCCGCAGCAATGGTGGAGGCAGCAAACTGTTGCAGGCGGCGGACAGACAGAGCAGCAATCAGACCGGCCAAGGCTCTACGCGCCAAGTCAGCGCCAGAAGACATGCCCCTAACGCTCTTAGAACTTCTGTCAACTTCTTTTCCGAAACGATTAACGGAGTCGCCAGTTTTTTTAGATTGCTGACCAAAGCGGTTAAGATCACGCTGGCCGGTTTTGACTTGGCGGCTGTCAACCTTTAGTCCAATGGAATAAATATCCATTACTTACCCTTATAGTTGCTGTGCATCCTAAAAGCCTGCAAGACTCTTTCAGATACTGTCTCTTGGTTGACTTTTTCTGTGGTGTAGGGAGGCGGGCAGTCTCTGTCTGAGGATTTGTGGTATTGGGCGCAATACTCTTTAGACAGCATCTTTAGGAATCTGGATTCTTCCCAAGTAAGGACTGTGCCGGTCAACCTAGACCACGCCTCTATTTCTGTGTAGGGAAGGGGGGTTGGGCCGTAGCCCGATGATTCAAAAACGCCAAGTTCTAATAGCCACTCAAGTATATGCTTATCAGTCTCAATGACAGGGAGCTCTACAAGATCACTGCCCCTATCTTTTAGGATAGACCACCTAGNCCTTGGCTTTTCTCCGCTTTTTGTTTCTGGAGTTGCTTGCAGCCAGGCTAGGTGTTGNACATACAGCTTGAGGGCTTCTATGCTTTTGGGGCGTAGTTCTCCAATTTGGAGATAAAGCTGATTACTTGCTGACCAATCCAGTCTTGATCCATGTACAGTTTGACTGCATTTTTATAATTGAAGGTCAGCTTCTTCCCGTCAACCTCAATGTTATCAGACCAACCGACAGTCAACTTAGCAAGAAACTCAGCCCCGAGTTCTTTGCTTTCTTCGTCTGACAACTCTTTTTTGTTAGACCGCCGCTCACGCTCTGCGATAGCATTACGCGCTGCTGTAGACTGGATGCCGTACAAGTAAATATCTACGGTGTTTCCGTCTGAATCTACCAAAACATCATCCGTAAAGGGATCACGCAGGTTAAGAGTCTGTGCGTTATCAGATGCAACTTGCGTATTGTACTTGGTAATGTCCATAATATGCTGTCTCCGCTGTCAAAATTAGGCGCTGTCTGATGCTGAATAAAGCGGGGACTGACGCTGACAGCGAAACGCCAGCCCCCTACCGGCTATGCCGGGTTAGTTTACGCAGCGTCCTCTAGGATATCGTTAGTGATGCCTAGGGTTACTGATGCGCTGGTGATCTGGTCAACCCCACCTACGTTAGTGGTGTAGGACATTACCTGTGCTGCAAAATACAGCCTGGTTCCGTCCTGCAATTCAACCACAAAGTGGAAGGAATCGTCGTTATCTAGCGCATCCTGAAGGATTGCCTGACCTGAGTCACTAGGCACCCGCGCTAGCGTCATGGTGATGTTTCCATCGTTGAAAGAGCCCTTGCGCTTGACAGTGCGTCGATCTCCCAGCGGGTTAAAGGTGACCTCACTGTACTCACGTCCGAACTCGCCAAGGTCGGAAACTTCCCCGACTTCTGAGAAAGACAGTGCCTCAAAGCCCGTTACATCGTAACTTTCTGGGGCTGATTCTGATACAGAGATAGTAGTCCCTGCTGACGTAAATGCTCCTGATGCCATGTTAATGCTCCTATCTGGTGTTAGATTGTATTGCGCGTCTTAATTCTCTCAGGGCTTCTCTCAAAGTTACCCTGACCATCCCTCTGGGCGCTTGATTTGACCATCCATACTCTAGGCGGCGGGCGTATGGAAGGTTATTGGTTAGATAATAAACACTCCCAGGTATTTGTCCTTTAATTGACGTGATTCTTTGTGCTGATTGGTCGGAAGTGTTTTCTGTTGTATTTTGTGTTGGTGCATCAATGCTGGGAAACCAGTTCGCCCTAGCCCTTCCGCCTACATATCCGGGTGGCGCTGAACTAGGGTTTTGCCACGTTGAAGGCTGGCCTACGGGCGTCCGCTCTATAATCCTCTGTGACAAAGATACTGCGACATCTTGCACAACCTCATCAATGCCACGGTTATACTTTTCAGCAACTTGCCTAATAAGCTGCGAGATATCTTTCTCTCTACGCATTAAGCAACCACTCTCCAGTTAATCGAAACTGGAATAGTAAACCAGACATCATCAATAATTGCAGGAGCGATATTGATTGACTCAATAAAAATGTTATTGTCTAAAGTCCTTTCCTGTGCAAAGTGATCTGACAAATCAGAAGCCTTCTGCTCTACACTTCCAGCGCCATTTCCAATCGGCCCTGCTACGGTTACTTGGTACACACCAGGCGTTTCTTGGGCGTACTGCATTGTAAGAAGGGATCCTTCAGCGGGCAGATTATTAACACGAAAGTGGATTGTGTTAATGTCAGGATCTAGATTTACATTCGGCCAAGCTACAGGCGGCAGACTGGGCATCTGTGATAGGCGAACGTCAAGAGTTTTGCTAACTGTTCGGATGTCCACTTAGTGCCTCACTTGTGCCTCGGTAAAGACAATTACACCTGCTGGTTCAAGCGGGCTTGCTCGAAGCACTCGCCAAGTTTCACCATTGCGAGTGACGGTGTCATCTACTTTTAACTCCCCCTGCACAACCAGCCTTGCGTCTCCGCGCTGTACAATGGTTCCATCAATTTCGTCATTATCGTAATCAAGCCAGACAGTCTCTCTAACGAAGCTTTCTTCTGTGCTGGTGGTTGTGCCCGTTTGCGGATCAAACGTCTCTCCTGTGCTCCGTGTGTACGTCAGAGGCGCACCAAAACGCTGGATAAGCCGGTCGGCTGTTCTCTTTGTCTTTTGATAGTCAAAGCGAGACATTATGCCCGACCTACATTAACGATATTTGTTGATGCCCCGCCAGAGCGTAGAAACTTACGCAGTTTTAGCCTTACCATCGGGTCAAAAGAGCGTGTGCCCGCGCCATCCTGAAACTCTACAGAGATTGTGTCCACGCTTTCGCGCTTGACAGCAGGCTCTACAGTGGCAAAAGGGCTATTCCCTTGGTCAATAGCAATAGCAGTCTGGTATTCAGCTTCTACAATGCCTTCCGGCACTTCTGTAGGATCAAGTTTGGCCCCGTCAACTACTGCGTTTTTACGCGGCCACTGTTTGGCCTGGGCCATCGTCTGTTTTGTTGCCAATAAAATCTTGGCTTTCAATCCAGTCATGGGCAAGGGTCAGCAGTTCTAGTGCAGTGCCGCTGATAGTGATGCCGCGATCTGAGGCGTAGCTTTGTAGCCCATTCTCGGTTCCGTATGACATTATCTTTAGCCTCTGTATCCGCTTGCTCTGATTGCTCGGCCCTGTCGCTCTGCTCTTGCCTTAGCGCCACGGCCAACGTAGCAAGTTCCGCTTTGGCCCCACTTCCAGCCGCTGCGCCCGTTCTTTTGGCATCTCTGCGCTGGCATAGTTATTAGCTATTCTTCCGATCCTTCCTGCGCTGTTGAGCGTAGTACGCTCGAAACGCTAGACTCCCCGGATTCGCGAACGTCCTCAGTCCGGGCAGTTCCGCGTCGGGTCTTACCTTTGGGTTTCGCTTTGGCATTTTTAGCAGCCTCTCGCTGGGCGCGTTTTACGCGCTGGAGGGTTTCAAAGTCGATTGGCTTGTTTGGCTCTAAGCCATCTTTGTTAGCCATGTTTGAAATCCTTTGTGTTGTAAGGGGCCAGCCCCCCGGAGGGGGCGAGGCCGGATCACCTACCTTTAGTTGGTGATGAGGAATGCGAGCGGGATGTTCTTCCGCTCAATTACGCGGTCAACAGTGCCAGCACCTGCAAGTTCTGATAGACTGTAGCTGATACCGTTGTCAGGCGTGCCCGTCACCTTGAACCCGAAAGGATGCAGGATGTAGGTCTCACGCACGAACAGGGTCTCAATGCCACCGCCGTTGCCCTGCTCAGGGCTACGATCAATCTCTACAGGAACCTCAGGGTTACCGACACCCCAGCCGAAAGCACCTGCACCGTACAGAACGGAGGTGTACTTAAAGCCGTCAGTTTCCCCAGCCTCTACGTTCATGCCGTCATCTACGATGACCCGAAGACCGAGATAGGTTGGGATGACGAGGCGACCCTCAGAGTCAGGAATAAAGTCAATATCGTTATTCTTGACCATCTGAGCGTATACCGCGCTATGCACAGAGATAGCGGAAAGCTCATCGTAACGATCACCCAGAGTCTGAGTGGCCTCAACAAAGGCGTCACGGTTGAACTTGCTCTCTGAGTCCTGGCTGGCAACAGATTCAGCAGCGACATCAACTACCATATCGCCGTCATCGTTAGCGACGTTATCAGCGATAATGCCGTTGGTGGTAGCCACCAGACGACGCTGCCACTGACGGGTCAGGTAGCTGTCAGTGCGGGCGCGGATGTGATCCATAGCGCGAGCACCCATGGCAACCTCAGAGGCTAGATCGGAGGTCTGCCAAGCCTGGTTCACGAAAGCCTTGCGAGCGGCCTGCTCACCCTGCACAACCTTCTGAGGAGTGACCACGTTGCTGGGGTCATCATCAGAGTAGTTGAGTTCTGCTGATCCGTCTAGATCCTTCCAGAAGGGAAGTTCAGCAGTCTTGCCGGGGGAACCAGCAAGTTCGTCTAGCAGGGCGTTGCGGGTGACCACGCCGGAGTCATAGAACGCAGTACGCTCAGGGGAATTGACCGGGGGAAGGTCGCGAAAAACCGTGACATCGATGATGTCGCTTAGTCGTGTAGTAGCCATGTTGATTCTCCTTTACTGGCCGTAAAACTCATCACGCAGGCGCTGATACTCGGTTGGGCTTTCTGCCCGTAATGCCATGAGTTCAGAACCTGTCATTTCACCAAAAGATTTAGTTACTACGGCCCCGCCGCTTGAACCAGAAGCCCCGCCTCCAGTTGCACCCGATCCATCAGCCAGGAACGGGTATTTGTCGCGCAAGTGAGAAAGAAGTTTTTCCTTTTCCACTGGTACGCCGCCTAGTTCAAAAACAATGCCGTCATCAGTGTATTTTGCATACTGTGAAGCTTTTTCCTGTAGCAGTTCACCACGGGCTGTGTCCCGTGTCAGTTCGCTGGCTACCTTTGACGCCGCCGCCGAGATCTCCTGCTGCCTGATCCGGCCCTGGAACTCTTCGAACTGCTCTTGTAGCTCTTGCTTGCTTTTCTGCTCACGCTCGTATAGCTCCTTAAACTGCTGTTTTTCGGCCATCCGCTCTTCTTCGTGGCGCTTCTGCTCTTCTTCTAGTTCCTTTGCTCGCTGAGATGCAGTCTTTTTCTCGCTCAGAAGTTCTTCGACCTTTCCTTTCAAGCCTCTGACTTGTTCATCGATTAGCTTCTGAACTTCAGTCTCACTGTAGGTCTTGCCTGTAGTATCAGCAGTTCCGGTCTCAGTGGTTGCTACTTCTTCAGTTTCAATGCTGCCATTTTCTTCAGTCATATCTATAGCCCCTAGCTATTTAAAGTTTCGTAGTCTCTGACTACTCTGGTGTGATGCCAGCCTGTTCCCAGGCTAGCGGATACTTCTCTCTGAGTTCTTCCAGCGTCATTTCTGTGCCGTCTGGGTCAATCAAGTCTTGTGGGTTTAACCCGCCTTTCTTGAACAAATCATATTTTGCTTCTCCATCGGACACCTTGGAGAAAAACTCTCTTTGAAAACTGGCTGGCTGGTCATTTAGCCAACCACCAAAAGTCTTTTTGCTTGAGACCTGCTGTACACCCTCTGCGCCTACTGCTGGCCTTGTTCCGTCTAGTCCTGCTAGAACTGAATCTTCTCTGGGAACTGCAACCCGCAGAGATCGGCAGTTGTAGTGCATTGGCGGATTCGGTCCATCGCCAACATCAAAAATCTGACCATCAAGGCCAGCACAAGTGACGGTTGTTGATCCGTCTAGTGTGGCTAAAAACTTTTCTCCGCCTATCTTATCTGCGTTTTGTTCTGCAAACTTTTGTCTAGCAACACCAGCCGCATGGTTGATTGAAGTCTGCACTACCGCCCGCACTTGCGCCCGGCTCCTGCCTCGAATCTTTACTGACAGCCTTTGTGTGATCTGGCTTGTTGTATCGCCAGCAATAAACCCAGTGCTGATTACGTTTTTCAGTTCTTTTTTGTTACTGCCTGCCAGCACACCTACCATCTGATTGATCGTCATATTCTGTGAACGATCCTTGCTGATTAGATTAGTTGGCTGACTAGTGACGGCGCTGATCACCTGATCCGCATTAGGCTCGGATGTGCTGCCAACCAGCACCTGGTCTAGCGTGCGCTTCTGGAACCGCAGTTCATCTCTTGTAAAGTCATAGATTCTTTCTCTAAGCCTCTCTGAGATGTTTTCTCCAGTACTCTCTATTATCCCATCAACCGATGAAAGAAGGCTTCCTAGACGGCTTCTCTGGAAGTCTGTTCCAGACTCTGCAATCCTAGAAGCAATCTCTTCGCGCATATCTTCTAGCACACCCTGCAACTCTCGGGTCATGCCACGACTCACCCGCTGTACCATGATCTGCCTGCGGGTAGCTGCGTCTGCTAGAAAATCATCCGCGCTCACTGGAGTAGATTGCCTGCCGCTTCTTCGTCGATTTCTTCGTCTGTCATCTCAGAGGGGATGTGGATACGGCCCTTGCGGATGCTGTCTCGCTGGATGCTCCGAGAGATAATGCCCACATCGCCCAACTGAATCAGTGCCATTAGATGCTGTGCATCAAGGCTAGTCTCGAAGAAATCAGTATTGAGGTCATAGCGAATTTCATCTAGGACTTCGCCTTGCAGGCCAACAAACAGCCCAGCGTCCCTGAGCGCCCCTGCCAATCCATTGGATAGATTGTTGACAATCTGATCTAGGGTAGAGGCTTCGGCACTTGCGTTGATCCGTGCGGCCTCTGCTGTCTCTGCCTGGCCCCCGCGCTGGATAAGGCGAGCACCAATCTTAACCATTTCTTGTTCTTTCGCTTCTTTTAGCGTCACAAGAAGGCTTCTCTCTTCGGGCTGCACAAGTTCTACCTTGCCGCCCTGTGTAATAATCCCGCTGCGGCTGCC
>SL_7KL_010_BRINEDRAFT_10000821_pt1 | contig 14966 bp, 15 predicted proteins | sample SodLak_010_BRINE_FD_10663 | JGI IMG/M metagenome (IMG submission 10663)
ATTTTTTAATTCTTTTAATGTTTCATTTCAGCTGCAAAACTCGTCACCTGCCTAACAACATCATGTAGGTTGGTTTTTGTTATGCGTTGTTGGGCTTTCGTTTTTATATTTCAGACTCTAATTTATTCGGGTTTTGTCTGGTATCAAAAATAGTTACAACATTTATTCGTTTGAAATTAATCCTATAATAAAGTGTCATTTGTTTAGTTCTAACAAAACGCCTCAGTTTTTTTACTTTCTTAGATTCAGGAAAAATATCAGGCTGATTTCTTATTATTTCAATGTTGTGGTCAAGCTTTTAAATAAATTCAAATTTTATTTTTTCAGGCCACTTTTCTGTAAGATATTCAAAAAGTTTTTCTATTTTTTTTCAGTAGTTTTTGAGATTACAACTTTTCTTTTCACTCATCTGTGTTTTTGCATAAAAGAATCATAATCGACAATTTCTCCATTCTCAATTTCAATCGATGCTTTTTCAATCTCTTTTTTTTGCTCAGGCGAAAGCTCATCCCAAAAATCAACTACCTTATTTTGCTTAAAAATCTTTTTTACAGATTTAATAATATTCAGGTTTTCTGTTTCTAATAAAAGTTTAGCAAGTTGTATTTTTTCAGCTTGAATATCCATAGGTCCAATTTATATTTCAAAAATAATAAATATAATTTGTAAATGATATTTTTTTTAAATGAAGGGCTACGGTCTTGTATATGAAAAGTAGCGGATTTTATACATTACTTTTTCGGTTTTACAATGACCTGTAATTTATTTATCTTGTTTCGTTTAAGCGATTAAACCGCTATTTTTCATATACTTTGTTAGCCACTGGGCTTTTATTCTTTCAACTCAAAATATTTTTCCAGTGTATTAAATGTAAATACTGATTTTACAAATATTTCTTCCAAAACTTCAATGTAATTACTATCGGTAATTCCAAAATATTCAATAGCTTTTTTACAGTCTTTATTAGACTCGCTAAATGTGTGAGCAATTAGTCCAGACCTTAAATTTTGAAGATTTCTTAAAAACACAAACATATCGGGAATGTTCATTCCTTTAGATTCTAAAAACTTTTCAAACTTTCCAATTCCTCGAATTTTTGAGTCTAAATCTAATCCTTTTGCTAATTCCTTTTCGTTAAGTCTATCAATAGTCAGTTTTACTATTGTTAAAGTTTGCTCACAGAAAGCTTTTACGTTGTTTGTAGTTATTTTATGTAATGATGTAAATAGATGCTCATCTGTTTTGGATAATGGTTTGTACAATTGCCAACCAAACTTTTCTTGCCATTTTTTGTTGAAGCTTTTGTACTTTGATTTAAAGAACAAGTCAACTGTTTCGGGTTTTTCTGCCCATTGACCTTCTATCATTGTTCTGTAATAAGTTCGGCTAATATTCATTCCTTCTTTTGGTGGAATATTATATTGTTTCCAATGAAGTTGTTCCTTTTCTGGAAGCATTCTCAAATTGGTAAGAAAGACAGGAATATATTCATCTACATTATTGTCTATTTTTAATCTAAAAAATTTCGAACCAACACTAAATCCATCAACTTGATATTTGTTTGGTTCATTGTAGTATTTGTTTAAAACCTCTTTTTTGAAATAAGTGACTTTGAAATGATTGCCGTCTGTTTTTCCGCAATCTTCATAAATTAATTCCCCTTCGTCATCAATTCCGATTATAAAGCTTTCATTTTTTGATTCTCCAAAGTCAAAATGTGATTTCTTTAAATCATTTGGTCTAATGAATACTTTTCCCATAATCCAACTTTGAGTTTTGTCGGATACATTTCGAATTAAATGACTATAAATAAAGTCGTTTTCTTTGATTAATTCATCCTTGTGTTTGATGTTCCAATCTGAAGGGATTTTTTTTAGCAATCTCATAAAATCATAGCAAACCACGAAATTCATATCTCTCATTGTGATATATTCCCTCAAATACTTGATTTTTACTTTAATCAATTTTGGCTCAATAATTAGAACTTCGTCCAATTCTCCATAATCGCTTACATAATAAAATGTACGGTTTTGTTTGTCATTCCCTTTTTCGTAAAGTCGAAAGTAGAGAACAAATTCTTCTGCAACATCTATATATTTTATTGAAGTTTCCTGTAATGAAAAACTTTTGTAGAGTAAAAAAGGTTCTAAACCTTCTTCGTCATTTGATTTATATGTGTTGTCTCCATAAACAGATGGCTTTCCTTCACTTCCCATCGAAAGTGGCCAATTATAGTCTTCACTGTATTTCTCAACTTTGTCGTTTGATATTAGACAACAATATATTCCAGCAGAATCGTCAAAGTCTTTAGAATCATCTTCATATATTTTCAACCAACCGTTTTTGATTAAGAACTTGGATTCAATTTCTTTTTTTTTGTCCTCTAAAAGAAAATAATCTTTCTCCATTTTTTATTCGTTCAGATTGGTTTTCGCCTTGTGGCTAACTCATTTATAAACTCAACTATTATCAGCATAATTCACCAAAAAAGTTGAATATTCACAAGTTCTTATGTTTTTAAATTAATTAACTTACTACAATATTAATCATTTTAAGTTTAAATCAACAAGGTTTTCCTACTCCACTTGAATACACCTCACGTAATTCCCGTCTGATTTTGCTCCTCCGTCTTGAAAGATTTGACTAAACTCATCTGCTATCATAAATGTCCAAGCATCACTGTGGCTTATAGCTGTAGATGTCCAATAATAGATGCGTTGGTTCTCCCAACTAAAGCTACCAAAACGATGTCTGTAACCACCAAAGGTTTGTTTTCTGACTTCAGGGTTGTCATTATCTCTATTAAAAGTCCATCCTAGTTTTCTTTTATCTGATGGATTTTTTAGGTTAGCTACTAATGTCTCCCAATCTTTTACTGTAGGAACTTTCCATCCTTTTGAAGCTAAGCCTCTTGGGTCATTAATAGCATACCAATTATATATTTTTCCGTGTTGTTTTCCATTGGCGGGATCGTTATCTAAATAACTCCAAGCTGGAGATTCATTATCAAATGCATCCGACCACTTATCATCTGTTTTGGCATGTGGTATTATATCACCGTTTCTAAACCTATCTACATCAAGGTTTTTAGTCATCCATACTTGATTGCCTATTTTTACAGATTCTTGACTTGATGCATTATTAGGTATAAGAATTAGTAAGCTTAAAACAATTGCATATAATAAATGATTGGTTTTCATCGATTTTAAAATCATATAAATCACTATAATAATGTTAATCGTTAAGATTAAATCATCAAGATTTTTATTTGAAGAGCTATACTTTAAAAGTCACATAATTACTTTATCGAAAACTCCAACAACCTTAAAATCAAATAATTCATCTTCACCAAGAACAATATCTGAATACTCTTTATATGTCGATAGAGGTTTAAGAGTTATAGAGTTATGTTTCCATCCACTATCTGAAATATTCTTTGAGCTTTCATATTTTTTAACAGTGTATCCAGATCCAAACTCTGCGTCTTGTATACTAGTAGATTCAACTAAAACTATTTTACCATTTCGTGATCCCCCAGTGTATTTTTTAAATAAACATAATGAGCCGTTTGGAATGCGTTTATTCATAGAATCACCAATAACTTTACAAATAAAATCTCCTTCAATAACTTTAATCCCATCAGGTATTTTAACCCATGTTAATTCTGAATGTTGTTGATCTTCACTAAAATTACCCGCTGCTGCCTGTATATCAACCAATGGAATTGCATTTTCATAGGGCAAAACATTCTCAAAGTTAAGAATTTGTAAAACAGGCTCTTCCTCAATAAATTCTGACTCTTTTTCAACATAAATATGAGAAGCCAGGTAATCTCTTAACTCTTGATTGCAAGCATAGACTAAAGTCCCCTTTATACCACGATACATTATGGTTTTATAAATATTGACTACATAATCCTTTAAACGTTCATCATCTTCTATACCAACATAACCATTCCTGTCATAATAGTTTTCTCTAATAATTTCAATTCGATTCAAATTTTTATTATACGTTATTTCCTTACCAAGGATAATTCCAGCATAATTTAAATCATAACCTTGTGTAGTATGTATACATCCAACCTCTAACTGTGGATCAGCAGAATTAATCCAATCTATATGAACGTTGTTCCACTGTAATTTTATTCCTTCAATCTCAATATCATATAAACTTTTATCATTTTTTGAAATCCAAGGCCATGAATAACCAGCAATAAGACGACTTAATCCAAGTTCTTTTTCTTTATCAATAATCTCTGTATGTAAATCTTGAAATGAATCAAACAAACGAAAGTCATAGTTTTTAGGTATTGTTAAATTATTAATAGGCTTACACTTTAATAGACAATCAACATAGTTAATATAGTCATTCCCAGCAGATACACGCATTTGAGAAGTAAGTTTGATTTGTTTTGCTGATTTACTTATTAACTCTTGAAATTTATCTTTAGGAATGTCTGAAGGCTTAATTGATTGCGCTTCATCGTAAAAAAATATCTGCTGTTTACTACTACGCACTATCCAATCTAATTGAGTGCCTTCATTACCCAATCCTAATGAGCGATTAGTAGCATCAAATGAACCGTAATTTGGAATATTCTTCCTTTGAGCTAATCGATGAGCTTCATCAACAATTAGTATATCATATTTATCTTTAACTGCGTCAGAGGGACCAATAACCATGCTTTTTTTAAGACCACCTATGGCTCCAAAAACAGTCTTCAAACTTTTGCGAAGAGAGGTCATAGGAACAACTAAGCCTATTTTTGGTTCTTTGAATTTTTCTCTAAATATTTTAAGCCTACGATATTCTTCTAAACGGTAACCTTCCAAGTCTTCAATTTCATCTGTTGCTGGTAGTGGTGAATGTAAAAGCTTCATTAAATATGTTGCAAGTATTGTCTTTCCTGTACCTGCACTACCTTCTACAAATACGCTAGAAAGGTCTTGAGAATTTAATATACTTATCATTTCCATTATTGATGATCTTTGGTCGTCAGAAAGAGCTTTGTAAGGTGAATATTTAAATAGGTCGGAATTTTCAATTTCTTCAATTGACTTTCTTACTAAATTGTCTTTTTTCAATCTTGACCAGATCTCTTTAAAAATATCACGATAGAATGGCTTTTCGAAATAATTATGATGAGTTAAACCACAATTTCCATTTTGAAGTTTGTAGGTGTTTTCTGCTGATAAATATTGGATAAGTTGTGATTCAATATCTAATGTTGCTGATTTATTGAAACGATCAGAGCCAATTAATGTTATTGTTTTTAATATTAATCGGTCTTCATTTGCAAAGTGATTTTTTATTCTATTAGAAGCATTGGTTGTTTCTCCAACATAAGCAATTTTCTTCTTATCATTTTTTATAAGATACACCAATGGCCACTGTCTTTTAACCCATTTATTTTCAGAAATTTCAGAAATTGCATTTTTTGAAAAAGGATATTGGTTTAAATCAATAACGATATCGGTGATTGAATTCATAATTCATTATATTTTTTTGAAGTGCCCTTAGATTTAGAAATTGGGTATTTTTGATTGTTTTTATATATTTTTTCAAGTATTATTTCACTTATATCAAGATTATGTTTATTAGCTAACAATATGCTAAATGAAAGCACATCAGCTAATTCTTCTTTCAGTCTTTCAAGTTTGACATCTTCATTATTTTTCCAAAGAAATAACTCTAAAAGCTCACTAGCTTCAATCGAAATTGCAGTTGATAAATCTTTAGAATTATGAAATTGTTTCCAATCCCTCTCGTCTCTAAATTGAATTAACTTATCAACAACTTCCTTAAGTTCAACATTTATTGGTTTCTCAATATATAATACATACGATTTAGATACAGCACTATATTCAACAGTAATATTATTTTTAGAAAATATTTTTCCACTCCCATCTAAAGTATCTAGTCTCAAGGTTATTTCAGAGAAACCATTTAATTTTAAAAATGAATTTATTTCTTTTGAAACTTTTTCATTTTCATTCTGCTCTCTTTTTTTATCACCTTTTACCTTGTGATTGAATTTAAAAGTTCTGACAAAAGTTTCTCCACTCATAAAACCTCCATACAAGTTTGCTTCTTTGTTATTTCTAGGAAAAAAAAACGAAATCATATTTATTATTTTAAGCAAATTTTCTTGCTAATTTATATTCTTCATCAAATGGCATTTGTAGTTGAGATAACATTTCTGGAATAGACAATGCCCATGCAACATAATAAAAAGCTAAAGCTTTGTACCCACTAAATTTTTTATTTATTGAGGGAATTTCATAATTGCCTTTTTTCGGGTCTATACCAGACATACCCAAAGTTGCAAATTCAAAAGCAATCTTTTTTATTTTTTCTTTTGACATATTTTTGTAATAGTTTATTGCAGAAGACATATGGAATACAACAGCCATATTGATGCCATCTTTTTGATGACTTTCGATAAACTTGAGCATTGACCTAAGCTTCGTTTTATCTTCGCTTTCTATACCATAAGGATCATGAATTAAATCTTGAATAACTATGTCAATATTTTTTTCAGAAGTAATACTGTCTTCAGGTTTTAAATTGAACATGTAATCTACTTTAAGGTCTTCAGACCAATGATTTATCAACTCGTATTCCTCGCCAGGCTCTTTATCTAAAACATACTCTTTAAATTCATTGAAAAAAGCTTTAGCTTCATTGAGTTGATTTTTTTTAGAGTTAAATTTACTAGTAATGTCAATTCCAAATAGCTCCTTAAAATGCATGGCAAAAACTAGATTGAGCTTTTTACTAACTGATAAAACTTTACTTGGTGTTATTTTTATTATGTCTTTTTGTGTATTAGCCTTTACAGCATCATTCAACAATTTATGGAGAGATAAGAATTGTATTGGTCTCATTAATGGATACTCATTGTAAATTTTATCTTCTATAAATAAATCTATGGGAGAATTATAAATTTGACTATTAAGTCCATTAAATATGCTTTCAAAAACTTTTTCAGCAATTTCTTTACCATGTTCTTTTTTCAGTTTTAAAAAATCCTTTTCTAGGTCTAATTTAAATTTTTCATAACATGAATTTGAGGAAACAAATAACTTATTTTCACCTTTACTTCTTGCTTCTAAAATATATTTTAAATGCATTAACTCATGAATTAATAAATGAGGTAATATTGGAGAGGAGTTTTTATAAACAAGTTTATGAAAATCGTTATTATGATATTCAGCTATTATTAGTTTAGCATCCGTATCAATATTCGGATCGTGTTCAATTTTTATTTCTTTTTTTGATTCGTTTTGTAATTTAAGTATAGTTTGCTTAAGTAGCTTTTCGATTTGATTATTGTTTTTATCTGAAAGTTTTTTAGCAACATCAATACATAGATTAAACGCATTTTTAACAAGGTTCTTCTCTTTAGTATTTTTTAAAGCATCTATTACAAACTTAAATGCTTTATCATACTCATTTTTCATATAATAAGCCAGAGCTAGTGAATAAAGTGCATTTGAGTATTTTTTGTCTATTTTCAAAGCTTCTTCGATAAAACTAATGCCTTCATTTACACTGTTTTCCTTGCATAATGTAGACCCTATATTTGTAAGGGAAACATAATCATCTGAATTATGTTTTAGTGCTTGATTCCAATACAGAAGGGCTGTATCTGTATTTTTTGCCTTGTACAGTATATTGCCCATCAGAGTAATTGCATGATAATTGCTTGGTGACCATTTAAGCGCATTAATTGTGTATTCTTCCGCTTCTGTCAATTTACCCTGTATAAAGTATATTTGTCCTAAAATTCTGTTTACTTCTGAATTGCTCGGTGATTGGTCTAAAATTTCTTTGGCAAGTTGTATCGCTTCTTGATATTTACCATTTTCACTTAACTTAATTAACTTATTAAACTTTTTTTCAGATACATTTTCATCTGATATTTCAAGTATAATTTCATCATCCGTGATACTGACTTTTCTAACTCCTTTATAATTTTCAAAGATGTATGTTTCTAATTGCGTATCCGTATATTGCTTTATGTTGAGAATTTCTTTTAAATCAGACTTGTTAAGAGTATACTGCATTTTTACTATTTATATATTTTTTATAGATTGCTAATTTAAGGTATTCTGAACTAAATAAATAATCTAACTTCTAAAGTTTGAATTAAAAAATTTTGTAAAACAAAAACGCCCACCTAAATAATAAGTGGGCGTAATTGCTTATTAATTTTATCTAGAGGTTCATTTATAACCCCCTGCTAAATTTCTTTCTTTTCTACAAGTTTTAGCAATACTTGATTTATGGATTCCTGTTTTTCTAGATGCTTCTGCTATGGATGAATAGCTCTGTATCAATTGGTTATCTCTGGTTAGCTGGATAACTTCCTTTTTTCTGGAGTCTTTGATATTTAGGTTACTTTTCTTTTGGTAAGACCAGTAATATCCTCCTGTACTTTTGTTGTAGCCTAAGCATATATTGCTTATGGATTTCCTACTTGAACCTGAAGCTTGGGAAGCTTCTTCTAAGGAAGTGTATTCATTTAAAAGTTTACCTGTTTGCTTACAGTATTGGTAAACTGTTTTCTGAAATCCACCACCTCGATTTGCATTATAGCCGTATTCTTTTGTTTTATAGAAGTCTATATAGAATACCTCTAGTTCTGCCAGTTGGTCTGTGGTGTTAGCAGTATCTATTTCAGTTCATTCAAAAGCATCAGTTCCGTGGGTAGCGATTGCTTCATAAAATTTACCTTTTTCTCCTCTTTCAGCTCGCTCTATGTGATCAAGCTTTCTTTCTCCCAACCCATTGGTACTACATCCTATGTAGCTTTGGTTAGTAAGTTTGTTTGTGGCTTTATAAATTATATTTCCATTCATATTACGCACTTTTTAGATTAATTAAAACATCTCCATTAGACTTACGTTCATCAAAACTTAAATCATTTTCACTAGCATATTGCTTAAGTAATTTAGTGAATTTATGGCAAGTAATTTCACCAAAGCTATTTTTAAATTTAGCTAGTTCTTCACTTCTACTATGCTCTTCATCTAGTTTTATGTTTTTGAAAAAATCAATTTGATCTGAACTAAGGTCTGACTTTACTTTATCTAGTTTTTTATAGTGAAGAGGTATTTTGACTTTCCCTTTTTCCATATAAAGCTTAGCGCACTCCATCATGAAAATGTAGAATAGGTTCCATTCATCTGAAATTCAGTGGTTGTCAAAAAATCTATTTCCGAAGAAGCTTTCAGGGGTGTTATTTACATCAAAGAAGTTGGTGAGAGCAAACTCCCATCTTCGTCTATCGTTCGAAGACCCTGGGGTTCCTTTTACATAGTGGTTAGAAGTGATTAAGTATTTAGGAGAATCCTTTTTATCTAATTTGATTGACTGCTTATTCTTTTTTTCTATTTCAATACCAGAGGTAATCTTCGAGAATAAGAAGTCAAATTTTTTATACTTTTGTAAATCATCATAAGCAACTATATCTGTTGTTACGTTTATTAGCTGATTATCAAAGTTAGAATTCTCTTTGATTTTTTTACCATCAATCTCGACCACTTCTCTACAATTTTTAAGTGCATAGACTAGTAAAGATTTACCTGTACCCCCATTTGCTAGGGAATTTTCAAACATTTTTTCGTCGTATAAAATAACACAATTGTTGTCGTCACTAATATTGTTTCTATGTTGCAAGTAGCCCACTATTGACATTAGTGATTCTTTTCTTTTATTTGCTAAATCATTATCATCATTGCTTGATATTAACTCAATGAATTGTTCAAATTGCCCCTTTTTAGAGGTGTTTAGCAGTTCATGATTTAATTCAAAGTCAATAATGCGAGATCTCCATATCTTATAATAAAGTTTTGAATAATCACAGAATTCAATTCCTTCTTTGGTAATCTTACAGAATCCATTTCTAAAAAAGAATCTTATTTCATTATTAGAGTCTTTATCTGAACATAATTTTTGATCATCTAAAAATTCTATTTTACTTGCATTGATATAGGAACTAGATCCCCTCATGAATTGTTCTAAAACATTAAATTCTTTCTTTCTTAAAAGGTAGTCTTTAATGTATTTTTTAAGGTCTGCAATTTGAACTTCTTCAATAATGTTGTTAGTTTCTTTAACCAAAATTCTTAGACTATTTTTTTTAACTTGATAAAATCCTGAGGATTGAAGAAAGGTTAATAGTTCAAATTGATTAATTGTAATTTTATTTGTATCGGACTTTGTCCAAAATTTATTTTTTATCATAATTTTATTTTTTATTAATATTTTATCTGAATGAGCTTTATTGATTGGTGGCTAGATTCAATATCAATATCAAAATAAATTATACATTCATAGATGTAAGACTGTTATTCAGTCTATGATTATAGCTTTGTACATAAGCTTAAAATTTAAATATTATTCGTATTGCGAGTGTTTTTTCGAGTGAAAAAAACAGTGAAAAGTGAAATTTTTAAGTCAAATAATAGGGAGGGGGTATTTAAGGTTTTTACAGATTAAATTTCAAAACACACAAAAATACGAATAATATTTGGATTACGCAAGTTTTTTTATAATTATTTTCAATAAATAATGCATATAGATTGTAAATGTGTGTTTTTTTAGCTAATTATAAATATATTTATTAAGAATAATATAAAAAGCCCTCATGAAAATGAAGGCTTTTATTTTAACCATTTTCAGTGGTTTTTTTAGGGTCTAACCATCTCAAAAGGTTTTCATCAAAATACAGCATAAGACCTAACCAATCAAAGAATAAAAAAGCTATAATAGTAGTAGGCTTTTCCTTTTATAATAAATACAGTAACTAAGTTTTTATCTACTTTAACAGATTCTACCTCTACAATGTCTCCAGCTCTATAAGCACCCACACTATCTTTTACCATAACTTGGAAAGGACAAGTTCTTTTCTCTAATTTCCTGTCTTCATTTACTATTAGAAGCTCATAAGGAGAACTATACTTAAGTTGAAATAATAGTTTTTTCTTGTCCATTATCTTTTACGTTATAGCTATATAGTTAGTTATGCAAGAACCAAGAATATTGGTCGTTTTTAATCGAATTACCAAGGTGTTTTACTAGTTGATATGCATTTACATTCCGCTCCAAAAAAGAATCAATATAACTCGTCTTACCTGCACTTGTAAAAAGATTGTATAAATTCCATAGAGATATGGAGCCATCATTAGCTCTTTTAAAATCTGATGAATTGTAATAGTCTTTTACACTTTGATTAATTTGACCGTCATTCAGTAATACGGGAAATATTCCGTTTCTTTCAGTTTTGGACAAATGCTGATACATTCTAGCCCTACCTACTAAATGAGCAAATTGATTTTCAGTAATTGAAAGTTGAGAAAACCCTTCTAAACTTTCTAGATGTTCTTCTTCATTGTATTGATGGAAAAGCTCTCCTACAGCACTTTCTAGCTCATTAACAGAACTTACTCTTACATCATTAGTAAATCCATCAGAAGACACACAAAGATTTAAACAGACCTTATTTTGAAAGCCTATAAACAATTTAAACTTTTCTAAGCTTTTTTTACTGTAAAGGTTTTCTTGATTATAGGCTCTAACTCCTCCTAAAGATAAAATCAATGGATTTCCATCAACCTCCACACGCTGGCTTTTTAACTCATACATAAAAGCACAACGCTCGTAGTAAATCGTTTTTTCTGAAGGCAATAATTCTTTTACAGGTTTACCAATTGCTGAAGGAACTCTTCCTTTTATCTGGTGAGAAACACGAATATCTGGCTCATTAATTTCGTAACTTGGAAATAAATCTTGAGCAACTTCTTTCGTTTTCTGTATAAACTGAAAATGTGAAATTGTAGTTTCATTATCTTTTGAAAATACAGGTATCACACAATCATTTTTAAGGTGATCTAAGGTGTGCTCTTTGTGTTCTCCCTCCTATAAAACTACTTTTACTTTTAGCCTGTTCATTTTCATTATGCTCCACCACTTGTGTGGTTAATACGTTTTCATTAATATTTCTGAGTTCCATGTCTATTTAATTATTTCGTTGTCTTTAATTAGCTGTTCAAGCTCTTCCTTCCGTTTCATTATTAATGGATATATTTCCTTTTTCATTGAAATATATCTAGAGTACAATTCTCTGAGTCCTTCAATTTCTGTACACTCTTGTATTTCCTTTTTTACACTTTCAAAAGAAGTCCCTTGATTGCACCAATGAATCAGTTTTTTGCCAATCTCACTGGTTATCAAAAACTCTGGTTTATCCATAAACAAACCCGTTCTATCTTTAGAAGCTCTAGCTAAATGCTGGTCATTAATAAGCTCAAAATTGACTGTTAACTCATACTCAAAACCCTCTCTGGTAACTTCTTTAGTTCCATGTTTAACTACTTTGGTTCTACCATTTCCACTTGCATCTAAAGAGTAATCAATTTTTCTTCTTACAGTAGTTATAATGTGTGCTTTAGAATTAATAATACTATCTATAAATGCCGTATGTCTAGGAGTGATTTTTGCCCAATCTTGAAACCTTCCTCCAAGTTTTTCATGCAACTCTAAGCAACCGCCTTTTCCAGACCATTCGTGAGTAATACTATCCACAATAATAACTTCCATTCCCTCATCTTCACAGACTTTTATAGCCTCGATATAACGTTCTGGATGAAAAGGCTCATTAAGAGTAAGTACATTAAAATCGCCAAGGTGCGCATACAAATTAGCACTGTTATTTTCAGTATCAATAATGGCTATTTTACTCCAATCATTAGTAATACCATAGGCTAGCAATAAACTACTATACGATTTTCCAAATCCACTAGCTCCACTAATTCCAAGTCTTAATTTAACCTGCCTTCTTTCTGCTTTTTGTAATTTCATTTTTATACATTTATAATGATTAAGATTATAGTCTATAATTAAAAAAAGAGGCTTACGAATAAGCCCCTTTAGTTATCTGTCTCTAGAGAATTTCTTCTCCTTCTTCAACCTGTTCTTGGATTACAGCATCCTCATCACTCATGTAACGCCAACTATGGGTTAAGGTGATTTCTTCTTCTGTTTCAGGAACCTTGTATTGGTAAGGCTCAACCTGAATTTTCATAATTTTTCCTGGCAACTCAGTACCCACTAAACTTTTGCAAGTTTCCTCATCAAATGTACATGCTACATTTGCTTTTCTAGCCGTAAAATAAGAACGTTTGGTCTTCTTACTTACAACACTTTCTAAACCTCCCTGTACAATCAATGCACAAAACTTTTCTCCTTTGCTGTTTTCGTTCACAGCATAATCCACAATTCTTACCATGGTATTATAAATTTTTAGATTAAACATAGTGGGGAACATCCCCAAGATTAAAAAAGGGTGGGGGTTGACCATTAATTAGTTAGCGCACTTGCTTAAAAAAGTCAGGAAAAAATTTTCCAAAAAAAATTATTTTTTCAACCTCAAAGCCAATTTATCCATTTCTCTACTAATGTTTTCCTTCAAAATTTTACCATAGAAGTCTTGAGTAGTTCTAATGCTAGAATGCCCTAACAGTTCACTTACAATTTCTATAGGTACATTGTTAAATAAAAGCACTGTAGTGGCAAAGGTTTTTCTAGCTATGTGGTGGGTAAGCTTCTTATTGATTCCAACAATACCTGCAATTTCTTTTAAGTAAGAATTGAAACGTTGATTAGAGATTTCTGGAAGTAACTTATCATTTTCTGTGGAAGCATATTTATTAAGTATTTTCTTGGCTTTAGGTAATAAGGGGATAGCTATTTCTCGGTCAGTCTTTTGCCTAGTTACTTTAATCCATTCTTTGTTGTCAAATCCTATTTGAATATTTTTAGTTTTTAAACTTTTCATTTCAGCATAGGCTAAGCCTGTGTAACAACAAAAGACAAATAAGTCTCTTATTTTCTCAAGACGATTTTGGGAAAATTCGAAATTCTCTAACTTATGCAATTCATCTTCAGTAAGAAAAACAATGGATTTTTTTACTTTTCTAGGTTTATGTTCAGCAAAAGGATCTTTTTTTAAAATACCTTCAGCAACAGCTTTTCTTATCACTTCTCTAAACCTTTGTACAGTCTTATTAATTGTAATTTGTTTATTTCCTTTTTCAACTTTCAAATAATATTCAAAGTCCTGCAGAAAACCTATAGACAAATCTTTTATCTCTAGTTTAGGTTTTTTAATATAAACACTTACAAATTCAATAACATGCGCAAAAGCGTATTTAAACTTATTATAAGTGCTTTGCTTAAAGTCAATTCCAACAAGTTCTTTTTTCTTATAGAGGTAATCTTCAATATATTCAATTAGCACGTGTTTCTGCTTTACTTTTTTACCTCTAAATACATTAATAACATCATCTGGAATAAAATCAATTTCTTGAATTTTGAAGTTTAGAATAATATTATCCAGTTTGTTTTTTATACGATCTAACTCAGAATTGTGATGTACATTTTCGTTGTTGTAGGCTTTAAATTTCTGCTTTTTAGCATTCCAAAATCTTGGTTGTGCTGTTAAGCCAGTAGAAAATTGAGAACGCTCACCATTAATGGTAATTCTACAATAAATAGGGATACCTCCATTTTTGTTAATTTTGGATTTGTACAAAACAAACCTCACTGAAATTTGGGTGTTTAACATGGTCTTAATGTTTTAATTATTAGACATTTAGCACACAATTCGAAAAGAAAAAAATTGTCCCTTTTGATTTTCAAAAAGGTTACCTTTTTTTGTCCCTTTTTAGGTAAAAAAACCTGTTATACCCCTCCCTAAAATTCAGCTTAAAAAGTTCACTTTTTTCACTTCAAACAAGGTAGTAAAGTATAAGTTGTTGTTTTTCATAGTTTTACATAAGAATTAAGCATTTCAGTAAAGTGCAAAAAAAAGAGCTTACATTGCTGTAAACTCTATTTTGCTCCCCCTCAAGGACTCGAACCTTGGACCCTCTGATTAACAGTCAGATGCTCTAACCAAC
>SL_7KL_010_BRINEDRAFT_10000826_pt1 | contig 14935 bp, 15 predicted proteins | sample SodLak_010_BRINE_FD_10663 | JGI IMG/M metagenome (IMG submission 10663)
ACGAGTTCGACGTCGACGGGGCGGTCGAACACCTCCTCGAGCGTTGCCGCATCGGCGTGCAACCACTCCGCGCCCAGCGCGAGGGGGAAGTCGGCGAGGTTGGTGTGGCGTCGTAGGCGCCCGCCGTGCACCGAGCTCGCCTCGAGGACCTGGACATCGACACCACGCTGGACGAGGTGGTGAGCGGCGCTCATGCCGGCGGCTCCCGCGCCGACGACGATCACGGTGGACTGCGCGTCCGGGCCGGATGCCATGCTGCTCCTCTTCCTGCGGTCGTCGTGCCGAGTCGCATCGCTGTCCGCTTCGTGCGCGGACGGGACCACGGTAGGCGGCCGAGGCGGTCGGAGCGGACCGAGGCTGACCCGTCCCCCGTGGAACCGGTCGGTGTACGGTCGAGTGCCGAACGCCGAAGCGGGGGAACCGATGGAAGCCACGGGTACACGGCCGGAAGGCCGCAACGGGGTGCGGCGGCTGTCGCCGCGGGCCGGGGTGCTGGCCGGCGGCGCGCTCATGGCGCTCGGCCAACTCGTCGCCGGGGCCTGGTTCGCGGGCGAGGGGCTGCCGGCGTCCGACGCGTCGGTGTTGCTCGCGCTGCCGGTCGCGCTGCTCGGCCTCGGCCTGCTGTGGGCCGGTCCGCTGGTGGTGGCGTGGACGGCGGCGCGTGCGCTCTGGCTCGGTGCCGTCGCGTTCCCCGCCGCCTTCGCCGCCTGGGTCGCGGTCACCTTCGCGTCGGATCCGCTGCTCAGCGGCGCGATGCTGGCCGCCGCGGACGCGGCACTGCCCGTCCTGGCCTTCGGTGGTGCCCTGGCGCTGCTCGCCGCCGGGCCTGCGTCGTGGCGCATCGGCGGCACCGCGATCATCGCCCTGCTGGCCGGCATCGTGGGTGCCCTGCTGCCCGAAGCCGGTGCGGTCGTGCTCGTGGGTCTGCTCGTCGTGGTCGCACTCCTGGCGTGGGTGTCGCCCGGCACACCAACGTCGCCGGCGTCGCGCTAGCGCCACCCCCGGCAGGAGGTTCGCCGTGGCCCGGGGCGAGGTCGATCACCGCATCGATCTGCGTTTCGCCGTGGCCTTCGCCCTCCTCGCGGCTGCCACGCTCGGGGGAGCGGCCGCCTGGATGTGGTCGGTGCGGGAGCGGCTGCCGGATCCCCTCGCGCGCCACTGGACCGGCGGGCAGGCGGACGGGTTCTCCGAACTGCCGGCCGTCCTGGCGATGTGGGTGGGGCTGCCGCTGGTGGTCGCAGTGCCGATGGCGTTGGTGGCGATCGTCGGGAGGTCACCGGTGGCGCTGCGGCGGGCGATGGGTGCCACCTCGGTGTTCCTGCTGGTGTGCATGGCCGTGCTGTTCGCGGACTCGGTCCGGATGCAGCTGGACCTGCCGGACGCAGCGGCGGCGCCGGCACCCGATGTCGGCCTCGCGGTGGGCCTGCTGATCGGTGGCGCGGCAGCGGCAGCCGCACTGCTGGTGATCCGCCCACGTCCGGAGGAGTCCGACGCCCGGGTCGCGGGGGAGCGTCCACCACCGGCAGCGCCGCGTCTGGGGGCGTTGCCGGAGCTGCCCTGGCGCGCGGCTCCCTCGGGGCTGGACACCGCGGCGGCGCTCACCTGCGGCGTTGCTGCGGTGCTGCTGGTCGCGGTGGTTCCGCTCGCGGGCTGGCCGATGCTGCTGCTCGTGGTGCCGCTGCTCGTCCTGGGCGGGGCCTTCGGGCGGTACCGGGTCGTGATCGACGAGCGGGGTCTGGCCGCCCGTGCGTTCGGTCGCGACGTGCTCCGTGTGCCGCTCGCCGAGGTGGCGGAGGCCGACAGCGTCGAGGTGGACCCGTTCTGGGAGTTCGGCGGGTGGGGGCTGCGCGTGGACGTCGCCGGTCGTGTCGGCCTGGTGACCCGCAAGGGACCGAGCGTGCGGATCCGCCGTGCCGACGACAGCGAGGTGGTGGTCACCGTCGGCGACGCGGCGACGGCCGCCGCACTGCTCAACACCCTCGCCGACCGGTCCCGGCCCGCCAACGGACGCGCTGCCGGCTGAGCGTTCAGTCCTGGCGTGCGCGGTCGGCGAGGTGGCGGGCGGCGACCGCGGCGCCCTGCTCGGCGTGGTCGACGCTGACGGTGATCGCGGGCTTGTGCAGCTCGGGCTGTCGCAGCCGGAGTGCCGGTCCGGGTCGGAGAACGTAGCGGCGTTCGAACCGTCGAGCCCACAGCAGGCTGTCGGTATGTAGTTCCTCGTCCAGGATCTCGACGGCACCGATCTGGTCCCAGTCGCGGTGCACGGCACGACCGAGGGGCCCCGTGCGGATGCGGATGCCGTTGTGTCCGATGGTCACGGTGACCCACAGGGCCCGTAGCTGGCCGGCCCAGACCAGCAGCAGCAGGAGCCAGACGCCCAGCAGGAGCAGGTCGGTGTCGAGTGGGAGCAGCAGCAGGGTCGCCACGGAGGGAACCCCGACCAGGACGGCGAAGACGAACAGCGGTGCCGCCATGTCGGCGCTGAGCCGGGCCTGGCCGGTCCAGGTCACGGCTGCGCCAGGGAACGGCGAAGGGAGTACCGGCGCGGGCACTGCGGTGGGGCGGTGGCGGGTCACGAGCAAGCCGCTGAGCAGCCCGAGCGTCAAGCATGATAGGCCGATCAGCGGCGTCGACCAGGTCCGTTCGTTGGACACCACAGGCCGGGCGAGCAGCACGAGCCCAGCCCACGCCAAGGCGTGGGCGTAGCCGAACGCCATCGCTGCGGGCTGGCGGCTGCGGGTGACCCTGGAGACACGATGCGCCAACAGCACGCCTGCTCCTACCAGGACGACGGCGCCCACGCTGACGATCCACGTCGGGGCCGTGACCGTCGGACCGTCGTGTGTCTCGAGCACCGCCAGCTCGGCCGGCAGCAGCGCCGGTGAGAGCGCGGCGAGCAGCACGGTCACCCCCGCCAGCGCTGCGGGGAGGCCGACCTCGGCGCGGCCGTTCACGCCCGCTCCCGGACCAGTTGGTGCACCTCGTGGGTGGACATGCCCAGCCGGCGGGCCTCGGCCACCAGCTGGTCCACCGCCTCCAGCAGGATGCTGCGGTCCAGCGCCGCGCTGGTGATCGTCGCCCCGCGTCCCCGGCGCAGCTCCACTAGCCCCTCGTCGCGCAGCTGCCGGTAAGCGCGCAGGACGGTGTTGGCGTTGACGTCCAACGCCGCCGCGAGGTCCTTGGCGGTGGGCAGTCGCTCGCGCGGGGCCAGCTCCCCGGAGGCGATCCCCCGACGCACGATGCCCGCGATCCGCTCGTGGAGCGGACCGGTACCGGAGGGGTCGAGTTCGAAGATCATATTGTGCTACCGATGCTAGCACTATCGGGACGAAGGGTCAGGTCCCACAGCGCCGGCCCGCCCCGATGCGACCTTGGACCCTGTGGCCGCTGCACGCCCGGACACAGGATGGCATCGAGGACGTCCGCAGCCTCGCCCCAGGGGGGCGCGACGTCGGCGGGTGCGGACGATCCACCCGCCCAACCGTGACCGCGTGCGCGCAGGAGGATCCCGACGTGACCACGACCGCAGGTGCCCAGGACGCAACGAGCGGCGAGGGCCGCTCACCCATCGCCGCGCCCACCGCCCCGAAGGAGCGGGCACCCGTGCTCGACGTGGCGCGTGGTGTGGCGCTGCTCGGCATCCTGGTGATCAACATCGAGTACATGCGCTCGGCCGGGTTCTACGACGCCTTCGTCGGGACCGTCGCCGACACGACGCTCGCTGACCGCGTGACCCAGTTCCTGATGGGCTGGCTGGGCGCCGGCAAGTTCCTGTCGATGTTCGCCATCCTGTTCGGCGTCGGGGCGGCCATCATCACCGACCGTGCGGTCAAGGCCGGCCGGTCCCCACGGCGCCTACTCGCCCGGCGGTACGGGCTGCTGATCGGCCTGGGCCTGCTGCACATGGTGCTGCTGTTCCCCGGCGACATCCTGTTCTTCTACGGCCTCGCCGGGCTCGCGCTGCTGCCCTTCGTCAAGGTCGGCGCCCGCACCGCCCTGCGGTGGGGCATCGGGCTGGTGGTGGGGATGTCGCTGCTGTGGGGCGCGGGCACCGCGGCCATGGCCTTCGCGCCGGTCCCGCCGGCCGACGACCCGAACGTGGTCGGGCAACAGGAGTTCTTCGCCGGGTTCCAGGACCAGGCCGTGACGGCCTCCACCGAGGGTTCCTACCTCGACGTGCTCCAGGCCAACGCCATCCAGGCGGGCTTCCTCCAGACCGGCCAGCTCGTCATGCTCCCGTGGGTGCTGGGGCTGTTCCTGCTGGGCTTCGCGCTGGGCCGCTCCGGCGCGGTCCTCGAACTCGCGGCGCACCGGGCGAAGGTGGGCCGGCTCGCCGCGTTCGGTTTGGGCGTCGGGTTGCCCGTGAACCTGGTGCTCGGGCCGGTCGGCCCGCTGTGGGGCGGTGCGACCCTCGACCAGGGAGCCGAGGGCGCCGGGATGCTGGTGCTCGCCTCCGTCGTCCAGCTGCTCGGCGCGCCGCTGCTCGCCGTCGGCTACCTCGCCGGCGTGGCGTGGCTGGTGTTGCGCTTCGGCGCACCACGTCGGCTGGCGGCCGTGGGGCGGATGGCGCTGAGCGGCTACCTGCTCCAGAGCGTGCTGGCGATGGTCGTGTTCGCCGGGTTCGGGCTGTACGGCCAGCTCGGCAGTACCACCGCCCTGCTGGTGGTCGTCGGCATCTGGGCCGTGCTGCTGCTGATCAGCCCGGTGTGGATGCGGCGCTTCCGCTTCGGGCCCGTCGAGTGGCTGTGGCGGACGATGACCTACGGCACCCGGCAACCGATGCGCACCCGCTGAGCGGTGCTCACCGCGCCTGCTGCCGCCGCGGTGACCGCGCGGTGCCTACGCGGCTCCTGCGCGTTGCCTCGACCGGGCGGGATCGCAGCCAGGCGACCGTGGAACGGTCGCCTGGCTGCGATCCTGATCGCCGGTTCAGCCCGGCCGGGAAGGTTCTGCAGCGAGGTGACCGTGGAACGGTTGCTTGGCTGCGATCCTCTCCAGCGGAGGCCGTGCCCAGGCAGACCGCCTCGGGAGCCTGGCCCGACGGGCCACAGGGACGGCCCGCGCTGCGCGCACCGCTCACCGCAGCCGCCCGGGGAAGGTGGCGGGGGACCGGTACGTTCAGGGGTGTGCGGCGGGTCTGCGTCGTGACCGGCACCGCAGGAGCGAAGATGTCCGCCGACAACGAGCACCAGACGACCGACACCGCCGCGCCCGACACCGCTGCGTCCGCCGGCCCGGCGCGCCGCTCCGGCCTGCTGGCGCCCGTGGTGGTGCTGCTGGTGGTCGGTGCCCTCGCGGTCGCCGCGATGAGCGGCGGCGGTGACGACGCCGAGGTCGACGCACCCCCGGCCACGGACGCGCAGCAGCTCGCGGACGAGCTGCCCGAGGAGCTGACCACGGCCGCACCGGAGGAGCTCGAGGAGCAGGTCGCCGAGCAGCAGCTCGCCGAACAGGAGGCGCGTGAGGCGCTGGACGCCATCGCCACCCGGGACCCCGACGACCCCCGGGCGCTGGGTGATCCCGATGCGCCGGTAGCGATGGTGCAGTGGGCGGACTTCCTCTGCCCCTTCTGCGGCGTGTACTCCCGCGACACCGAGCCGGAGCTGATCGAGCGCTACGTGGACACCGGCCTGCTGCGCATCGAGTGGCGGGACCTGCCCTTCCAGGGCGAGCAGGCGATGCTCGCCGTCGTCGGCGGGCAGGCCGCCGCCGAGCAGGACGCCTTCTGGGCCTACCACGAGGCGATGTTCGCCGAGGACCTCCGCGCGGCGGAGAACCGCGTGGACCGGGAGTTCCTGCTCGACATCGCCGCGCAGCTCGACCTCGATGTGGAGCGGTTCGCCGCGGACCTCGACGACCCCGCCACCCGTGAGCGGGCGGAGGGGGAGGCCGTCCTCGGACAGTCGCTCGGGATCTCCGGCACCCCGGCCTTCATCATCGGTGGCTACCCCCTGGTCGGGGCCCAACCGATCGAGTCCTTCGTGCAGGTGATCGAGGCGGCGGCCCAGGACGCGGGCGCCGAGCTGCCGTGATCGAGATCGGCTACCTCGCCGCGTTCCTCGGGGGCGTGCTGACCCTGTTGAGCCCGTGCGGCGCGTTGCTGCTGCCGTCGTTCTTCGCCTACGCCTTCGAGCGCCCCGGGGTGCTGCTGCAGCGCACGGCGGTGTTCTACGCCGGTCTGGCGACGGTGATGGTGCCGCTCGGCACGGGTGCGGCCCTGGCCAGCCGGCTGCTGCTGTCCAACCAGGACCGCCTGGTGGTGGGCGCCGGCTGGCTGCTGATCGGCCTCGGGGTGCTGACCGCCGCCGGGATCGGCCGTCTCCTCCCGCAGCTCACCGGCCGGGCCCAGGCGCGGGTCGCGGGGCGGACCTCGCCGGCGGCGGTCTTCGGGCTCGGTGCGATCTACGGGGTGGCCGGCTCCTGCGCCGGCCCGATCCTCGGCGCGGTGCTGACCATCGCCGCGCTGGACGGACGTCCGGTGTACGGCGGGGCCCTGCTCGCGGTCTACGCCCTCGGCATGGCCGCGCCGCTGTTCCTGCTCGCGGGGACCTGGCAGCGGTTCCAGCTCGGCCAACGTGGCTGGTTGCGTGGTCGGCCGCTCACCCTCGGCCGCCTGCAGTTGCACACCACCTCGCTGCTGACCGGTGGCATGTTCGCCGCGATCGGTGCGTGGCTGGTGACCTCGGGTGGGACGATGTCGCTGCCGGGCCTGCCCGACACCACCCGGCTGGAGCTCACCGCCCAGAACCGGTTGCTGCAGCTCGACCAGGTCGCTGACGACCGGCTCGTGCTCGCCGTCATCGCCGCGGTGGCGGTGGGGGTGCTGCTGCGCCGGGCCTGGACCCGGCGGAGCCCACGCGGTGCGGTCACCAGCGGGACCGAGACTCCTCCGCGAAGCCCGGAGCGTCCACCACCTCGATGAGGTCACCGTCGGGACCGGGGACCCGGCCGCTCCAGCTGCCGAACACCTGGTGGACCTCGGTGCCGAGCACCAGGGCCTCGGTGCGTGCGTGCCGGTCGTGGCGTGGGGTCAGCACCAGGTCCAGCTCACCGCCGGGGGAGCGGACCTGCCAGGGGCCAAGCGGCCGGTCCCAGTCGTAGCTCCAGGTCAGCTCCTCACCGATCTTGTGGACCCTGCCGTCCACGATGATGCCGTTCTCGGTCATGCCGGTGCCTGCGGTCCATCGGCCGCCGAACTGCAGGCCGACCACGCGGCCATCCGTGCTGTGGCCGGCGCCGCCGCCCCAGTTCCACACCGTGCGGTAGGGCCACCGACCCCGTCCGATGTCCAGCACACCCCAGGCGGGCGCCCGCGTACCGCCGAGCTGCCAGATCCGGTCGGCGACCTCCAGCCGGCCACGCACCGGGCGCGCCTGGTGCTTCGAGGTGTACTGGAACCGCCGCTCGCTCCAGGGGATGACCACGTCCACCGACCCGTGTCCCGGCGGCAGCGCCATCTCAGCGTCCAGTCGTCCCAGGGTGCCGTCCCCCTCCCGCCAGCGGGCCGTGAGCCGGGTGCCGGTGGCGTCGGTCACCACCTCGACACCGAGGTGGCGGTGACGGAACGTGAGCGGCGCGGTCCCGTAGCGCTCCGGCAGCGTCACCCCCCGAGCCAGGGGCACCGTGACCTCGCGACCGCCGCTCAGCCCCGTGGGCAGGTGCACCCACCACACCGCGACGATGCCGAGGTAGTCGACATCGGCGTAGACCAGGGAGACGGCGACCTCGTCGCTGAGCACAGCGTGGTAGTCCCACCGCTTGGTCCGCCCCCAGCCACCGGCGAGGTTCGGCTCGATCAGCGGGCGCGAGGACCACCCGACGGCGTCCGGGTTGAGCCGGCGGCCGTCGGGCAGACACAGCGGGGTGGGGGCGGTCAGCTCGTGCTCATGGGTCACCATGCACGCAGTGTGTCAGCCGATCCGGTCCCGGCGCACCACGGTGCACTCGTACACCCCGGCCGGGGAGGTCACCGTCACGCGGTCGCCGGGGCGGCTGCCGAGCACCGCCCGGGCGAGCGGTGCCTCGCTGGAGGTGCGGTGCTCGTCCATCCCCGCTTCGACCGGGTGCACGATCAGGAAGGACTCCCGGTCCCCGTCGGGGAACTCCACCTCGACCTCATCGCCGATCTCCACGATGGAGGGGTCGTCGATGATGTCCGCGGGCGCGACGGCGTCGCGCAGCAGCACCTCGAGGTCGTCGAGCTGCTCGCGCAGCTGGGCACGCTCGGTGACCAGCTCCTCGGCGCGTTCCGCTGCGAGGTCGGCGTCGATGCGCTCGAGCCGGGCCAGCCCGCGGGCGAGGCGATCCTCCAGCCACGCGCGCCCTGCAGCGGTCAGCACGACGGGCGCGCGGACGACGGTCGGGTCGGCAGCCATGATCCACCTCCGGACGTGGAATGCGCGTCGAGAGCAGCGCGGAGCGCGCGACGCGCGTTGAAGCATCGCTTCACGGTACCCCAGGGGAGGTCGCCGAGTCGAGGGTCCGTGGACCGCCGGCGGTGTCCGCCCGCGGCCACCGCCGGCTCAGCCGCGGTGTCCGTGCAGGACCCACACGAGCTCGGTGGCGGAGGTGCCCGGGTTGGACCAGCCCCGCACCGGGGTCCGGTCGGTGAACAGCGCGTCGCCCTCGTGCAGGGTCTCCGTCCGGCCGCCGAGCTGCAGGTCCAGCACACCCCGGACCACGGTGACCGACTCCGCCACCTTGACGTCGAAGGGTCCGTGATCACCGCGTGCCCCCGGCCCGACCAGCAGCGACCACAGCTCGCCCGCCCCCCGGCCCTGGAGGAGCTGCTCGCCCACCAGCCCGGGCTGGAGCTGTCGCTGCTCCCGCCCGCTGCGACGCGAGATCCGGTACCCGTCAGCCTCCGCCTCGGCCGGGCCGAAGGGCACCCCGAGGACCTCCCAGAGCCTGACCAGGGTGTCGCCTCCCGGGCCGCGGACCCCCCGCTCGACCTGGGAGAGCGCGGAGGGGGTGATGCCCACCCGGCGGGCGACCTCGGCCTGGGACAGCCCGCTGGCCAGCCGCTGCTCACGGATCATGGAACCGAGCCGCTGGCGGGTGCTCATCACCTCGCCGACCCCGACCAGATCGCCGTCCACGACGCGGGCGGTGCGGCTGCGTCCGACCACGTCAGCGCTCCGGCCATCGGCCTTGCGCACGGTCAGCACGAAGGCCGCGTCGGCATCCTCGCTGCGCGTGGCCTCGACCACGACCTGGGTGACCTCGGTCAGCCGGCGCAGGAAGCTCGGGCGGTGCGCGCCGAGCTCCAGGGGCCACAGGGCGAGGCTGCGGCGCCGGTACAGCCGGGGGCAGGTGGCCAGGAACAGCTCGAGCGCCGCCTCGTCGGACCAGGCGTCCTGGACGGCGCTGAGGCGGTCGAAGGCGAACACCGCCCCGGAGCCGACACGGTCGTCCGCGGCGCGGACGTCGGCCAGGGCGTCCTCCAGGGAGGCGTCGGCGGGTAGGGCGTGCGGCAGCTGCGCGGGCTGACCCGTCAGGACCGCGGACCAGTCCAGCACCTCCACGCCCGCAGGCACCGGGCCGCGCCAGGCCTCGCGCACCGTGACGAGGACCAGCGGGGCGTGGCCCTCGGCCGCCGCCCGGTAGCGGGCGAGCAGCAGGTCGAGCACCTCGTCGGCGTCGGCGAGCACCACGAGGTTGTCACCGATGTGCACGCCGTCGACGAGGGCGTCGAGGACCTCGGTGCCGCTGGTGGGTGCGACGGGTGCGTCCATGCACGGGCCTTCGCTGGTCGCGGGGCACGGCGGTGCCCCGGCGGGACCGCCGCGGCACACGCTAGACCGTCGCTCAGGAGGCGAGCTCCCGGGCGCGCAGCGCGCCGTGCCGCTCCTCGATCGCCGCGGCGATGCGCCCGACGCCGAGCACCATCGCGGCGGTGCGCAGGTCGAGCTCCCGGGAGGAAGCGACCGCCCACAGATCGTCCAGCGAGCGACAGATCCGGTCCTCGAGCCGCTCGGCGATGTGCCGGGCGCTCCACCGCTCCTCGAGCTGGTTCTGCTGCCACTCGAAGCAGGAGACGATCACCCCGCCGGCGCTGGCGAGCACGTCGGGGACCACCGTCACGCCGCGCTCGCCGAGGATGCGGTCGGCGTCGCTGGTCACGGGGCCGTTGGCCGCCTCCGCGATCAGCCGGGCCTGGACCCGCTCGGCCTCGGCCGCGTCGATGGCGCCTTCGAGCGCCGCGGGGACGAGCACGTCGCACGCCAGCGCGAGGAGCTCGTCGGCATCCACCACCTCGGCGTCGGAGGCGGTGACGGAGCCGTGTTCGGCCTTCGCCGCCGCGACGGCGGCGACGTCGAGGCCGTCCGGGTCGTACACCCCGCCCCGGCTGTCGGACACGCCGACGACCCGCATCCCGTCCTCGGAGAGCATCCGGGCGAGGTGGGCGCCGGCGTTGCCGAAGCCCTGGATCACCACGCGGGCGTCGGCGGGCAGCCCGAGCCGCCGGGCACTGGCGTGGACCACGGTGCGGCAGCCCGCCGCGGTCGCGGTGTCCCGGCCGAGCGAGCCACCCGCGGCCAGCGACTTGCCGGTCACCACCCCCGGCTGTCGCCGTCCGGTCACCCGGGCGTACTCGTCCGCGATCCAGTCCATGTGCCGCTGGCCGGTGTTGACATCCGGTGCCGGCACGTCCACCTCAGGCCCGATGCTGTCAGCGATCGCGCGGGTGTAGCTGCGGGTCAGGGACTCGAGCTCCGCCTCGCTGAGCTGCTTGGGGTCGATGGTGATCCCGCCCTTGCCCCCGCCGAGCGGCAGGTCGACGACCGCGGTCTTCACGCTCATCAGGGTGGCGAGGCCGGTGACCTCCGCCGCGGTGACGTCCGGGTGGAAGCGCGTCCCACCCTTGGCCGGGCCCCGGGCGGTGGAGTGGGCGACCCTGAAGCCGGGGACCACGCGCGTCGCGCCGTCGTCGGCCTGGTAGGGCACCTGGACGGCCAGGGAGCGTTCCGGCTGGTGGAGCGCCGCCCGGACCCGGTCGGAGAGCTGCAGCTCGTCGGCAGCGGAGTCGATGGCGTGCAGGGCGAGCTCGTGGAGATCGATCGTCACGTCGGGAACCTTCGCGCACTCGTGCGCGGCGACATGACGGCAGGCGCTACCGCCCGACCCCGCGCGGGATGGGCGACGCGCCTTTGCGTCACGAAGATGATAGATGTGAAGCTTTGCTTCATGTCAACTCCAGCTGCGGCGGGAACACCACAGCAGCGGTCGTGCGTTGCACCCTGCAGACCGGCAGCCGACCCGGGGTCGGCCTGCCATCCACCCCCGTGAGGAGCACACGATGATCGACCAGGACCGCTACGTACTGAAGGTGCGCACCGCCCACGATCCGCAGGCGGCTGATGCCCGGGTCCGGGAGGCGCTGGCCGCGGAGGGCTTCGGTGTGCTCACCGAGATCGATGTCACGGCCACGCTCAAGGCCAAGCTGGACGTCGAGGTGGCGCCGTACCGCATCCTCGGGGCGTGCAAGCCGGCCTACGCCCACGAGGCGATCGGGATCGATCCGATGATCGGTGGCCTGCTGCCCTGCAACGTCGTGGTGCGCGCGCACCCCGAGGGGGGCTCGGAGCTGATCGCCATCGACCCCGCGGCGATGATGGGGCTGACCGGCAACGCCGACCTGGAGGCGGTAGCCGGTCAGGTCGCCGCGGAGCTCACCCGCGCGCTCGAAGCTGCGGCCGCGACGGACTGAGCCCGACGCCCCGACGCCCGGTCTCAGGCGGTGGCGGGGTCGGGGCTCTCGACCGTCTCCGCCTTGACCTGGGTGAGGCGGACCCGGCCGATCAGCAGGGTGGTCACCCCGTCGATCACCAGCTGGACCCCCAGCACCGTGCCGAGGAACCACAGCGCCGAGGCCGGGAAGCCGCTGAGGATCAGCACGGCCAGCAGCAGGGTGATGCCACCGCTGAGCAGCAGCACCGCCCGAGGCATGCCCGGCTGGAAGGCCAGCACGACCCGCAGGACGCCGCCGACCAGCAGCAGGGACCCGGCGAGCAGGGTGAGGGCCAGGAGCCCGATGCCGGGGTTGCGCACGAAGGCGAAGCCGAGCACCCCGATCAGCGCGCCGTAGGCCAGGTTCCACCGGCGGGCGTGGTCCGACCAGTTCACGATCGCGCCGACCGCCAGCACGACCCCGCCCACCAGCAGCATCCACCCCGTGAACAGCACGGAGATCACGCTGGCCAGGGCAACGTGGCTGAGCACGATCACGCCGGCGACCACCGACAGGCCACCGAACAGCAGGTCCCAGCCGCTGCGTTGCCGCTCCAGTACCAACCGTGGTTGCTCTTCCATCCCCGCACCTCCTGCTCCGCCGGACCGCATCGGGGCTCACGGACCAGCTTGCACCTTCCTCGCCGCGCCGTCCACAGGTGTTTCGACCCCTCTCCCGGAGTCGTTGCGGTGCAGCTGTTCGTGCTGCACACTGCGTCGCATGGAGACCCTGCGCCGGAAGACCATCAACTTCGACCATGCCGACGCGCCGGTCGTCGCGCCGTTCCTGGACGAGGATTCCGCGGAGCACGCGGCGCTTGAGCGGCTCGTCGGTGAACGGCTCGCGTCCGACTCGGCCGAACTGCGCGCGCTCGTGATGCTCGGGGTCGGCCGTGTCCGCGAAGCGCTGCTCGAGGACGCCTACAACGACGCTGTCGACGCTGGCGATTTCGAGGACACGCGCGCGTGGGTCGAGCAGACCACCCGCGCCCGGCGACGCCGACGCCCTTCCGCGTGAGCGCCACCCACGAGCTCCTGCGCGGCAGTGTGTGGTCGTTCCGCTACCTCGAGGAGGACCAGCCGAAACCCGTCGTCATCGTGTCCAACGACGGCCGCAACCGGTCACGCTTCGAGTGGGTCCATGTCGTCCGCATCACGACGCGACCGAAACGACCCTTGCCGACGATCGTGGAGCTCAGCGACCGTGACGCTCCACTGACCGGCCGGGCCATGGTCGACGAACTGGAGCTGGTGCACAAGGCCGATCTCGAGGAGCGCCGCGGCATGCTCAGCCCACGCACGATGGCCGCCATCGACAACGCCCTTCGAGACGTGCTCGCACTGCACTGACCTCGTCCTGCGCTGCAGCGGAGCCTCGAACGGTCACGCCGCCTTCACCAGGCAACCGGGCTACGGTCGTCGGAGGGAGCGACGAGCTGGGTGGGGCGGCGTGGCCGACGGTCGTGCGTGGTGGCGGACACCGCAGGTGCCGGTGCGCTCCTGGCTGCCCACCTACCGGCGGCGACAGCTGCCGGGAGACCTGCTGGCCGGGCTGGTGGTGACCGCCCTGGTGATCCCCCAGGCGCTCGGCTACGCCACGATCGCCGGTGTCCCCGTGCAGGTCGGCCTCTACGCCGTTCCGCTCGCCCTGCTGGCCTACGTGGTGTTCGGCTCCTCGCCGCAGCTCAACGTCGGCCCGGTCTCCACGGTCTCGGTGGTGTCCGGCTCCGTGGTCGCGGCACAGGCCGGTGGCGACCCGGAACGTGCCATCGCCCTCACGATCGCCCTGGCGCTGCTGTCGGGCGCGGTCCTGGTGGTCGCCGGGCTGCTGCGCACCGGCTGGATCGCGGAGTTCCTCTCCAAGCCGATCGTCACCGGGTTCGTGTTCGGGCTCGCGGTGGTGATCATCGTCGGTGAGCTGCCCCGTCTCCTGGGGCTGCCGAGCGCCGAGGGTCCCGTGCTGGCGCGCCTGCTGGCCACGCTGCAGGCCCTGCCCGAGGTGCACCTGCTCACCGCCGCCGTGGGGGTCAGCGGCCTGCTGGTGCTGTTCCTCGGTGGCGCGCTGACACGCCAGCTGCCCTGGGGTCTGCTGGTGGTGGTGGGCGCGCTGGTCGCCTCCGAGCTGTCCGACCTCGCCGACCGGGGCGTCGAGGTGGTGGGTGCGGTACCCGCAGGCCTGCCGGTCCCGGGGCTCCCGGCGATCACCACCGCCGATCTGGCGGCGCTGGTGGTCCCGGCCATCGGCCTCGCGCTGGTCGGTCTCGCGGAGAGTCTGAGCGCGGCCCGGCTGTTCGCGGCGACCGGTGGCTACCGCATCGACACCGACCAGGAGTTCGTCGCCACCGGTGCCGCCAACATCGCCTCGGGGCTGTTCGGCGGGCTGGGCGTCGCCGGCAGCCTGTCGAAGACCGCCGCGGTGGTCCGTGCGGGTGGCACCAGCCAGGTCACCAGCATCGTGGCTGCGCTGGTCACCCTGGTGATCCTGGTGCTGTTCGCGCCCGCGCTCAGCGCCCTGCCCCGGGCGGTGCTGGCGGCGGTGGTGATCCACGCGGTGTGGGGGTTGATCGACGTCGCCAGCCTGCGGCGCTACGCCCGTATCCGCCGCAACGACCTGGTGGCGGCGCTCGGCGCCCTGGTGGGGGTGGTGGTGTTCGGCACCCTGCCCGGCCTGGTGATCGCCGTCGGCCTCTCCCTGCTCGGTCTGGTCTACCGCTCCAGCCGGGTCGAGGTGGAGGAGCTCGGGCGGCTGCCGGGGGAGAAGGCGGCCTGGGGGGCGGTCTCCCGCCACCGGTCGCACCGGCTGATCGCGGGCCTGAGGATCCTGCGGCTCGACGCCTCGCTGTTCTGGGTCAACGCGGCAACCGTCGAGGAGCAGGTGATCGCGCTGGTGGACGCCGATCCGACCACCCGGGCGGTCATCCTGGACCTCGAGGCCACGGATCAGCTCGACAGCACCAGCACCGACATGCTCGCCAGCCTGCTGGAGCGGCTGCGCAGACGCGACATCGACCTCTACCTCGTCCGTGTCCACTACCGCGCCCGGGTGATCCTCAAGCGTTCCGGCCTGCGTGACGCGATCACCGACGACCACCTGTCGCGCACCATCTCCGAGGCGGTGGTCCGGGCACGCCACGACCACGGCCTGGCCAAGCCCGGGCAGCCGTTGCCCGAGGACGCCCGGCCGCTCGCACCGCAGCGGCGGGCG
>SL_7KL_010_BRINEDRAFT_10000828_pt1 | contig 14916 bp, 12 predicted proteins | sample SodLak_010_BRINE_FD_10663 | JGI IMG/M metagenome (IMG submission 10663)
AAATACCAAGGTCTTGCGGGAATGTTTGCTTACATGAATAGGAGTTCTCCTGATGTATTTCAAACAAACCCAGAAAATATAGATGATCAACGATTTATATTNGTTGGTGAGGGGTTTGACTCGCAATTGAGTTATGTTTTTCCTTCCAATTANGAAATCATTGCACGCTATTCTGAGCAAANCCTATCAAGTGATATAGAAGAATTTATTCCCTCTTCTAACGAGATGGCTATTGGATTAACTCGNTATTTTTGGGAGCATGCCTTTAAGATTCAATTAGAATTGAGTAGGAGAGAATTTCTTCCTATTAAGGNTGATAGATTCAATGAATACTATGTCAGATTTCAAGTAGAAATGGGAATATAATACCATTTATCAATTAATATTACTTTAATAAAACACACTTTTTTACTTTCTGTTTCATTATAAAAAGAAACCATATCTACGGCTATGCTTGATCTTTCTAATTCACATAAAGAAAAAAATTATCGTTTTCTTTTCTAGTAATTTCAAATAATAACTGGTATAAAAAAAGCCTAAATCAAAATTTGATTTAGGCTTTTTTGTGATCGTAAAAATTATATCAACACTAATTTACTTTTCTAAAAACTCTTACCGTTGAAGAGCCAAACTGCGATAATTCTATTCTGTTGTTAGGCAAAAAGTTAATGGTGTAACTTTTAGAAGGATTGTTTCCTGCTGGTCTAAGCAATAACACGCCCTCTTGAACATCTTCCCATTCTCCATTAGCAGTTGATGCTACTGAGCAATTATCTGGATTATCTCCAGAAAAATTACGTTCAGAATAAGATAAGTTGTTTCTAAATTCAAACTCAGTTTGATCTACACAAGGAACATTAAATTCATTTTGACCATCTATAATTAAGAAGTCAACATCCCACACTCCTACTAAGTCTCTACTTTCTTGAGAAAGACTTGGTCCGTCATCATCACTTGAACAGGATGAAAAAGCGATTACTAATCCTAGAACTAAAATTTTGATTAAATTATTTTTCATTTTTCTTGTTTTTAATTTATTATTAATGATTACTTAATTATGCAAATTTACGTTTTATTTTAAAAGGGTAATCTGTATCCTATAGAAAAGTGATTGTTTTCAAAAGCATTTCTGATGGTATAATCTATAAAAACTCTACCTCTACCCCAGTTGATATAGGAACCAACGAGTAAGTTATAGTTTAAGCCTGTAGAAGCATCCATTCTTAAAACACCGCCTCCAGTTCCTACATACGCCTTAAGTCCTTCACTTTTTCTAATAGTAAAAGGTAAAATAGCATTCATTTGAAGTCCAAAAGCAGTATCGTCTCCAAACCCGACAAAAGCTTCTGGTACGGCTTCAAAAACCGAATTACCTAAACCATAATGTCCTCTTGCTCCAACATTGAAGGTGGTCTGTTCTCCAGCATTAAATCCCGTGTAAATACCTGTTCCTTTGTAAGTTAAAAAGTCCCACATCCAAGAAGNTCGTTCATTCTTAATAAAACTACTTCCCACATTATTACGTGTTTCTGTAGANGAACTAAAAATTACTTTTCTAGAAGAAGACTCAACTACNTCNTCGTTCTCATCAATTTGTTTTTTTACTGAGCTTGTCGGTTTATCTTCTTCAGGACTAACTGTTTTTTCTTCTTCAGTTGGTGTCTCAGAAGATTTCTCTAATTTTTTATCAAATGCCTTTATGCGCTTATCAAGCTCTTGCATTTGTTGATCTAATTCTTTTTCTCTTTGTTTTAATTCTTTATTTTGTTGTTCTAATATAGTCTTCATTTCATCTTCAAAGCGCTGATCAGCTTCAGATTTTTGTGCTATAGAATCTGTTTCAACTTTTTTTGAAGGTTCTCTTTTGGAAGATTCCTTACTAGTCTTTTGCTTGCTTTCTTGATTCTCTTCTTCAAGTTGTTTTTGTTTCTCTAAAAGCTCTTGATCACGTTCTGCAAGTTGTCTCTCTAATTCAGCCAATCGTTTTTCTACTTTTAGCACATTTTCAGAAACCTGCTCTTCGTTCGGGGATTTTTCTTTAGTTTCATCTTGGTATTTTTCATCAATCCCTTGTAAAATACGATCAATTAACGACTCAAATTCATCTGGAGTCATTTTTAAATACTCTCCATTACCAGAATCTTTACCGTAAGTACCTTGCATTTTTTCAGTACGTTCAATATCGCGTAAGGCTTCTTCTATTTGTTTTTTCCGCTCCAATAATTGTACTGCTCGTGTAACACTATTTTGTTCGTAAGCTCGTTCTAATTGCTCTTCAATTTTTCTCAATTCTTCTTTATACTCACGCTTCATCTGTTGAAGTTTACGATAATTCTCTCTATCTTTAATAGGATCATATCGCATTTCCTCAAGCTCATTCTCTTCTTCAAATTCTTCAGCAGTTGGCATTTTATGTTTCTTACCCAATTGCAATTTTACTCCAACATTATACATTAAGTGAGTTTGCAAAGCTTCAGGAGCTAAAAGATTAGCCGTACTTCGTTCTGAAGAAGCCATTGCTCTAACTCCACCGGTAATTAAAAAATTCTTTCCCAACGGAATATCTAAACCTAAACCAGCATTAGCAAAAGTACTGTTAGGAGCATTTATTGATGTTAAGTTTGTTTGATAGTTGGATTGGGTTAACAGCTGACCACCGCCTAAAATTAAATAGGGAGTTACTCCATTTCCATCATTTAGTTTGGCTCTAAATTCAAAACCATACATGTTGAGTCGATCAAAGTCTAAGGATACTTTTTCGTCTTCCATGGATTGAAAAAAGTAAGCTCTTACCCCAACATACTCATTGAAATCTACTCCAAAATACCCCCCTGCTAAATAAGTATCGCGGTACAATGAATTTGAATCGAAGTCAATATAAGCAACGCTTGGCTCTATAATCCAAGACCATCCTTTAAAGTTGTTTTTATAAGCATCTATATAAGCCTGGTCTAGACTAGAAAGCTCACCAGGTTTTCTGCCACCTAAATAGATTTGAAGCGCAGCAATTGCGCTAAAGTTTAACAGGTCTTCTCGTTCATAATTACTAGCTAAAATACCTAAATCATCTCTATCCTGACTAGTTAGTAAATTATTTACTGAGTTATTTTGGAAGCCTAAAGCTCTACCTTCAATTAAAAAATTAATTCGATTTGTTAATGCTAGCCTTAAACCAAGTCCAAAGCTTGCATAAATTTGTTCAGTTGCATCTTGGTCTTCTAACTGAAGTCGTTGAATACCCGTTCCCAAAGTAAAATAAGGGGAAACTGCACTAGTTGAAAGGTTGATTTTCAATTCTCCTCCATATCGATCTATACGCACATCTCTCTGTGGAATTAAACTAGCGTCTATACCCTCTCCAAAGGAACTGAAATCGGTACTCATACTCCTATTGGTCATATACAAACCGCTTAATTCAAGATATTCTCCAAAACCAAAACCGACCTTACCTCCGTATAAAAAATCATCTTCTAATCCAGATTGACTATCCCACCAAGCGTATTCTGCCATCGGTGAAAAAGTAAAACTGATGTCTTTCATTTGAGAAAAGCCATAGCTTGTAACTAATAAAAATGTGTAGAGTAGTGTTTTTTTCATTGTTGAATTGTTTATCTTACAATATGCGAAAATAATTTAAATAATAATAAAATAATATGCCAAAATCAATAAAAACTTAATACTTTAGCCCTAAATACTTATTTATATGAAAACCAAACTTACTTTTTCATTGCTTTTATGCCTTACTTTGGCCTGTGTAAATAGTGTATTTAGTCAAGATGAAGCTGAAATTGTTATTTCTGAAGAACGACTTCAAGAACTAGCTGTCAAGCTCTACGAATTAAAAAAAGCAAGATCGTCTCAATTAAAAGATGCTAATGAGGTTTCCGAGGAAGAGTTGAAAAATCAGCTTTTGCAGAAAGAAACACAGAGAATTTCTTCAACTGAAACAAGTGAAAAAAAAGTAGAAAAAACTTCAAAATCAAGTAGCATAACTTCTGAAGAAAACATAACAGAATTAGATTCTCAGGATATGACTGAGATTTTACGGGTTTTTGAAAACTACAACAAAAATCAAATCAATCAAAATCAAGAATTATTAAACGAATTGAGTGCATTACGTACAGAAATTAAAGAACTCAAACAACAGCAACCTGAAATCACTATTTTAGATGAAAGAAGTGATGATATAGTTGTAAGAACACAGCAAAGAAATACACGAAACCTTCAAGGTGCAATTGTTCAACGAAGTACTTCTTCAGTAGATACTATCCAAAACAAAGAAGTAATAGCGCGCTTAGACAGCTTACAGACTAAATTACAACAAAGAGATTCACTACAAGTTGCTGAATCACCAAAATCAAATTTAGACAAAGAAATGATTCGATTAAAGAATCAGGTTTACTTACTTCATGCAAAAATTGACCAACTTATCGCGGCAAATAATGATACCTTAGAAAGCAATTTACCAACAAAAGCTGCTCAACTAAATCAGAGTAAGCTTACGGATACAATTTCTATTAAAGAACAAATTGAGAACGAAAGAGATCGTGTTTACAAAGACTTAAAAGAAAAATATAAAAGCTTTAAGGAGGTGGTTTATTTTGATAACAATTCAACTGAATTAAAAGATAACTACGCTAGCTTAGTTAACGAATTAAGTGAATTACTACAAAAGGAAGACCAAGTAGATTTAATGATTTCTGGTTTTGCAAGTAGGACAGGTGCTGAGGATTACAACCAGCAGATTTCAATGAAACGAGCACACGAATTAAAGAAGCAACTTATGAATAAAGGGGTTTCTCCAAATAGGATTTTAACCGATTACAAAGGAATTGACAATGAAGCCTCTTCCTTAGCTGAAGCAAGACGTGTAGAAGTTGAATTAATTTTAAGGAGATAAAGAGTTTCAAAATGCCACTTAAATTAAATAATGTAAAAAGTAGAGAAAAAGTCTTTAAATAAAAAAAGTTGAGTTTTCACTCAACTTTTTTTATCGAATTTCTATAGTTTTTTACTCTCTGATGTGCGCATCACCGTAAACGTAGTATTTGTTGGTTACTAGTTGTTTGAGACCAAGTGGGCCTCTGTGGTGCAATTTATCAGTTGAAATAGCAAGCTCTGCTCCCACTCCCATTTGTCCTCCGTCGGTAAATCTAGTAGAGGCGTTATGGTAAACGGCAGCCGAATCTATTTCTTCCATAAATCGTTTTGCCTCTGTTTCATTTTCAGTTAAAATCACTGAAGAGTGCTTTCCTGAATAAGTATTAATCATTTGGTGTGCTTCTTCTTGATTATTGACAGAAGTGATTAAGATTTTCATAGCTAAAAATTCTTCATACCAAGTACTTTCATCTTCTAACTTTTGATGATTTTCCAATACTTTAGCCACTTTTCCATCAACTACAGTTTCTACTCCAGCCGTTTCTAAAGTCTTAGCTAAGTCTTTTACTTTCACATCAAAATCAGGTAAATTTTCATCAATCAACACCTTATCTAGTGCATTACAACCTGAAATTTTATCGGTTTTTGCATTGATTAAAACTTTAACTGTTTTAGTCCAATCGGCATTTTTAGAAACGTACATAAAGTTATTTCCTCGGCCACTAATTAAAACTGCACATTTGGCATATTGCTTCACAAAATCGATTAAACGTTCGCCACCTCTTGGCACAATTAGGTCAAGTTTTTCAGTTGGCTTCATCAAGAACGACTGAGTCTCTTGTCGATTCATCACCAACATTTTAATCCAATCCTTGGCTAATCCATTTTTTTCCAAAGCCATGTGCCAACATTTCACAAGTTCTTCATTGGAATGGAAAGCTTCTTTACCTCCTTTTAAAAGAATTTTATTATTGGCTTTAAAGGCCAAAACTGCGGCTTCAATAGTAACATCTGGTCTAGATTCATAAATAATTAATATAGTTCCAAAAGGGTCTGTTTTATTGATTATTTTTAAACCCGAATCCAATGTTATATTTGAAATTTCGTTTCCCACAGGGTCTTCTTGATTCCTCACTTCTTGAACAGCACGCTTCATATCATCTACTTTAGTATCGTTAACAACTAAGCGATCGTAAAGCGCTTGGTCATCACGATCAAAAGCATCTAAATCTTTTTTATTCGCGGCTATAATTTCTTTTCGTCTTTCTTCAATGAGATTAATCATTGATTCTAAAACAGCATTTTTTTTACCAGTACTTAATAATTGCATTAATTATTGATTTTTAAAGTTTAAATTCAGTTCCTTTTCTTTTTCCTTCTAAAATATCAATGATGATATTTTCGTCTTTTCCATTAGCAATATAGGTTGGAATATGCTTAGAAGCAGTAAGTTTGGCTATCTTTAACTTAGATTCCATTCCTCCTCTTCCTTCACCTTCTGCTTTTTCATTCTCTTGAACGTATTTTTCAACTTGGTCGTGCACTTTTACTTCATGCAAGAGCTTTGACTTATCATCGTCAGGATGACCTGTATAAAGACCATCAATATCGGTAAGCATGATTAATTTATCGGCACCAACTAATTCAGCTACTAAACTTGCCAACTCGTCATTATCAGAGAACATTGACATAGACAAAGATACTGCATCATCCTCGTTAGCTATAGGAATAATACCTTCATTAAGAAGACCTTCATAGCAATTAATCATATTTTCACGGTATTTACCAGGTGCAAAATCTCGTTTTGTTGCCAAAACTTGCGCACATCGCATTCCAAAATCATGAAACATGGTGTAATAATGACGCATCATTCTTGGCTGACCTACAGAAGAATAAATTTGTCTTCGTGTTGTTTTATCTTCCGCTAGACATTCGCCTAAAACCTCTTTACCAGCAATGGCTGAACCTGAAGAAACTAAAATTGTAATAATGTCGCGTTCGTATAAATAAGCGATTTGTCTCACCAAATTTTTTAAAATCGGGCCTACAATTCTATTGTTTCTGTTGGTCATTACATTAGTTCCAACTTTTACTACTATACGTTGTTTAAAATTTCCTTTAACTGTCATGTTTATGTTATTCGTTTCCTAATTCTACAGCCCTATTAAATGCGGCATAAGCTGCTTCTTTGATTAATTCTTCTACGTTATTTCCATCCATTGAGTCTAATGCGGCTTGTGTAGTACCTCCCTTAGAAGCTACTTTATCCATCCATGTTTTAGGTGTCAAATCGGATTGATTAAACAATTCTACAGCACCTTCAAAAGTTGTACTCACTAGAACTTTAGAATCATTTTCAGAAAAGCCCATTTTTCTGGCAGCTTCAAGCATAGATTGCATAAAGTAAAAAACATAAGCAGGCCCACTTCCAGATATTCCCGTTGACTTATTAATAAATTCTTCGTTTTTTACGCGGATTGACTCTCCTGTAGTGTCTAACAAGCCACGTATAGTAAGTAGTTCCACACGTGTTACTTCTTTAGATTCTGTGTAAGAAGTAACACCTTTACCAACTTTAGCAGGTAAATTAGGCATTGTTCTTACTACCTTTTTCACACCTAAACCTTCTTGAATTTGCTTAATGGTAATTCCAGCCATTAATGAAACAAAGATTTGATCCTGATGAATGTGAGGTAACATGCTTTTAAATAAATCTTCTGAATGATAGGGTTTTACTCCAATAAAAACAATATCTGCTTCAGGTAGGCAATCTTCTAATTGACCATACACATCAAATTCTTCTCTTTCGTTGAGCAAAGAAATTAAATCGGCAGATAAATCGTGAATCATTAATTTTTTTCTACCTAATAAAGGTGACTTAGCCATTCCTTCAGAATAAGTCAATCCCATATTTCCAGCTCCAATAACAAGTATTTTCATTCTATATAATTTAGTTTAAAATTAATATGTGCCTTAAAATATGCAAGATTGATGCAAAAAGCAAATTTTTTTTAATTAATTTCAATAAAATAACATAAAAAGCGAATTTTAAGCTTTGAATAAGCTACTTAAAGCTTTTCGGAGTAAAATTTAAAATTTTAAAAAAAAGTTATGCAATTTTGTCAGTGACAAAATGTAAAAAAAGTAGAAGAAATATCAGGGTTTTAAAACTCTAGAGATGATTTTTCTAAAAAGTAAGTAATTCTTAAAATTGATATTTTTGAATTAAACATAAAAAAAACTCAACACCCGAATCTTTCAAGTGATGAGTTTTCTAATGGTAAATTCATTATTTTATTAAGGACTAACAAAGTTCAATCCCACATTAAAATAAAATGGATTTTCAAGTGTATTAATCATACCAAAGTCTTGATTACCAAAAAAGCCTCTAAAGAAGTCGCGACTACTATCCAACTCATCTGCATCATAGGACCAATCCCAACGGTAACCTGCTTGAATACTTGCCCAAATATAGCCTGTCAACTTAGTCTGAAATTCGATTTTTGGTCGTACTTCACCACGTCTAATTTCATAAGAGTTTCCGTTAATGGAGTATTCATCAATATGATAACTCTGTCCTTCTAAATCAAATCCAGCTAAAAGTAGTGAGTTTTTACTGAAGTTATATCTCACATAAGCACGCGCTGGAAATAAGATTTCAGTTCCCCATTTTCTGTTTTTGGAAGTCCAATCGTACATAATTACAGGTACATAATTCATGTTTCCAACACGATAAGTTCTCGATACACCAACCCCCCATCTAAAGTAGTCGTTCACTCTTCTCCCGTAAACAGCGGCAGCACTATATCGAATGGTGTTTAAAGGTTGAAAACTATCTAATGCAAAATTTCCACTCATATCCATTTGCCCCTGAAAAACAATAAACTCAGTTTCATTCATTGGAAAAAACAAGGTGTTGGTCCAATTAATATTACGCAAACCGTCTTCATTAAGAATCTGACCTAAACCTCTTGCTTCATTACCATTAGGTAAGGTAAATCTACTTTCACCAAATTCTGCATCTGGACTGATGGAGTAACGCGTATCCATAAAATTAATTCCTGATTGCCAAACAAAACTACTTTTTGAAATAATAGGAATGTTGGTATTAATGCGAAGTCCACCCGTAAAGTCAGCTGTTCCCGATTCTCTAACACCTGGATTACTTTCATCTACGTCAAAGCCTTGACCTGTGGATCGAGGAAAACGAACTTCAGAAAATTCGTAATTATAAGGCATTTGTGCATCAAAACTTACACTAATAAAACGTTGCGGACTCATTCCTGAAACGGTTGGTGCCGCATATCTTTTGACTGGAGTATCATCTTCTAGTTCAAAATTGTCATACATATCCCAATCTTCTTCATCTTCTTGGGCAAAAGTAAAAAAGCTTCCTAAGAGGATAAAGCTGAATAAAATTAATTTTAAGTAAGTGTGTTTCATAGTGCTAGAATTAAAAAAAGCTGTTGATTGAAGTTTCAACCAACAGCTTTAAAAATAGTGAATGTTATTTCTTTTTCATTTTAAGCCTTCTCCATGTATCAGAACGTCCAAAGGTTTTAACCCCAATGTATCCTCTTATGTCCAAAGTGTTTTCATCTTTCATAGTAATTACACAATCATAAGTTTCACCTTTTTCAGGATCGTAAATAGTTCCTTCTTCCCAAACGCCATCTCCTTTATATTCAAAATCTTTCAAAATTCTGTATCCTCTTAAAGGAACATCCTGCATACTTTTATCAGGGTTGTTTTTATCTAATTTTGGTTCGCCAGTGTCTGGATCATTCGGTTCTTTTAACCACACTATTTTACCGTAAAATTTATCATCAATTTGATCAATTTTAACTTTGGCTTTTCCATGTCCTGGTTCCCATACACCAACTAAGGCGTCTGCATCTTGAGCAAATCCTGTTAGACTCATTAAAAATACAGCAGCTAATAAAATTGTTTTTTTCATTTTGTTTTAATTTATAGTTTTCTATTATTAATTGTACCAATATTTATGCCGTGATTATTGTTTATTAACCATTAATTCTATAACCACCTGTAAATCAAAAGATATATCTTCATAATACTCTTCCTCTAATAGGTCAAAATCGCCAACAAAAGTAATTTTTTCATCTTTTAAAGCTTTTAATACCTCCTCTTGTTTATCGGCTACTTTAAGCGAATAAGAACGATTTTGCTGAATATTTTCTTCTAAAAGACCAATTCGATTCATACTAGTATATTTGGACTTCATTTCCATCACCATCTTATTCATCTTCGGAAAATCTTGGTCCTCTGGTGTTACAATCTTTAATTCGTGAATTCTTGCATCTTTAAAATCTTCACTTGAAAACTCTTCACTTAAAAGCGAGTTGATATTAAATTCCCAAGAAGCTGTTGCCGTGTTAGAACCTTCAAACATAGGACCAACGGCTTTTAGCTTCAAAATAGGAGTTTCAACCAAGTGAGATTCAGTTTCTACTGAACAAGAGACACTTAGTAAAGAGACAAAAGCTAAAGCTAGACAAAAGTATTTTATTTTCATTTTTTTGTGTTTTTATTGAACAAATCTATATAAAATTCTTTAATAATTTACATAATTATATTTTTACTTCTTTTCTAAAATAACCCATAACAACAAACCTGAAAACAAAACTTATTTTAAATTCCTTAAAAACAACACTATATCCAAAAAATATCGTATTTTAGGTTTATTGGAAAAAAATACTGTGTTTTTGTTTCAACAAATAAAAACATTATTTTTAGATATTACATTTTTCACATAATTTTTAACTTTTTATTATGCGTGCATAGTAAATTTTTATTACATTTGGCTTGTCATAATAAACCAGATGAGAGAAAAAACAATAGATTATGTTTTACGTGCCACATGGATGGCCGTTGCTAAAATGTATAACGAAGAAGCTGGTAAGCAAGGTAGTACTATGGCTACTGGCTTTGTTTTACTAAACATAGATCCTGAAGAAGGAACTCCTTCTACATCATTAGGGCCTAAAATGGGGATGGAAGCAACAAGTCTTTCTCGTACTTTAAAAACCATGGAAAATAAGGGGCTTATTTCTAGACAAAGAAATCCAGAAGACGGTAGAAGCGTTCTTATACAATTAACGGAATTTGGAAAAGAAATGAGAGAATACTCAAAAGGTGTTGTACTCAAATTTGATGAAAAGGTGAAAGAAAATATAAGCGATAAAGATTTAAAGACCTTTATTGAAGTAGCGAACACCATCATTGATTTGATTTCAAATAGAAAAATTTATTAATCATACTTTAATTACTTATATATGAAACGAAGAATAAATAAAGTTGCAGTCATTGGTTCTGGTATTATGGGAAGCGGTATTGCTTGCCATTTTGCCAATATTGGAGCTGAAGTCTTGTTACTAGATATAGTTCCGAAAGAACTTAATGAAAAGGAAAAAAAGCAAGGTTTAAAGTTGGAAGACAAACAGGTTAGGAATCGAATTGTAAATGATGCTTTACAAGCATCTCTAAAATCTAACCCCTCTCCTATTTACCACAAAGATTTTGCACAACGAATCACCACAGGTAATCTTGAAGACGATATTAGCAAGGTAAAAGATGCTGATTGGATTTTGGAGGTAGTTGTTGAACGACTTGATATTAAAAAACAAGTTTTTGACAACCTAGAAAAACACAGAAAACCTGGAACGCTTATTACATCCAATACCTCAGGTATTCCTATTAAATTTATGAATGAAGGCAGAAGTGACGATTTTAAGAAGCATTTCTGTGGAACGCATTTTTTCAACCCACCTCGTTACTTAAAGCTTTTTGAAGTAATTCCAGGGCCTGATACTTCTGAAGATGTAATCGATTTTCTGAATGAATACGGCGAAAAATTCTTAGGAAAAACCTCTGTAGTTGCTAAAGATACTCCCGCATTTATAGGAAACCGAGTGGGAATTTTCTCTATCATGTCGCTTTTTCATCAAGTGAAAGAGATGGACATGAGTATTGAAGAAATTGATAAACTCACGGGACCATTAATTGGAAGACCAAAATCTGCCACCTTTAGAACGGTTGATGTGGTTGGCTTAGATACTTTAGTGCATGTAGCCAATGGTTTACATGAAAACTGTCCTGATGATGAGCGAAACGAACTTTTCAAACTTCCTGATTTTATTGAAACCATGATGAAAAATGAGTGGTTAGGGAGCAAAACTGGTCAAGGATTTTACAAGAAAGTAAAAAATAAAGATGGATCTAGCGAAATTAAATCGCTTGACTTAAATTCCATGGAATACCGCGACAAAGAAAGTCCGCGTTTTGAAGTGATGAATAAAACGAAATCGATTGATAATGTAGCCGATCGATTCCCTGTTTTAATAGAAGACGATAGTAAAGCTGGTAAATTCTTCAGAAGAAATTTTGCCGCTCTTTTTGCCTACGTACAAAATAGAATTCCTGAAATTTCTGACGAATTATACAAAATTGATGATGCCATGAAAGCCGGATTTGGCTGGCAACACGGCCCTTTCCAAATTTGGGATGCCATTGGTTTAGAAAAAGGAATTGAATTAATGAAAGAAGAAGGTTATGAAGTAGCAGAATGGATTACTTCATTGGCCAATTCTTCAGAAAAAAACTTCTATTCGGTAAAAGACGGTAATACTTATTATTACGATATTCCGAAGAAAGAAAAAGTAAAAGTACCTGGTCAAGATGCTTTTATCATTTTAGATAACATTCGCGAAAGCAGAAAAGTATTTGAAAATAAAGGAGTTTCTGTTCAAGATTTAGGCGACGGAATCTTAAATGTTGAATTCCGAAGTAAAATGAATTCTATTGATGGTGACGTGCTTAATGGTTTAAATCACGCTATTGACTTAGCTGAAAAAGAATACCAAGGATTAGTAGTTGCTAACAACGGACAGAATTTTTCAGTTGGAGCTAATATTGGAATGATTTTTATGTTTGCCGTTGAACAAGAATATGAAGAATTAAACGGCGCTATAAAATACTTCCAAGATACTATGATGCGTATGCGTTATTCTTCCATTCCTACCGTTGCCGCGCCACATCAAATGGCTTTAGGCGGTGGTTGTGAGTTGAGTTTACACGCCGATAAAGTAGTAGCTGCTGCAGAAACCTATATTGGTTTAGTTGAATTTGGTGTTGGAGTAATTCCTGGCGGAGGTGGTTCAAAGGAAATGACCTTAAGAGCTGCACAAACTTTCCAAAAAGATGATGTAGAATTAAACCGTCTTCGTGAGCATTTCCTTACCATTGGAATGGCAAAAGTTGCTAAATCAGCTCATGAGGCCTACGATTTAAATATTCTTCAAAAAGGAAAAGATATTGTTGTAGTGAATGATAACCGAAGAATTGCTACTGCTAAAAAACACGCTTTACTTATGGCTGAACAAGGTTACACAAAACCTGTAAAGACAAACAATGTAAAGGTTTTAGGCAGACAAGCTTTGGGTGCATTTTTAGTAGGAACCGACCAGATGGTAGCTGGAAAATACATCAGTGAACACGACAAGAAAATTGCTAACAAATTAGCTTATGTAATGTCGGGTGGCGATTTATCTGCCCCAACTATGGTAAGCGAGCAATATTTATTAGACTTGGAACGCGAAGCCTTTTTATCGCTTTGTGGAGAACGTAAAACGCTAGAGCGTATTCAGCATATGATTAAGAAAGGGAAACCGCTGAGAAATTAATGGCCCCTCTGCCTAAAGGCATCTCCCCCAAGGGGAGAAATATAATGTAAATGAATATAATAACATAAAACCCTATTCACCCCTAATAGAAGTTCCCCCTTTGGGGGATAGGGGGCAACTTATGAAAACAGCATATATAGTAAAAGGATACAGAACCGCAGTAGGAAAAGCTAACAAAGGCGTTTTCCGATTTAAGCGACCAGACGATTTAGCAGCAGAAACCATTCAGTACATGATGGAACAATTGCCAGATTTTGATAAAACAAAAATTGACGACGTCATTGTAGGTAATGCCATGCCCGAAGCAGAGCAAGGTTTAAATGTAGGTCGGCTAATTTCGCTAATGGGATTAAAAACCGAAGAAGTACCAGGCGTAACTGTTAATCGATATTGTGCCTCTGGAATTGAAACCATTGCCATGGCCAGTGCAAAAATATCTTCAGGAATGGCTGATTGTATAATTGCCGGTGGCGCCGAAAGCATGAGTTACATACCAATGGGTGGCTACAAACCCGTTCCTAACTACCAAATTGGTAAAGAAGGAAATGAAAGCTACTATTGGGGAATGGGACTTACCGCTGAAGCCGTTGCCAACAAATACAAGGTAAACAGAGAAGATCAAGATGAATTTGCCTACAATTCTCATATGAAAGCCTTGAAAGCACAAGAGGAAAATCGATTTAAAAATCAGATTGTTCCTATTGATGTGAATGAAGTCTATTTGGGTGAAAATGGCAAAAAAACCGATAGAAGTTATACTGTGACCAAAGATGAAGGTCCTAGAAAAGGAACAAGCATTGAAGCCTTAAATAAATTACGACCTGTATTTGCTGAAGGTGGAAGTGTGACTGCCGGAAACTCTTCGCAAACCAGTGACGGTGCTGCTTTTGTGATGGTAGTAAGTGAACAATTCATGAAAGACCATAACTTAGAGCCAATAGCTCGTTTGGTTAGCTACGCCACTGTTGGTGTTGAGCCAAAAATAATGGGAATTGGTCCCGTAAAAGCCATTCCAAAAGCATTAGAGCAAGCGGGATTAAAACAAAAAGACATCGAATTAATTGAACTGAACGAGGCATTTGCTTCTCAGTCACTTGCTGTAATTAGAGAACTTGATTTAAATCAAGACATTGTAAACGTTAACGGAGGAGCTATTTCACTTGGGCATCCTCTAGGATGTACAGGAGGTAAATTATCCGTTCAGTTGTTTGATGAAATGAATCAGCGAGGCCTTAAAAACAAATATGGAATGGTAACCATGTGTGTAGGAACGGGACAAGGTGCCGCTGGGATTTATGAGGTGTTTTAGATAGTATTAAGTACAAAGTATTAAGTA
>SL_7KL_010_BRINEDRAFT_10000829_pt1 | contig 14905 bp, 11 predicted proteins | sample SodLak_010_BRINE_FD_10663 | JGI IMG/M metagenome (IMG submission 10663)
CTGAGCGTGCCGAGCAAATCGTTCGCGACCTGCGCGAGCGTAATGCGCTGCCTTTCCCGAACCTCGACCTGAAAACGCGCAAGGAATTGCGAGACCAACTGGACTATCCGCCAGAGGGTTCAGTCGATTTGGAATCGCGGGGCGAAACGAAAGACTGAATGAATTCAATCGAGAGAAGACAATGCGAGAACCGTTGAAAATTTCCTTTCTGCTAGCATTATTGATGATAGCCGGCTGCGCAGCCAAGGTCAGTGAGACCGAGATGGCCGAGGTCAGCGGCAACGCGTTTTATGTCGAGCGCATTGCTGCGCCGCCAAATGCCAGGCTGGAAGTGGTTCTCCAGGACATCAGTCAGCCGGGCCGGGGCGCCGAGCGTCTGGGCAAGATGGTCGTGGAGAACGCCGGACAACCACCGTACGCATTCCGGATCCAGTACGACCCGGCGCAGATCGACCCGCGCCACACCTACAGTGTGGCAGCGCGCCTTTACGATGGTGACGATCTGTTGTTCGTCACCGACCAGGTCCACCAGGTAATCACCCGGGGCTTCCCGTCGACGGCCACCCCGCGGATGCGCCGGGTCGGCAGTGCCCCCGCGCACCCGCTTGGGGAGCTCCCGGCGACCTTCACGGGAACGCTGCCCTGTGCGAGCTGCCCGGGCATCGATTACCACCTGAATCTGCTGGACGATGGCGTGTACTTCCTGCGGCAGGCGTACCAGGATCGTGAAGGCGGCCCCTTCGACGATATCGGGCGTTACCTGCTGTCATCCGATGGTGATCAGCTCACGCTCTACGGTGGCCGGGAGGCGCCGCTGCGCCTTGCCATCTCGGCGCCGGACACGCTGCGCCTGCTGGACCGCGATGGCGGTCACATCGAGTCTGAACTCAACTACAACCTGTCACGACAGCCGGCATTCCAGCCGCTCGAGCCGCGGTTGCTGCTCATGGGCATGTACCGGTATATGGCCGGGGCCGGGCGCTTCCAGGAATGCCTGACCGGTCTCGAACTGCCGGTAGCCACAGAGGCCGACAACCGTGCACTCGAGGAGGCCTACCTCGCTTCCCGGGAGCAGCCCGGGGAGGCGTTGCGGGCGAGTCTCGAGGGCCAGATCGCGCAGCGCATGCCGATGGAGGGACCAGGGCCTGTATTGACGCTCGTTCCGGAGCGATTCATCAGCGTCTCGCCAGAACTGAAGTGCCCACCGCCGACCAAACTTGCGGACCTCGAGAACACCTACTGGAGAGCAATTTTCCTCGATGCTGATTCCGTGCAGCGCGCACCGGATCAGCGTGAGCCTCATCTTGTATTCGACGAGGAGAACCGGCTGGCCGGATCCGACGGCTGCAATCGCATTACCGGCGCCTATGAACGAAAAGACGCATCGATCGAGCTCTCCAGGCTCGCGACAACCCGTATGACCTGTGCCGACGGCATGGAGCAGGCAAGTCGGTTCCTGCAGGCGCTCGAGGAGGTGAGCCAATACCGGATTATCGGCCGGCACATGGAAATGCTGGATGAATCCGGGAAGCTGCGGCTGCGCTTCGAGGCAGTCGCACTTTACTGAAACACCGGAGCAGAGTCGGGGGCGCGCTCTTCCGCTGGCCATGGCGAAGAGCAACAAACTCGGCCTCACCGTTCGTCAGACAGCGAAATAAGGAGAGGTGATGTCCCAACCCGTCGAGCAGCGCCGCTTTACTCTGAACCGGGTTTTCGTGGTCTCGCTGATCCTGGTCACCGCCTTCGCCGCCTGGGGGCTGATCGATCCCGAGGGCATGAGCGGCACCTCGCTGGGTTTCACAACCTTCATGCTTACCAGCATCGGGTGGTACTGGCTGCTGATCAGTACCGGCTTTCTGATCCTCGCGGCATTTCTAGCCTTCGGCCCCTACGGCCGCTTGAAGCTGGGTGACGACGACGAGGAGCCCGAATTCTCGACGGTCTCCTGGATCGCGATGCTCTTCGCCGGGGGCATGGGCGCAGGCCTGATCTTCTGGGGTGTCGCGGAACCGCTGTACCACTTCCGTGAACCGCCCGGGATGCCGGGCGAAACCGCCGAGGCCGCCAGGGCTGCGTTCGCCCTGACGAACCTGCACTGGGGTCTGCACGCATGGTCGATCTATGGCATCTGCGCGATGGTGATCGCCTATTTCACCTTCCGCAAAAAGAAAAAGCCGCTGATTTCCACCCCGATCGAAGCCCTTTTTCCGGGGGTTGGCGGCCAGCGCCTGGGTCAGGTTGCGAACATCCTGGGTGTCTTCGCCGTCGTCTTCGGTCTTGCCGGCTCGCTGACCATGGGCACCTTGCAGATCCGGGCGGGCCTTGGGGAACTGATCGGCACGCCCCTGACCTTCGGTATGTCCCTGGCGATCATGGCGGTGATGTATCTCACCTACATGATCTCCACCGCTGTCGGTGTCGATAGAGGCATCAAGCTCCTGTCCAACATCAACATGGCGGTCGCCGTGCTGATGGTGATCTATATAGCCGTCTTCGGTCCGACGGCCTTCATCTTCGAGACCCTGGTGGATTCCTTCGGCACCTATTTTACCCAACTGCCAAATCTCGCTTTTCACCTGCTGCCGTTCGAGGGACTGCAGGGCTGGACCGCCAGCTGGACCCTGACCTACATGATCTGGTGGCTGGCATGGGGGCCCTTCGTCGGCATCTTCATCGCCCGCATCAGCCGCGGCCGGACGATTCGCGAGTTCTGCGCCGGAGTCATCATCGTACCCACGCTTTTCTCGCTGTTCTGGTTCGCGGTGCTGGGCGGCGCAGGCGTGTTCATCGAGCTCTTCGGGGGCGGAGGGATTGCCGAACTGGTGTCCCAGGACGTTAGCCGTGCGTTCTTCATCTTTCTCGACTTCTTTCCGCTCGGACAGCTGCTGGGCTTTATCGCTCTGTTCCTTATCTTCATCTTTCTGGTGACCTCTGCTGATTCGGGAAGCTTCGTGCTGTCTATGATGACCAGCGACGGCAAGCTGAATCCGCCGCTGCCCTACAAGCTGGTGTGGGGCACCCTGGTAGCCGTGCTCACCGTTGCCACTCTGTTCAGCGGCTCGGTCGAAGTCGCCAAGGCGATGGCGGTCACCGGCGCGATTCCGTTTTCCGTGGTGCTGCTGCTGCAGGTGGTGGGCTTTATGAGGACGATTCGAACCGAACGCGGAGGCGCCCCTGTGCAATCCCCGCGCGCATCGGCACGGTCGATCAACCAATGAGGAGCCTCTCGTGACCAGGACCCGCAGCATCCTATTAAGCCTCGCCCTGGTCTTCATCCTTACCGGATGTGGCAGTGACCGCCAGCCATTGCAGGTCGGTGGCAAGCAGTCCCCGGAAGACCAGATCGTCGCCGAGCTGGTGGCCGAGCTCGCCGAGGCTGCCGGTATACCAGTGCAGCGGCGCATCGGTCTGGGCGGCAGCCGGCTTACGCTCGAGGCCCTGAAACGTGGCGAGATCGATCTTTATCCCGAACACACTGGTGCGGGTCTGGCGCTACTGGGACTCGCGCAACCCCCCGACGCTGATCCGGATACGTCCATCGCCCTGCTGCGCGAGCGCTACGCCTCGCTCGGACTCGAGTGGAGTGAGCCGCTGGGCTTTGAAAACGGGCCCGGCCTCGCAATGCTGCGCGGCCGCGCGCTCTCGCTCGGCATCCGCACCTATTCAGACTTGGCGCGCTACGCGGATCAGCTCGCGCTCGGGATCGACAGCGATATGCGGGCTCGCCCCGTCGACGGTCTTGCGCCCCTTGGGCGGCGCTATGGCATGCAGTTCCAAAGGACCCTCGAGATTAAGCCGCGCGACCGAAGCAAACTCTATGATCGCCTGATGGACGGTGATATCGATGTGGCGCTAATCCGCTCAGCCGACCCCCAGATCCAGATCTTTGACCTCCATGTGCTTGAGGACGACCTCGATTTCTTTCCGCGCTACGATGGCGCTCTGGTCTACCGGCAGGCTGCCCTGCAACGCTTTCCGGCGCTGGAAGATGTTCTCGGGCAACTGGCCGGTGCGATCGGGGAACCGCAGATCCAGGCCCTGAGCAGAAGGGTCATGGTGCGGGGCGAAGATCCGCGTGAGGTTGTGCGGGCCGAATTGATTCGTCTCGGTCTGATCGATGGCGAGATTGGGGAGCGGGATCGGCAGGCCCTGAACCTGGCGGTGTCGCTTTCAGCAAACGCGGACGGGGAGGCGGGAACCATTCTGCGCCAGCTGCGTCGATCGTTCCCGACCAGCACCGTGAACCTGATCCGATCCAATGATCCGCTGGGCGCGATCGACGATGCACGTGCGCGGATTGCGCTGGTCAGTGCACCGGCATTCTTTGCTCCCGGCTCTGCCGATCCAGCTACCGGCCAGCCCCCAATGCGCCCCGGCATCGAGGCCGTGGCTCTGGTCGGGACGAGTTTTCTGCAGACCTTTGCACTGAAACCGGAAGTCAACCGCCTCGAGGACGCGACCGTGATCGCCACTGGTCCCAGGGGTTCGAGTGGCTTTCGAGTGGCACAGTCCATTATCGACGGCCTGCAACTGACCGCCAGACTTCACCCGGTTGAGGGCGATACGCCCGTCGCCCTGGCCAACGCCCTGCTCGATAGCGGGGCTGACGTTGCGATCCTGATGCAGCCCGTCGGCAACTCGACGGCTCTGGCGCTGCTGCAGCGCGACCTGCGGCTGATCGGGGTGGACAACTGGGTGCAGCGTAACAACCGCATCGTCTTTCCCTACCTGCAGCCGGCGCGCCTTGCCCCCTCCGACTACGCACGGTTTCTTCCAGCGGGGCGTGGGGACGGCGTACGGATGGCCGGGTTCAGCCAACCGGTCGAGACCCTCTCCACCCAGCTCGTGCTGGCAGGACCCGCTGCTCCAGACGATGTGAGGCTCTCGACTCAGGGCCCGGGAGCGAGCCTCGTTCCCCGCGCACTCCCTTTGACAGACCAGGTGGTCGAGCGCATCAATGCCGCCACTGGAAGGGCTGAGGATATCTACCCGATTCTGCCGCAGGCGCGTGCATTGGCCCCGCGATTACCGCAGCCCCCGGAGTCACTGAATCCCTCGCCGGCCGCATCCACCCTTTCTATGCTGGCGTTGGCGCTGCTGATCTGGATCGTCTGGCTGATGCTGGGGCCGGCCCACCCGGCGCGCTCCGCCGACCACGACTCTTGAGGTTCCAGGCTGGATACGCGTCAAGACACGGCACTGAAAGCGATGAAAGCTGCCTTACGGCGCAGGTTCATCTGGTCTGACGTTCGCGTCGATTAACTTCCGCATGAGGCCTTTGTCTTGATGACCCCCAGTGACGGCTGGACGACCCCAAAGAGCTCGCCCATTCACAATGAAATCCTCCCAGTCGAACAACGTTCGCCGCGGGATGTGCTGCTCAAAGCCTACCCGGGCAGCCCAGATGGCAGGCCGCATGGCTTTGTGGCGTTGCATTCGCGCACCAGGTCCGCGAATGCCCTTTCTCTTCTCAACATGCTGCCGATCTGTTTCCGCAGGGCTCTCGACCTAAGCTTCATGTATCACTGGCTCGGTGCACTGGTCCTGGTGACCGCAATGAGCGTGATGGCCACACAGGCCACTGCGGACAATGGCGTGCCAACGGTTGCGGGCGTGGCCGAACTGGAGGAACGCATCGAGCATCTCAAGGCGATGCGCGCGACCGCGGAGAAGTTACAGGCATGGGATCGCGACGGATTCCATTTCCGTGTGGATCAGTTGATGCTGCAAGCCCTCGCGCGGGCGGAGACGGCGTTCCGCGAAGCATCGCTAATGGGAATGGGGGAAAGCGAGGAGATCCAGCCTGTCCGGGAACGCATCGGCAATGCAACCGACTGGTTGCTTGAGACATCCATTTCCCGACTCGAAGAAATCTACGCCAGGATCAGCCAGGAGCGTCAGAAACAGGACGAGTTCGAAAACGGTTCACGGGCGAGCATCTCCAGTGCTTTTGTTCAGGATCTGCAAATAGTGATCTTGGAATACATGAGCACGCTAGGCCCCCTTCTGCAGGTGCGGGAGCAACTTGGCCTGAGTATTGAAGACGAGCGGAGCGCGTTCGACGAATTCGTCACGCGGAACCTTGAGCGCCTGCACGGCCAGATTCGGCTTGATGCGCAGACGCTGACGGAATTACGGCGGTCACTCAGGTCCGCCCCCTCGAACGCAGACATAGAGTCGGCACTGCTTGCCGTGGACCAGAAGCAGACCCGCAACCTGGCGAACATGGCAGCCTGGCTCGACGTGGTTCAGGACCTGGGAATCGACATGGCCGACCACCGCGCCCTGCTGATCCAGCAGCAGGGCCGCATCGGCGCCGAGATCCTGCAGCGGGATGTGTTCGCGAGCATCTGGCGCGAACAAACCGCAAGGCTCTGGCGCAACGTAGCCCGTAACGGCCCCAACCTTCTGCTTCGGGTGTTCACGTTCCTGGCCGTGCTGGTGTTGGCCTGGGTGGTAGCCCGCGTGGTCCGCGGCTTGATCGAGGCAATCATTAATCTCTCCTTCGTGCGACCCAGCGAGTTGATGAAGGAGCGGCTGCTGACCATTGCCTTCGGGATCACGTTTCTTGCGGGAGCCATCCTCGCGCTGATGACCCTCGGGTGGTCGGTGATGCCCATGCTCGCCGGGTTGGGGGTCGCCGGAATCATTATCGGGTTTGCGTTGCAGGACTCGCTGAAGAGTTTCGTCGCGGGCTGGATGATTCTGCTCTACCACGCCTACGACGTGGGCGATTACGTGCAGGTGTCCGGTGGCGAAGGCAGAGTCCGTAGGATGACGCTCAACAGCACCAGAATCGTCACCCCGGACAACACGATCAAGCTGGTACCCAACCGCAAGATCTGGGACGAAACGATCGTGAACCTCACGGCGAGCAGGGCCCGCCGCGTGGAACTGGAGATCGCCTGTGGGCGGGATAACGACATCGACCGGGTGGAGAGCTGTATCCGGGAGCTTCTTTCGGAGCACCCGAAGGTTCTGAACAAACCGGCCCCCGAGGTGCACCTTGAACGATTCGGATCCTCGGAGATGGTCTTTATGGTTCGGCCATGGGTGCGAACCGAGAATTACTGGTTGATCCAAAGATCCCTGCTGAAGGAAATCAGGCAGCAGTTCGAGCGTGACGGAATCACCTGAGGCCCGGCCCGCAGCAATAGGGCGCGGGCGCGATGGCGAAAACGGGGGCGCCGTGAAAGTCCTGCAGGATGTCATCACGGGCTATCGGGCATCGCTCCGGTTTCTGGGGCCGTTCCTGCTCATTCACCTGGCGGTCCGCCTGCTGGCGGTGGCGGTCATCGTGCCGGTATCGGGCGTTGTGCTGGCCGCGGCCCTTACGGCATCCGGCCAGAGCGTGGTCACCGATCATGACATTGCGTGGTTCCTGCTGACGCCAGCCGGGTTCGCCGGGATGCTGGCGCTCATAAGCCTGTCGATCGTGGCGGCCATCCTGGATGTCGCCGTGATGACCGATACGCTGCGCCGTCAAGAGCACCGGGCCAACCGGGCGGTGATCTCGGGGCTGGGGCTTTTTCTCCGGCGCTTCACCGGGCTGTTCTCCTTCGCGGTGCAGTTCGTCCTGCGCCTTATGCTGATCGCAGCGCCGTTCCTGCTGCTCGGCGCGGCCATCGCGTGGGTGGCGCTCGGCCGCTACGACATCAACTATTACCTGACCTACCGTCCCCCGGCCTTCCTAGCCGCCGCAGGGATCGGCGGTGTATTGCTGGCGGGACTCGTCGTCATCCTGGTGGCGCGGTTGTCGAGCTGGGCGATCGCCCTGCACATCGTGCTGTTCGGGCAAGTGCGCCCGAGACGGAGTTTCGCCGACAGCGCTCGACGGCTGCGGGGACAAAGGATGCAGGTCGTTGGACGGATCGTGGGGTGGGTCCTGCTGCGGAGTCTGTTGTTCGCGTTGGTTACCGGTATCGCCGCGCTGCTGGTCAGCGGGGCACAACAGCGTTTCGGCGCAAACCTTCGCGCGCTGGCGTTTTTCACGATCGCTCTGCTGCTCCTGTGGGGACTCGCGAGCGCCGTTGTATCAGCCCTTGCCAACGGCGCACTCGCAGCCCTGCTCGACCGGCTCTACCGCGAGGCGACGGGGGATGTGCCGGAGGGCGCTCGGCCCGTCGCCCGACGGCCCCTGGCGGTCGGGGCACTTCCGGTTTCGCTTCTGCTCGGCGGTGCTGCTGTCGCGCTGACCGGTGGTTTTTATCTGGGTGGCACCCTGGCCGAACGCGTCAGCGCTGAACGCGAGGTCGAGATCATCGCCCATCGCGGCGCCTCCGCGTCGCGACCCGAGAACACCATGGCTGCCATCGAGCAAGCCCTGGTGGAACGCGCCGACTGGGTCGAGATTGACGTGCAGGAGACCGCCGATGGCGAGGTCGTGGTCGCCCATGACAGCGATTTCATGAAGATGGCCGGCGTCGACCTGAAGGTGTGGGAGGCCACGATCGCCGATCTGGCCGAGATCGACATCGGCAGCTGGTTCGACCCGGCCTATGCCGGCGAACGCACGCCGACCCTGCGCGAGGTCCTGCTCGCCGCCAAGGGCAGGGGCAAGGTCCTGATCGAGCTGAAATACTACGGCCACGACGTCGAGCTCGAGTCCCTTGTGGCGGAGATCGTCGAGGAAACCGGCATGTCGGCGGATGTCGGAGTGATGTCGCTCAAGATCCCGGCCGTGCGCAAGATGCACGCGCTACGGCCCGACTGGCCCCACGGGATCCTGGCAGCTACCGCCGTTGGCGACCTCTCGACCTTGGATGCCGATTTCCTGGCCGTCAACACCGGGCAGGTCTCCCTGGGCCTGATCCGTCGGACCCACGCGCAGGGCAGGAAACTTTACGTCTGGACGGTCAACGATCCGGTAACGATGGCGCGCCTGATCTCTATGGGTGTCGACGGACTGATCACCGATGAGCCGGCGCTGGCGCGCCAGGTATCGGAGGCGCGCAACCAGTTGTCCGCGCCTGAGCGACTGGTCCTCTGGCTAAGCGACCGGGTCCGCCTGCAGGGCTTCGATCTCGTGGCCGACGAGCACGATGCCTGAGCGCAGGCCTGGAGCTCAGAGCCAGCGTCCGAGGCTCACGCCAGTGCGGATAGACACGGGCCCGACGTCGATGCTCGGCCCGGAGATGCCGACATTGGCGTAGATCCCGCCCCCGGAACAGCCGACGAGCGGGAGGGTCAGTGCCAGGCAGATGACAGCGAGAAGCGTGCGTCGAAATGCCCTCGGTTTAATGCGCCACAGATCGTAGACGGTGGGAACTGGTCGCATGGTTGGCTTCTCCTTGGCCTCAGCGGGCGTCGGTATGTTGCGGGCCGGGCTCCCAGCTCTGGACCAGGAAACCCGCGCCGGTGGGGTCTTTCAGGATGGCAATCTCGCCGCCGCGCGAATCCCTCTGGGCGGACAGCAGGATTTCGCCTCCGAGTGCCTCTGCGGCGGCGGCCGTGGCCGCGGGGTCCGGGACCCTCACGTACGCCATCCAGGTGTCCGCGATGTCAGTGACAGGGTTCGGTAACACGCCGACCCGCGGTACGCCGCCAGCACTGAGATAGCGGTATGTGCCGCCGCGGGCGTCGTCGGCATCGTCGATCTCGTAAGCCGGCACGAGAGCGCGGTAGAAGGCCAGGCTCGCGTCCGGATCGGAGGTCCAGATCTCGTTCCACAACCAGTCGCCCCTCTCCGGGACGCGATCCGCAGGATCCCCATCGCGGGACTCGAACAATGTCAGCACGGCGCCCTGCGGGTCGGCGATCACGGCGACGGTGCCGCGTTGCGGGATATCCAGCGGAGCCTGGAAGACGGTGCCTCCGGCCGCTTCTGTCTCGGCGATGGCCACGGCCATTTCCGCTACGGACAGCACCGGAATCCAGCGTGACACATTGACGTCGCGATTGATGCGGCGGCCGTCAACGAGTCCGCCGATCACCCGGCCGTTGTGCTCGATGACCGTATAATTCTGCCCCAGGCCCATACCCACCCGGCGGAATTGCCAGCCGAACAGGTCACCATAGAAGCGACGTGCCGCTGTCGGATCCTCGGTCAGAAGGTCATGCCAGACCACCTTGCCCGGCATGGGCTGCGTGCCGACGGTATCGACAGGCGGAATTCGGGCCGGGTCCAGCCCGGCGCAGCCGGCGACGGCAACGAACATGAGTACGACGAGAGTAAAACGCGCACCGCTTCGGGGAAATCGGAACACTGCGCACCTCCTGTGATGGACCGCCGTACGGCGCACCGCTCGTCCCTACTGCGTTTTCCATCTCATCATCTCGATATGGATCCCAATCATTCCACCGATCTAGGTATAAGGCAAAAATTAAACCAGCTCATGTGGTTGCTGGATGCAATCGTGCACTTTTATGACTGTTTCGGCGGGAGCCTTTATCTAATCTTAATTCGTAGGCGGCTCCTCGCCCTCACATCTGGACATAAGAAAAATGATCAAGAAGCTTTCGGCGGAATTCTTCGGCACCTTCTGGCTCGTCTTCGGTGGCTGCGGCAGCGCCGTGCTGGCAGCGGGTTTCCCCGAACTCGGGATCGGCTTTGTCGGCGTCTCGCTCGCCTTCGGCTTGACCGTCATGACGATGGCCTATGCTGTCGGGCACATCTCTGGCGGCCATTTCAACCCAGCGGTGTCGCTGGGCCTCGCCGTGGCGCGCCGCTTCACCTGGGCGGACCTGCCGTCCTACTGGAGTGCACAGATCCTCGGCGGCCTCCTCGCTGCCCTCGTGCTCTACCTCATCGCGTCGGGCGCGCCGGGCTGGAGCGCGGGCGGCTTTGCCTCGAACGGCTATGGCCCCCTGTCGCCCGGCGGCTACGGCCTGATGTCGGCCTTCCTGATCGAGTTCGTGCTGACCGCGTTCTTCCTGCTGATCATCCTCGGCGCGACTTCGGCACGGGCCCCCGCAGGATTCGCTCCGATTGCCATCGGCCTGGGGCTGACGTTGATCCACCTGATCTCGATCCCGGTGACGAATACCTCCGTGAATCCGGCCCGTTCCACGGCGGTCGCCCTCTTTGCCGAGACCGGTGCAGTGGGCCAGCTGTGGCTGTTCTGGGTGGCGCCCCTGCTCGGCGCGGCCGCGGGTGCAGCGATATGGGCGGTCCTGCTGTCGGACCGATCGGAGGTCGTTAGCGAGGATCCGGCGCCGCCGGAAAGTCCTCAAAAATCCGCGTAACCGCCTCATCGAGGCGATTGGCAGCCTCGCGGCGACTACGCTCGGTCACTTCATTCCGGGCCGTACCTTCCCACACCATTTGCCGGGTTCTGGCATCGATCAAATCGATGACAAGCGTTCCTTGCGAATACTGCTGGACCTCGGTGGAAGTGGAATAGGTCGGCCAAGAATTGTAATACCCATAGCGGAAATCGTAGAACGAGTGGCCGTACCAGGGGTCAGCAACCTGGCGTGTACGAATCTTTTCGTCGAGATGGCCGAAGAAATTGACCAGAAGATCGGCCTGATCGGCATCATCGACGAACTCCAGCCCGCGCAATTCCAGTTCCCGCCGGGTCGAAAAGACCAGCTGCTGCGAAACCAGCGAAGCATACCCGCCACGATCCGTGCCCAATGGATCAACGAAGGCGAAACGCTGGTAACTCGCAAGATCGGCGCCGGGTGCCGCAGTCGTGTAAACCGATGGCCCCGAAGCACAAGCAACCACCAGTAAGAGCAGGGGAAAAGCAAGAATCATTCGCAAAACCATCGTTTCCTGGTCCTCTTTGGGTGAATCATCATTCAACTTCTGCAAGCCGCTCGAATAATTCTTGAAAGCTGACAAGCGCGAGCTCTCCGAGCATCACGGACAACGCTGCGTCAGCCACGAGCCGCGGCTGACGCAGCTCTCCCAATGCGGTGCACGACTGCAGATATTCTAATGATTTAATTACGATTATTCTTTCTGCACCCGCAGCCGCACGGCCTTGACCGTGGAACTGATAACACGTAGCGAAAAATCCGGGTAACTGCGCCGCTTCTTGACCAGTACATCCTCGCCGTCATCCCGTTCAATAGAGTATTGGTCACGGTCAAGCTGATCGCGGAACGCGTCTTTGATCGCCCTGGCCACACGGTTCTCGCCAAAACGGGATTCGATCGGCACCGTCACGACTTGCGGCTCGCCGCTGCGCGGCGTGACCTGGAATATGATTTCGCCATCCGACCGCGCCGATTCACTGACCTCGATGCGCCACTTATTGGAGTAACTCAGGCTCCCGGGATCGGCGGCAAGCTCTGCCTGTGTTTCTGCGCCGGGTCGAGGCGGTGTTGAGCCGCAACCCGGCAACGCCAGAATAAATAGCGCGACCAGTCCAAGGCCAAAAAAAAGCATCCAATTGATTTTCATCGTATATCTCCTTTTAAGTCGCGTTAATGCGCTAAAACATCTGATACGCTTAAGGAAACGCTCATTTATTCTCGCGTCTGTGCGCTCGACCGCTTTTGGCCCCTGGCTGCGTTGCGCTGCTTGACCGCAGAATGACTGCGGCGCTGCGCAGAGCGCCTTGCCTCTGAAAAAATGCGGACTCCAACGCAAGGCGCACGAATAAATCAGTGTTTCCTTAAAGCTGGGACTGAATCGGCAGGATGCGCATCAGTCTGGACATGAACCTGCGGCCCAGGCTTGCGTCGGGCTCCTTGTCCCTGGTCGCCTCGCCGTCGTTCCACTGCAGACGGCCGGATTCCAGGGACAGTCCCCAGGTCTGCTGACTCGCGAGCACCTGGTCGAACAACTCGTTGAAACCGCTGGTCAGTTCGGTGCTGCGCACGAAAATGCCCTGTTCCGAGTTCAGCGAGGTCGAGCGCGGGTCCAGGTTGTAGCTGCCGACGAAAAGCGCGCTATCGTCGATCGATGCCGCCTTGGCGTGCACGCTGGCGCTGCTGGAAGGCATGATTTGACGCTCAGGGCTATCATCCATCGTCGGCTTGAGCTCCCAGAGTCTGACACCGCCCCCGAGCAGCCGCTTGCGATATCTGGAATAGCCCCCATGCACCGCCAAAACATCGTTGGCAGCGAGCGAATTGGTCAATACCGACACGGTCTCCAGGCGCTGGGCATGCGCAACGAGCCGTTCGCTGCCCACCCGACCGGGCAGGAAATACGGCGAGACGATCCGAATCGATTGCTCGGCACCGTCCAGCGCCACCATCAGTTCAGCCAGCACCCGGGACAAACCCGGTGAAGGCTTTTGTCGGACCTTGGACGGTTCGTCGGACACGAAGCGATACTCGGCGGTCCAATCCATAGCCCAGTCCCCGGAAAGCAGGCGGGCGATACCGTTATCCGACGCAATCAGTGCCGCATACTCCGAACCCACCGCGCTGCGGGCGGCCTGGGCCAGCGTCCCACGAATTTCCTGCAGGGCCTGGGGGTTCACCACATCAGGGCCGAGCAGTTCGATCGGATAGCTGGACTCGTCGTTCCAGAACTGATCGAAAGACAGGCTAGCCTGGCGCACGACGGGTCCAGCCATGGCCAGCTCCAGGTCCGCGTAGTTCAGGCCATCACTGGCCCCGAAATACTCGTTGCCAAGGTTACGACCGCCGCCCAGGGCAACCCGGTTATCGACGATCCAGACCTTGTTATGCATGCGCCGGTTTAGCCGTCGCCCATCACGAAGGAATGCGCCGGCCAGGGACCAGCTTCCGGATCGTGAGACGACCGGGTTGAACAGCCGCACATGAATATCAGGATGCGCGTCCAGCGCCGCCAGTCCGTAGTTGTTGCTGCGGGCGTCAAGGTCATCGAGCAGCAAGCGTACCCGCACGCCGCGATCGGCCGCGAGCAGGAGCTCGTTGGCCAGGTAGAGTCCGGTAAGATCCGCTTGCCAGATGTAGGTCTGAACGTCGATGCTGCGGTCGGCCAGGGCTGCGCTGCGCACCCGGAGCGCCAGCGCTTCCGGTCCATGTGCTACCAGGCGGAAGCCCGAGCTGCCCGCCTCGTCGTCCTCGACCGGACCGACCAGCGCATCGAGGCGACCGCTCTCAGCCGGCATCAGCGAGGTCTGATCCGGTGCCGCCAGGCGTTCCGGCAGGGAACTGCAGCCGCTGGCGCAGAGTGCCATCATGCTGCCCAGGAGCAGGCCCGTTCGAAGCGACGTCACTAGGCGCTGCACGCTCGGTGACCTTGAATACCGCGAGTTGGTCCCGCCCTGATCAGCAGGTGCGGTGAGTTCTTGCAACCGATCTGGCACCCCACGTCTGACTGGGCCCGGCTCATAGTGCTGCGACCATTGTTTCTCTGGTTTTCCTGCAACTGCTGTTCGTCAGGGGATGGTGGCTGCCCAGTGCGTGATTCGCGGCGGCCATCGCCGCGGCCGGCCGGGATAGCCGGAATGATACTGCGTGAGTGAACGACCTGAAAGAAACCGAACAGCGCCGGCACCACCTGAGCCATCTGACCCGGCGATCTCGAGTAGAGGACCTCGCTTTCCCTGGAAAAGACCGGCCACAGCGACTAAGCAATTGCGAATTTCCGTCGTCGTTTTTCCCTGAGTATAGGCTGTCGATCCGTGAAAGAAACGGCGCCTTCGGGGGAAGAAACGGGGTCTCACTGCACTTGCGTCGCAGCTTCGGATCCCGAGCGATTGCCCGGTTGCCACCGTTTGACGACGTTTTCGTAGACCGCCAGCATCGCGGGCACCAGGAACAGGACGATCAGGGATGCCTTGGCCAGGCCGAAGGCGATAGCGATGGCCATGGGAATCAGGAACTGGGCCTGCACCGAGGTCTCGAACAGCAGAGGTGTCAGCCCGCCGATAGTGGTCAGGGTGGTCACAAGCACGGGCCGCAGGCGCAGCCGGGAAGCCTCGATCAGCGCCTCTTCCACCGGCGCGGCAGGGTTCTGGTCGCGAATCTCCCGATAGAATGTCACCAGAATGATGCTGTTGTTGACCACGAT
>SL_7KL_010_BRINEDRAFT_10000830_pt1 | contig 14894 bp, 14 predicted proteins | sample SodLak_010_BRINE_FD_10663 | JGI IMG/M metagenome (IMG submission 10663)
GGCTCCTCCATCAAACCTAGGGGCAAACACATCCGCGTGTTCCTTTATGTATTTCAATTCCCCCCTAATATAGGAGACACTTTATGGAGCGCATAGCCAAGGTTATTGCACATGCGGGAATCTGTTCGCGGCGCCAGGCCGAGCTTCGGATCCAAAATCAAGAGGTTCTCGTTAATGGCAAGACTATTGACACCCCCTCAACAAGAGTCTCCCCCGATGATGTGATCTCCGTCAACGGCCAGATCATTAACAAAGGCGTCCAAACGCGTCTTTGGCTTTATCATAAACCTGTTAAGGTACTCGTAACGCGAAACGACCCCCAGGGCCGAAGAACATTTCTTGACGATTGGCATGAGACGTCGCCGCATATTGTCCCTGTGGGGAGGCTTGACTATAACTCCGAAGGCTTATTACTTTTAACGAATAATGGCGACCTGGCGCGGAAGCTCTGTATACCGCTTTCGGGAATCAAGAAGTATTATGAGGTACGAATCTTTGGCGCCATTTCCGAAAAACAGCTGAAACAAATCAACTCCGGCCTTCGGATAGATGGTGTAAGGTATGAGAAAGTTCAGGTCAAAGTGCTATCTAAAACCTCGCAGAACACCTGGGTCCTATTCACCCTGACGGAAGGTAAAAACCGAGAAATTCGTAATATTACAAAGTTTATGGGCTGGAGGGTGAGCCGCCTGGTGCGAACCGCCTTTGGTCCCTTTTCCCTTGGCACGTTAAAACCTGGCGATATTCAAGAGGTTGTAGGAAAAGATGTCTGTAAATTGGAAAAGGCCCTCGAACTCCAATCGAACGCTTAAAGACAACGACCCAAGGGCATCAAGAGGAAAAAGGCGGGGTTTGATATTTTAATGTTTGAATAAGTGTGGTGCGGTCGAGAAGACTCGAACTTCCACAGGGTTGCCCCCACAGCGACCTCAACGCTGCGCGTCTACCAATTCCGCCACGACCGCAAAATAATACTCTAGCACATTACCCGATTATATGTTTTCTTTGCAAGAGGAAATCCTACGATCTTGCATTAGACCATGAAATCGTACCAGTTGCTTGTTTCAAAGACAGTTGATTTTCAAGCCTCCCAGGCCTTTATGTCCCAACGTGTGGAGGAGATTCGCTCGCAAAAGCAACCGCACACCCTATGGTTCTTAGAGCACCCAAATATCTATACCCTTGGATCCCGGGGGCACGAAAGTGATTTTTTTACGCAGCCGAGCTGTCCTGTCATAAGAACCGATCGAGGAGGCCAAGTGACCTATCATGGCCCCGGACAAAGGGTAGCGTATGTTATGCTAAATTTAAATCATTTCCAAAAGGACTTAAGGTGGTATATCGAACAACTTCAGCTGTGGTTACAGGAGACCCTGTCATTCCACGGAGTACCAACCTTTTCGCCTAAGGATCGCGTGGGTATATGGACTCATGATGCACAAAATAAACAAGTGAAACTCTGCTCAATTGGCGTCAAGGTTCGCAAATGGATCACTTTTCATGGGGTAGCTGTCAACGTGAATCCCGAACTAAGCTATTTTAAAAAAATTATTCCATGTGGAATCCCGGACTTTGAGGTGAGCTCCCTCCAAAAGATAAACCCTTCGACACCTCCTTTGCCCGTGGATTCCCTCGATGCGGACCTGGTCCACCACTTTGAAAAAAGATTCGGTCTGACGTGCGAGGGGAAAAAATGTATATCCCTTTAAAAATCTTGTTCCGTGCACCCACCTTTTAATGAATTGCTGCCTCCTTCAGGGAAGTTATGTTCAAAACCAATCTTATAGACACACCGGTTGGCTACAGCGCTGCAAGCTTATAGGGTGGGTCAAATGGTCGATCCCCCAAACGAGCAATGAAAAAGCCCGCCTGGAGAGGGTCGATCCTTTGTCTTTCTCGAAGTTAACCTCAATCTTTAGCGGGAGCCTTTTTCTTTCCCCCACCAAAAATTCCTCCCAGCAGATCCAAAGGATCCACAGGCAAAGGAACCCCTGGGACCGGGGTTAAGACCTTTGATGCAATTCCCTTTTTAAGAAAATTCCCCAGCTTCCCCTGGACCAAGGCTGAGGTATCATAGTCATATTTGGGTTTTGAAAACGGCCCCGTGACTGTATAAGGAACAGATAGGGACTGATTATTGATTTTTAATTTTACTTCCCCAAATAAATTCAACTTTCTATCAGGCAACGATGCCGTGCCTTCCAGGTGCCCTTTCCCCATATCAGCGGAAACATCCCCCTTTTCCACTTTGATGATCCCCTTATCGATCTTCGCCTTTAGGGCCCCTCCGTTGAATTTTTCTTTCGCCTTTGATGTTCCTCCTTCAAAGACGTCCATGACCCCCTGCGCACTTGAGAGGTTCGAAATATTTGCTAGGGACCCCAATAAAGCCTGGATATTTGCCCCGGTGATTTCCCCTTGACCAAAAGTAAAGTCAATTCCACCATCCAAATCTGTTAAAAGATCCTCCCAACTTTGTCCTTGAGACTCAATGCGCACGTCCCCATGCACAGGACTTGAGACTTTATAAGGTCCTGAAAGATCGGCATACTGAAGGTTGGCCTCTACCAACCGACTAAAAAACGTGAGGCTCATAGGCAGGGTTAGCTTTACGCTGCCAGAACCTGTTAATTCTCCCCCAAGGAACCCAGCGTAAAAACTGCCGAGCTCAAAGATTCCATCTTTCAATTGGGCGGAGAGAGCAACATTTTCAAATTGCAAAGACTTCCAACTCAGAAGGTTTGACGTCACTTTCATATCACATTCAAAGTTTTGCAAAGTTTTGCCCATTGAGGGTTTCTTACTGTCAGCAGACTCATGAGACGAAGAGGTGGCATCGCCCCCTGATTTCGAATCGGATGTGTCTGAATGCGCCTTGAGAAGATCGTCGAGATTGAGATCATCAAGCTCGATATTCATCTCTAAACGGGGTTTAATATGGCTAAGAGCGTAGGATCCTGCGGCTTTAAAGTGACTTTTCTTAGGCCCGGCCTGCAATGCGCCACTTAAGGATTCGATGTTAACCTTTTTGAGGTCACCGCTCAAATGACTTGAGGCCTTTAAGGATGCTTTCTGCCCCCCCAAAACCGCTTCTAACTTCTTGTAATGAGCCGAGAGTTCAACATCGTATTTCAGGTTTTTATCAAGATCGAACACCCGCCCTTCGACAGATAGGTCCATAAGGTCGGATTTTATTTTTGAATTTGTCGTTAGAGATTCCTTTTCATAAGCCGTTTCGCCGGATAGGCCTATAAATTTTAAGGGATAAGGAACCTGAACGTCGTAGGCATCTAAGATATCATGGGGCTGCCTGACCTTGAATTCATATATATACGTACCGTCACGATATGTGAAGGTCCCTTCCGCCGCCGTTTTTCCCGCTTTTAATAGAAAGGGCGCTAAGTCAACACGGGAATCCTGAGGTCTATACACATAATCAGTGTCAAGGGATACGTTTTGAAGCTGTTTTAAAGGCAGGTAACTTGGGTTCATATTTAACCACTTTGAGAGCTCTTGTAGGGACCCACTTTGAAAGTGAATTTTTCCAGCGATCTCTGTGTCTTCCTTTTTTCCTGAAAAACTTAGATTTGACTGTCCAGGGACCAGGGAAATATCCCCCTTGTACGTCAAAACATTCGAAAACTTTGCCTGTACGCTTAGGTTGGCAATTTTACTTTTTTGCTGGTGGATTTGAAAATCTTGAATCTCAAATTGCGTTTGGTCAGCGCTCACCCGGCCCTGGAATGCAAGGGGAGCCTTGACAGGTATCATCTTCAAACGATAGAAGCTTTCAATATTCCCATCAACCTCTCCGTGAAAACGAAAAGACGGGACATCAAGAACCCCTTTTACAGATCCACTATTTCGCTGATGACTCAGACAGCCCTTCACGTTCATCTTCGAGGCATCTTCTCCTTCAGATGCGTTCAGTTCAAAAGTAACGGGTGTGTTTTCATAATAAAGGCGTCCCTTCGATGTGTAGGTGTTCTCTGAAGGATTTATCGCAAAAAGCCCATTGATCCGTTCCAAGGTCATGGAGGTGTCTTTTCCCGCAGTGTACTGGATGCGCCCCTGTTGGATAATGACGTTTTCAGGGATCATTTTTTGATTATGAGTGGATGCATCCCCCCCCTTCTGAGACTTTTTATCTGGGGAAGGAATCGTCAATTCCCAATTCTTTTTACCGTTTGATAGGGTCTCGAAATGAATATCTGGTTTTTTGATTCGCACACGATCAATCGCGACGTGTCCAAAAACAAGGCTTGTGAGTTTCAGGAAGATATTCACCTCTTCAACATGGGCAAGGTAAGGGGCCTGTCCCCCGGAGATATTCGCAAGCGTCATTTTTTTAAGCTTTACATGGGGCGTAGGCAGAATAGAAACCTCAATAGGTCCCTCAAAAACGAGAGTACGGCCCGTAGATGCGTGAAACTCTTTTGAAATTAAGGGTTTGTACTGATCCCAATTAATAAATCTTGGAACAACCCACGCCGCCAAACCCACAAGACTCAGAAGAACCAAGACGATATAAGAAAACTTTTTCATGTGTCATTCCTTTTTTTATTATTTTCTGCCCAAAAACAAGACACCCTTTTTCATCATGACTTACAAATCACTGGAAATCAAAAAAATGCATTACTTTTAAGTCTAAACATTAAAATTCTTTTTTCAACATTTTTCACAAAATAGACTTAGGGAAACAGGCGTTAACTTGGGTTTTTTAAGCGCCCTTCGATTTTTGAAACAACACGCGCCATTTCATCCAACGGATCTGGACACCAGGATACGAGGGACCCATCAAAAAACTTTATATTCCCTCGCTCAGCAAGAGTCTGATAAAAAACATCGAATTTCTTAAGCCTGTGATGGGGCCACGAAAGAATATACACAGGTTTTCCGGTAAAACAGGCCTCCGTCACCATGGATACGGAATCTGAGGTCACAAGAAGAAAGTCACTTAAGGCTAACGCACTCAGATACCCCCCTTCATTTTGCCCTTTTTCAACATAGACATTTGTTTGTGGTATGTTCTCAATCTCTTCGATCCACTCTTTGGGAGTCCGTCGTGACACCACAAAAAGGCATGTTCCATTTAACTTTTGTACTGCCTTGAGAACCGGTTGATACTGGGCACGAAAATGATTAAGAGATACGCGAGATTTTTTCCCTGTCCCCCCCACAAGATAAACGCATAAAGGACGCGGGGTCTTTTCGACCCTTTTATCCCAGTACCAACCTGAAGAATGAAGATCCGATTTTGTGATTTTATGCAGCGCGCCGCAGGTTGAAATGACATTTGGGCCTTTTAAATGATCATGCTCAGGGGCCACAACAACATCATACTGAGATAAGGAAAGATAAGGGTTCATCAAATGAACTGATTTTACTTTTTGGCGCCATTTTTGTTTCAAAAAAGCTGCCGGGGCTGCCGAAACACGCCCTCCTGAGATCACAACATCCGGAGGAGCGTGCAAAGGAAGCTTTTGCTGAATCCCAGACAAAGGGCGAAACCAATATCGGGGCGGTAAAATTGACCATGGAAATCGGGGTGTCAGAAAAAAAATCGTTTTGTGCAAGCCCAAGCGGTCCGCAAGACCTAGGCACTGATTGAAAGTCCCCACCTTACCCTGATCACAAAGAATCCAGCAGGTTCGCATTATTGAAATAAAATTTCAAGAATCTCATAAGATTTGAAACCCTTGGGGGTCGTGACCTCAATTACATCGCGGGTTTCCTTTGTCATTAAGGCCCGGGCTAAAGGTGATGAAAACGATAACAGACCATTCTCGACATCGGCTTCGTCAACCCCAACAATTTGAAAAGTTTTTTCTTCGTCCGTATCTTCATCGAGAAGCGTGACAGTGGCCCCAAACTTAACCGACGAACTCTTAATTTTTGCGGGATCGATCGCTTCGGCCCTTGATATTTTTGTTTCGATGTCCGCAATCCGACCCTCGATAAACCCCTGCTTTTCGCGTGCCGCATGGTATTCAGCATTTTCTGACAGGTCACCGTGTTCGCGTGCATCCGCAATGGCTTGAATCACATTTGGCCGCTCCACACTTTTCAGCTGGTGCAATTCGTTTTGCAGGCTTTCATATCCCTTACGTGTCATGGGAAACTTTTCAGAACTCATTTTTCTTACCTCTGGCCAAGTTTGAAATAATTTACAAAATCTAGAATTATTTAATATAGGTGATTTTTGTTGTTATACAACTTATTTTTTATAATTTGCCTCCTTTACGCAAACGCAAAATCAAAGTAAAGTCAATGGATATATAACATCAAAGAGGGTAGGAATGTCCATCTCCATTGCTAGTGACGATAATTTCAAATCAGAGGTTCTTGATGTTAAGGGCAAGGTCATTGTTGACTTTTTTGCTCCTTGGTGTGGGCCTTGCAATATGCTGACTCCGCAGCTAGAGACCTTTTCAAAAGCAAATCCTGAGGTCAAAGTGGTCAAAATCAACATCGATGATAACCCCCTTGTTCCCACGGAGCTGGGCGTAAGGAGCATCCCCACCCTTGCCCTTTTCAAAGATGGTCAACACATTTCAACCAAGGTTGGTATGCTAAATTCAGCACAAATAAAATCCTGGATTGAGACCGAGTCTTAAGAAGCCGTAAGAACGAATAGAAAATGACCCCCTATCTTGCCCGAAACGATCAAAGTTTACTTGCCCAGTGGTGGTGGACTGTTGATCGCTTGGCGTATGGGTTGATTCTTTTATTAATTTGCCTTGGTCCTGTTCTATCGTTTGCCGCAAGTCCAGCCGTAGCTGAAAAGATAAAACTTTATAAATTTTATTTTGCTTATCGCCATATATTTTTTGCCTTCCTTTCCGTTATGATCGTAACCCTGGTCTCAGCATTCCCCCCTGCGGTTTTACGGCGATTATGCATCCTTATCCTGTTTGTAAATATACTTTTTTTAATCTTTTTACCCTTTATTGGCACAGATATTAAAGGATCCAAACGATGGATATCTTTTTTTGGTTTCGTTCTCCAACCCTCTGAATTTATCAAGCCGACTTTTATTGTACTTACGGCCTGGCTTTTTCACTTACAGCTCGAAAAATACGAAAATGCGACAAAAATCTCCTTCGCCCTTTATCTGTTTATTTCAGCCTTGCTTTTGGCTCAACCTGATTTAGGCATGACGTTTTTAATTTCACTGGTATGGTTTACGCAATACTTTCTTTGTGGCATGCCTCTTGTCTGGATAATTGCCGGGGGAACCTTGGGTTTTAGTTCTTTAACCCTAAGCTATTTCTTCTTCCCCCATGTGCAAAAACGCATTGATCTTTTTCTTTTTCCCCACCTTCATGATCGTTATGCGGAAAGTTACCAAATTTTTCAATCCTTAGGAGCCTTTATGAATGGAGGGCTTCTAGGGCAGGGTCCCGGTGAAGGCATGATTAAGAAAAACATCCCGGATGCCCACTCAGACTTTATCCTTGCTGTGGCGGGGGAAGAATTTGGGCTGATTTTCTGTTTGCTTTTGCTAAGCACCTATTTAATGGTTATCTACCGGTGTATTCGCAATGTTTACCAAAGCCAAAATGTCTTTCTTTTCCTAGCTGTTATCGGGCTTTCTGTACAATGGGGGTTTCAAGTTTTGATTAATGCTGCCTCAACCCTTGGTCTGATTCCAACAAAAGGAATGACCCTACCATTTATAAGTTATGGGGGGTCCTCCACTCTATCTACGGCATTGACGGCTGGGTTGCTTCTGGCCTTCACGAAACAATCAAGCTCATTTCCCCCAGAAGTGATTTATAGGAAATAATATGTCGCCTTTAAAAAATCGAAAAATACTCATCACGGCGGGGGGCACAGGGGGACATGTGTTTCCCGCCATCAATTATGGTCTTGAGTTAGAGGCAAAAGGAGCGAAGGTTTATTTTATAACAGATCATCGTGGACTCCGCGTATTAAAAAAAGCTTATCCCAAGACAAGACCCCTTTATAAGATCATCAGCTTAGGGGTACCCTATACATCATTTCACAGAATCGCATATTACCTTAGCCTGGCAGGATCCTTGCTTTGGGCCACCGTAAAAGCGATCTATCACATTCGAAAAATTCGCCCTGACGTCATTGTCGGATTTGGCGGGTATGTCAGCTTTCCTATTTTAAGTGTGGGAAAAACGTTACGCCTGCCCTTTTTTCTTCACGAACAAAACGCCGTAGCCGGCCAAGTCAACCGTATGTTTGCAAAACATGCTGAAGTCGTAGCTCTGACTTTCCCCCAGACAGAAAGACTCCCCGACATGGAAAAAACCGTTTTGGTAAAAATGCCCATGGTCAACCCGTACACACAAAAACCCAGGCCAAAAAGAGGGGGGACGAAATTTACCTTGGCCATTTTTGGGGGGAGTCAAGGAAGTCACTACATCTCGGAGATTTCTTTAAAGGGGATTGCGCTTCTGTCCCCAGACCTGCAGGCCCGTCTGCACGTGGACCACCAATGCCGAGAGTCCGATAAAGTGCAGTGTCAAGAGTTTTACGCACGCCATGGGATTTCTGCGACGATTACCCCATTTTTTCAGTTTCCCCACCAGGTGTATCACCAAGCCGACTTAGCGGTTTGCCGGGCCGGAGCCGGAACTTTATGTGAGCTTGCAGAACACAAACTTCCAGCAATTGTCATTCCTTTTGCCGCTGCAAAGGATAATCATCAGTACAAAAATGCCTTGCCTTTTTTCAAAGAGGGAAAAATATGGTTAAAAGAACAAAAACATTTGACCACAGACAAATTTAAAAAGCTTTTAGAAGATTTGATTCTTTATCCTAATTTTTTAAATATAGCCCAAAACCAGTATGAAGATTATTCAAATTTTAGCAAAAATTTTTGTTTAATAACAGAGACTTATTTTTTAAATGGCCGGGACTCAGGCCCTTAAGATAATTCACAGTATACATTTTCCAGCTTTCCTTGTATTTTTTACGAGACGTCGTGGCATAGATTCATAATGAGATTAAAACCCCAAAATATAAAGACAATACATTTTATTGGCATTGGCGGCATTGGAATGAGTGGTGCAGCTGAACTTTTAAAAGGCCAGGGGTTTCAAGTCCAAGGAAGTGATCTTATGTCAAACCCCAACACCGAACGACTTTTCCAAAAAGGAATTCCCATTTTTATTGGCCATGATCCGCAACATTTAAAGGGTGTGGAACTTGTCATCATTTCATCGGCAATTTCCATTGAAAATATTGAGTTCCAAACCGCCCGGGAACAAGGCTTAACCATCATTCACAGATCCGATATTTTGAACGAACTTTTATCTCAAAAAAGTGTCATAGCCATCACCGGATCCCATGGAAAAACCACAACCACAGGAATTACTGCTCATCTTGCATTCAGCGCGGGGGTGAACCCCACTGTGTCTTGCGGAGGCATTCTGCCGATTTTTAATTCAAATGTGCGGGCTGGGGACAGCGAATGGTTTATTGTCGAAGCCGATGAATCCGATGGAAGCTTCTTAAAATGCAATCCCTTTGTTGGAATCCTGACAAATGTCGATCATGAACATTTGCGTCATTATAAAAATTTTGAAGGGCTTAAAACAGCTTATCGTCAGTTTTTACAGCAAATTCCATTCTACGGGGCCGGGTTTGTGTGTGGGGACGATCCCCATANCCAAGACATCCTCAAGGGGGTTCCCGGGAAAAATATNCTTACCTACGGTCTCAAACCTCATAATGACATCCAGATTTTGCTTAAGGATCCGAATCCCGATCTCTCTATGTTCCAGCTGACGTTTGCCCCCACATCAAAAACATTTTTTAAATCGGATATTTCCGTCCTTTCGGATCATCTTTGGTCGATTCCCTTGATGGGCGAACATAACATTCTGAATGCAACGGCTGCTATTCTCAGCACGCTTTTCATGAACATCTCAGCGTTCAGTATTCAAAATCACCTTTCAACGTTTTTAGGCATTCAAAGGCGCTTTAATAAAATTGGATTTTGCAATCAGGCCTTGGTTATTGATGATTATGCACACCACCCAACGGAAATCGAAGCCACACTTAAAGCAGCCCAAAAACTTGCTTTGTTAGGAAAAGTCTTCGCCGTCATCCAACCCCATCGGTACTCGCGCCTCAGCGAGCTTTTAAATGATTATGTTCACGCGTTAGATTATGCGGACCATGTTCTTGTGACACCAGTTTACCCTGCAGGTGAAAAACCTGAGGACTATCCGGTGAACCATAACCATTTGCTCGAAAAGCTATCCCATAAACCATCGTGTATCGTCGAAAGGTGTTCAGATGCCCAGAACTACCTTCGTCAGTATGTTGAGGGTCAAGATGTTGTCGTCTTCATGGGCGCCGGATCGATCACCCGTTGGGCATATGATGTGATTGACAGGCCTTTTCTTATGGAACATACGATTGTCCCTAATACGCCTGAATACCCTGTACGAGAGGCCAGATTATAAAGTTTAACTCAACAAGCGAATTCAAGGTCTGAGCCGTCGAACGTGCAATATGACCTAAAATCAAGGTTAAAAAAATGCAAACGTTAGAAAGATTACCAAAAGTCCGAGGGCGTTATCGACAAAATGCCCCCCTTGCCCCTACAACCTGGTTTCAAGTCGGGGGGTGTGCCGAAGTTATGTATAAACCGGCGGATCTAGACGATTTAAAATTTTTTTTGCAGGAGAAACCCCACGATATTCCCGTTCATATTATTGGTGTGGGGTCCAACCTCATTGTACGCGATGGCGGGGTTCCCGGTGTGGTTATTCGACTGGGCAAGGGGTTTCACCAGGTTTATATCGAAAACAACAAAGTGACCGCAGGCGCAGGCGTCCTCGATAAGACCTTGGCTTATATTTGCCGGGACCACTCCCTAAGTGGATTGGAGTATCTTGTTGGCATCCCTGGAAGTGTTGGGGGGGCCGTGTTTATGAATGCCGGAGCCTATGGGGACGAAGTCAAAGATCGCCTCGTATGTGCCCAAGCGCTTGATCCCCAAGGGAATCTTCACACCCTCAATAACAAAAGCTGTGGTTTTTCCTATCGTAAAAGCCAAATTCCAACAGATTGGCTGATTATTAGCGCAACTTTTGAAGCAGATTTTGGCGATCACGACACGATTCACTCAAGACATCAGGACATCTTAACGCAAAGAGAAGCCACGCAACCCACAAAGGGACAAACGGGGGGCAGCACGTTTAAAAATCCTCCGGGGGTTTCCGCATGGGAATTAATTGATAAGGCAGGCTTTCGAGGGTACACCCTCGGAGGGGCTCAGGTGTCTCAAAAACATTGCAATTTTCTTATGAATACTGGGTCGGCCACAGCCGAAGATCTCGAAACGCTTGGGGAACAGATCCGACACACGGTCAAAGTTCAGTTCCAAACCGATTTAGAATGGGAAATTCAACGTATCGGCAGACGGCCCGTAACCTCAAAACAAAAAGCCGCATAAATGACTTTTTGTCCTACACACATTGCTTTTTTATATGGTGGGTGGTCAAAAGAGCGTGAGGTCTCTTTAATGAGCGCCCCGCATATCCTTGACGCCTTAAAAACAAACGGCTACCACGTCACCCCCATTGATGTTACGTCAGACTTAACTCAGCTTGTTCGCTCCCTGACCCCCAAACCGGAGTTAATCTTTAATGGCTTATATGGTCAAGGGGGAGAAGATGGATTTATTCAAGGGATTTTCGATCATTTGCGCATCCCCTATACCCATTCGAACGCCTTCAGTTCATCCCTTGCCATGAATAAACCCTACGCAAAAATTTTCTTTAAAAAAGCAGGAATTCAGGTTCCCGAGGGGAAGGTGATTTTCAAGTCTGAACTTGCCCAAGGCCCTCCCTTAAAGTTCCCTTTCATTATGAAACCCCCCCAAGAAGGTTCCAGCTTGGGGGTTGCAATTCTGCATAATCAAAAAGAGTACGATCACCTCTTAAGGCAAGGGTGGAATTTTGGGGACGAGATCCTCGTCGAAACCTATATTCCCGGACGAGAATTTTTTGTTACTTGCTTAGAAGATAAAGCTTTAGGAACGGTTGAAGTCGTTCCCAAAACCAATTTTTATGATTACAAGGTCAAGTACACCTGTGGGCTCGCGGATCATCTTATTCCTGCCCCTGTCCCCAAGGCTATTGAAAATCTTGCCATAGATTGGGCCAAACGCGCACATCATGCGCTAGGGTGCAATAATTTATCTCGATCAGATTTTCGTTATGATGAAACCAAAGGACTTCAAGGTCTTTATATGCTAGAGTTAAACACACAGCCTGGGTTGACGAAATTGTCCCTTGTGCCTGAAACGGCGGCAGAGAAAGGGATTACCTTCCCAATGTTGATTAATAAAATTATTTCACGACCTAATTATCGAGAATGAAAAAACGAAAAACAAATCTAAAAACATCATCCCCCAAAAGAAGGATCAAAATTCCTTGGCATATGACAGGTTTTCTCACTCTTCTTTTGATTGTGGGCGGACTTTATTTTCTTTTTCCCTCGGATATCTCTACCTCAATTCCCAGTTCATGGAACCTGGTGTTGAAAGATGTATACGTTGAGGGACGGCATTACCTTCCCAAGGAAGATTTGCTAAAGGTGACCAAGGTCACCAAAGGTCAAAGCATCTTTACATGTGACCCCCACTCTTTACAGGCCGATATTGAAAAACTGCATTGGATAAAGTCAGCCGCTGTCCGCCGGGTGCTTCCGAACAATCTTTATATACGCGTATATGAACGGGAACCTTTGGCATTGTGGCAAGTGCGCGGAAAACTGCATCTTATTGACCAGGATGGTTTTGTCATACCTACAAAAACCTTACGTCCGTTTCAGGATTTACTTATTGTCGTCGGAAAAGGGGCTCCTAAAAACGCCCAGACGATACTTGATTTATTACAAGATTTTCCTCAGATTCAAAAACGTATCACGGCCGCCATCTTTATCAGCCATCGTCGGTGGGACCTGATGCTCGATAACAAAGTCAAAATCCAGCTTCCGGAAAAAGAAATTTTCAATGCTTTGTTGCATTTACAAGAACTTTTCAATCGAGATATGATAGATTCTAACAAAATATTAGCTGTTGATCTGCGCTTAAAAGATCGGTCTTTCTTTTATATGTTGCACAACAAACCCTTAAAAACGACGTAAATCGACTGAATATGTAAAGGAGAGTGCCTTGGGCATTTTATCGTTCGCAAAACGCCAAAAACAATCACTGCATGGAGAAGAAGATTTTGCTGTCCTAGATATCGGGTCCCATAAAGTATCGTGCTTAATTGCCCGCTGGAAAGACAACCGCACCCTGATTAAGGGATGGGGGTATCAAGCCTCAAAAGGAATACGGGCGGGACAAATCACAGATATGGAGGCTTTATCACAAACGATTGCCTCTGTTTTAAACATGGCTGAAAAACAAGCTGATGGCATTGTAAAGCGAGCATTTATTAGCACCCCTATGGGACGGTCCCTAAGAACAAATTTATCCTTAAACATTACAGGTCACCCCGTCGATGAAGAGGATATGAAGAAGCTTCAGGACGTCTCCCCACGCACATCTCAAGATCAACGGCTGCATCCGATTCATACGTTCCCTTTAGGATATACTATCGATGATCAAAAAGGGATTCATGACCCTCGAGGTTTTTTAGGCGATCGGTTACACGCCACCTTACATAATGTATACCTTCCCCTGAATCAAATGCGAAATTTCTCCCATTGCCTAAGTAAATGTCACGTACAGGATTTTACCTTTATTTCTTCAGCTTATGCCGGCGGTTTGGCGTGCTTAGCCGATAGTGAGGTCGAGTTAGGGTGCATCTTAATTGATATTGGGTCGGCCATGACAAATATTGGCGTTTTCACAAAAGGAAAATTTGTGTATGGGAAGGGGTTTCCCATTGGGGGAACTCATATTACAAACGATATTGCCCATGTTTTTTCTACGAAACTGAATGAGGCTGAACGATTAAAAACATTATATGGCGGAATTATTCTGACCCCTCAGGATGACCGAGAAACCTTAAAAATTAAAAATGTTATGGACATTTCCGATCCTCAAGGAACTTTGCGTACCCGCGGAGATCTCATCCGCATTATCACCCCCAGGTTAGAGGAAATTTTTGATATTATCAAGCAGGATCTTGATACCCACTTGAAGAATGTCAATATTAGCCGTGCGGTCCTGACAGGTGGAAGTAGTCAAATGACCGATTTAAGAGATTTTACCGCAAAACATCTTAACCTCCAAACTCGTATTGGCCTTCCCCTGAATTTTCCAACTCTGCCTGATTTTTTGAATACGTCGTCTTTTGCCACAGCTATTGGGTTGCTGCGTTATGCCGAGGATCATATGGGGGAGACTCACCAGACCCAAACGACAAAAAATAAAGGTTTGTTTTCAAAAATGAATACTTGGGTTCGTGATAACCTTTAAGATGGCTGGCCCACTCATATTATAATGCCCCATCCATTTTGATGCTCCATCTTTGCTGTTTTTACCGTTATTCGGATCGATTCGCTTATAATTGAAAGAAGCGCCAAAGCCCTTCAGTGAAAACTTTCGCTGTGCCCCCTTCGCGTATGGCTACCTATTGCGGGATACACATGGCTCTCATCATTCCTCTGTTCTTCAAGCACTTGTTTCTCACAATGACCATTCCGGCGGTTTTCATCATTCTTTTCTTCTCGGCTATGTCTTTCATAGCCTAAATGATGATCCATTTCTGCCTGTAAGGCCTCGTTCACCAAAGATTCTTTCAACTGTTGAAAAAATCCCGGCTTCCCAAATAATTCCTTTCCTTCGGCTGATTTTAAAAGGTCCTTTAAAAGTTGGGGATCAAAAGATTTTTTAGAAGTTTTTGTCATTGTGTAACTCTCCTTTCTTCAGGATGAAAATACCGGGA
>SL_7KL_010_BRINEDRAFT_10000834_pt1 | contig 14877 bp, 34 predicted proteins | sample SodLak_010_BRINE_FD_10663 | JGI IMG/M metagenome (IMG submission 10663)
CATGTCTTTATCCTCACTTGGCATATTTGCGGGCGGAACACCTTCAATCCAAGGACCGGCAGAAATCAGGATACCGGCGCGCTTGTAGAACATTACACACGCTCAAAACACATGGGCTGTGGTCCGTAAAAACCCGTTCCGTCGCGCGCCGCGACTTGCGCGGCTACCTTACGCATGGTCGCGTTGTGTACGTGTTTCGGTTTTCTTTCCCAAGCTAACGCATTCCAACGGCTACATTCCGTTGCCAATGTGCGGAGATCACTTTTAACATCTTTCGGGAAGTGATCGCGCACACACCCGCTTACATTGGCGCCATGGTTGCCGTGTTCGGCAAGCGATTTAGCTGCTAGTGCGCTATGCTTCCGCGAAGCTTCGCACGCAAGAGCGAAGCACTCTATGGCGCTAGAAAAACGCATATCGTTTAGCAGGTTTCGCATGGTCTTTCTCCGTTTTCTCTGTCTCTTGATTACATATACAATATGCCATATCAGATTTTATTTGTCAACAAAAAATGGGACCATAAGGCCCCATTTTGAAAATTATTTTTGTGATAAGAATTTCAGGCTACACGCCATACCCGGACGCCATCATCGACAGAACGAACCTCTAGCTTCACCCCGTTCTTGCGACTAAAATTAGAAGCAAGGGATGACATGCTCTTGGCCTTGACATCCGTAATCAGAATTGAATCATCAACTTCCATCTGATCAAATGGATACTTACGCTTGCGACCCCGCCCCGAATTATCCAGTGGGATGCCCTTTTCAATTTTAAAGTCAGACATAGTACTCTCCTTTCTGAGATGTTGTTTAAAGCTTGACTTTGTTCTTACAGGTTAAACCCATCGTTTCGATATGTCAACCACTTTTTCGATTTTTTTCCGCTTTTTCCATTTCCTTGTATTTTCTCAATAGGTCTTCAGCACGAATCATAATTCCCGGTCCAGACCATTTTGGTTCATTATTTCCACGTTTTTCCTGTGTTTTCAAAAATTCCTCCAAAAAGTGAATTGTTTGACGAATCAGAAATAAATCACGCTTCATCAACCAAAATATCCTCTTCAAGAAAATCCAGAGAAACCATTGTATCGATATAGAAATCTCCAACACGAATCACGGAATCCGACTTTTCTACGATAAAAGAATCTTCAAAATCATGAATCAAGCCAAGATTTTTGAGATAAGGAAAATCGTGCGGATCGATCTTCACGATACCAATTGAACCGGTATCAGTGTCATATCGATTTCCCATTTGATCCTTGAAAACACCATATGGTTCCTCAGTGTCAAAAAGGATATATTCGGTTCCGTCTGGTAAAATATTCTTTCCTTCGATATAAGTACCAGTGGAATCATAAACATCATCCCATTGGTTATGAAGAATATTGAACAGATCACCAACGAAATAGGTACCGGCTTCCATAGTGTATTCAAGCATTTTTATTCTCCTTGATTTGATTCATTAGCTGTGTGGAACGGATTAATGACCATCCTAGAATGATCAAAAGTGTGGTTCCAAGCATGATCATACTCCTTACTGATTCTTGATCACGTGTTCTATTTTAGACAGGGATTGGATTGTGTCAATGATAAAGTTTGAAATGAATTAAAAAGAAGTAATAATGAATCTATATGGAAACGCTTCGCGTTTTCGAGCGTAGCTCGAAATCATGAGGTATATTAAAGAATCATTAAGGAAAGATATAATGGGATCATAAAGATATATTTATTGGCTACAGAGCTATTATACAGGGTTTGAAAAAGCTGTCAAGTAAAAAATGCACGATTCCAGAAAAAAGTTTAGGCCCCGGAAACCAGAGCCTAACTTATCAATCATTGATACCGAGTGCAACATTATAGCGACTAAGATATGTCACCGTAACCCGCTTCTGTTTGATCAGTGTGTTCACTTGCCGTGTGACACTCCTACCGTTAAGGGTCCAAATCCACTTATAATTCCTAGAAGTGGCCTTCGGAAAATCGCCTTGCTTGATTGCGTCATAAACATCGTTAGCAGTCATGTCACTTCTCCTTCTTGCACAACATCCCATACTTGCCCGGTTACACGTTGAATAACCCTAGCATCAGGAAAACGCTTTGCTACAGATTTTGCCATATCAATAGTTTGGTATGAACCAACAATCTCATTAGAGACTTTACCGACTTTGGCTCGGACCATGTAAGGAAAATCAAGCCTTTCTTTCCAAACATATGCAGAGGTTGACATTGCTTTCTTTTTCATGGCTTCTCTCCGTTTCTCTATCTTGACTGTAGTATCTCACATTCCTTCTTATTTGTCAACAAAATTTAAGTGGCGGTGAAGAAGATATTGAATTCGGTCAAGAGGCGCTTGTAGATTTCACCATCAAATGCAGTGTAAAAATCACCTTGGGTCTTTGCGATTTTATCGCCAAAATACACGGTATCAGTGTTCCATTCCCAATTTTCACGGAACTGCTTCATGTTGATTTTGAACTGCATGTCTCTCTCCGTCTCTTGATTACACATATAATATGCCATACCGATCCTTATTTGTCAAGAAAAATCTGAAAAAATCTAGCCCCTTGACACGAAAACCTAAATCCTTATAATCACGGAAGATTCACACGAACCGGAGAAAAAAATGGCCCGGCAAGCTACAAAATTTAAGGCACGTAACACGCCATCAGAAACATTAGCAATCAATAATAAATATCTGGGAAAGGAGCCTCCCGAACAGGATGAATCCGATTCCTGCATTGTGCGAGCGCAATTTTGGTATCACAATCAACGTTCGGCAAAGGATGCACGGGATTATGCCCGATCATACTTCTTTGATCAAGATGATAAAGAATCAGCCCGCCTAATTTCAAAGGTGCCGGATGATATGCTACCCTTAAGTTATTGCTGGTTGGTAGACCTAGAACAATCTTATGGCTGGTCGTTTGATTTCTTGATCAAGAAGCGAATCCACGAAAAACTTTATGATTCTCTAAAGTATGCTATCGACAAAAAAGAATCAAGTGACGAACCGGAAAAACCAACGGTAGCAGATCGAACCAACGAAAAAATTCGTGACGTTATCTCTGACATTGAAGACAGGATTGATCAAGTTGACCTGAATTTTTCTATGTATGATTATCTTGTCACAAATGAAATTCCACACCGCTATATCTCACGAATTCGTGAATATTATGAACCACTCCTAGCCGAATTTTCCGAATTACAAAAAACCAAAGACAAAGACCTGCTAGAGGCATATTCATATCTGTCAAAAAAGGACATTAAAGATCGTTACACTTGGTTGACCGGTATCATCGCTGATCTTGATAAATGGTCTGATAATCAGAAGAAGCAACGTGCGCCTCGACGCAAGAAAGTCATTCCGGCAACAAAAAAGGTTGCTAAATTGACATATAAGGAATCTGATTCGGAATATAAGGTGCAATCTGCTAATCCGGCAAAAATCATTGGTGCAAAAGAACTTTGGTTATTCAACACGAACTCAAAAGTCTTGTCTCGTATCGTAGCGATTGAACCCGGACTAGACCTGAAGGGACAAACTCTCTTTAATTTTGATCCGGAAAAATCACTTGAAAAGCGAGTTGGTCGAAAAACCGAACAGATGTTGAATTCGGTTCAAACTGCAACCAAGCCGCAGCTACGTAAAATTCTCGACACAGTGAATGGAAAGGCACTGGAACCCACTGGACGCATAAATAAACATACAGTCCTATTGCGTATCGTTTAAAGGATAACACATGAATAATAACAATAACGTAATCCAATTTCCCAAAGAAAATATAAGATTTATGAATCCTCTATCCAAACAGGATAATACGGAAATCATAGGTAAAGTCAGACTAGAATTAGCGGATGAAATTTCGGATGATGTAATCGAAAACACAATCCAAATACTTGGTGCCTTTGGTGTTCTCAATAATCTTTCCGACGAAGCATATAAAGATTGTCATATGATCGAACAATCAATCCGTTCCCTGATATATAGAACAAAAGGATTAGATCATCCTCTTCAATCCATTACAGAACAAACGTTTTCTTTCGAAGACCCGGAAGACGAAACCGAAGATGACGAAGTACTTATGACCAAACCAAAGAAAAAAGACTTGACAAAGGAAGATCAATCCGCTAATCTTGAGTGATCTATAAAATTATAAGGAATAATAATGGCAATACTAGTGGATTACTCTCAGGTTTGTATTTCAAACTTACATAAATCATTGGGTAAATATACCAATGCAGAAATCAATACAGATATCATTCGACATATGATCCTGAATTCTTTGCGACGATATAACGTGAAGTTTGGTAAAGAATACGGCGAATTAACCATTTGTTGTGACGGCGGAAAGTCATGGAGACGTGAAATCTTTCCATATTACAAGGCACAACGCAAAATCTCACGTGACAAATCAGAACTCGACTGGAATCTGATTTTTGATGCCCTTGCTCAAATACGTGAAGAAATTCGTGAATATATGCCTTATCGGGTTGTGTATCATGACAATGCAGAAGCCGATGATGTTATCTCAACAATCTGTCAGGAATATGGTACAGAGATGCCAATTCATAATGAAGAAATGATCTTGATTTTATCGGGTGACAAAGACTTTATTCAGTTGCAAAAGTATCAAAACGTGGTACAGTATGATCCTATTCGAGATAGGTGGATAAAGAACGATAACCCGCAAAAATATCTGGTTCAACAAATTCTGAAAGGTGATTCGTCTGATGGTGTTCCTAATGTCATGTCAAAGGATTCGGTTTTTGTAGACAAAATTCGCCAGAAACCAATGACAGAGAAACGTCTTGAAGAATTTACCAAGATGATTCCGNCTGAATTACAAGATAATTATAACAGAAACAAGTTAATGATNGACCTTATGCAAGTTCCTTCGGATATCAAAAAAGAAGTATTGCATAAATATAATGAGCAAGCGGGTAAAAATAGGTCACGAATGCTAACTTATTTTATCAAATTTAAACTGAAACACTTGACTGAAAGTTTGAGCGAGTTTTAATATATGAGAAAAACTATACATAGTATGCTATCTGAAGTGGCGAACATCAAGGGTCGCCAAGAAAAAATCAAGTATCTAAGATCAATCGATCATCCCATTATCAGAAAATTGCTTCGTTATATGTTTGACGAACGAATTAAATTCCTGCTACCAGAGGGTGCGCCACCTTTTGAAGCTGATAAGCATATGGAAGTAAGTAGATTGTGGACAGAAGTAAGGCGCCTTTATCTATTTGTAGAGGGCGGTAATCCTAATCTGACACAAATCAATCGAGAAAGATTATTCATCGAAATTCTGGAATCTGTTGATCCCGATGAAGCAGAGTTGCTTATCTCGGTCAAGGATAAAACATCACCTGTAAAAACACTAACACCAAAACTAGTAGAAGAGGCATATCCGGGTATCTGGGATGAAAAAATCGAAGAACTTAAACTATAACGACCGTGATGATGAAGACGAAAACTATGTCTTCGAACGTCAAAAAATGCGAGACAAGAAGCGCACCAAGAATCTCAATAATGCGCTTCGATCAAGGAATGTAAAACGATTAGTTGAAATCCTTGATGATGAAGACGAATATGATTATAGGATTAAACTATGACCATATCTATTTCTACTTTTGAAATAAAGTTTACTGATAATACTTCTATGATGGTATTAGAACGTACAGAAAAACTAAAAGAGCGTGCTAGTAAACATCCTAGTATCAAGGATTATTTTGAATACTCAATAGGAAAGTCAATATCTACAATAAAGAAAGTGTAAATTAATGCAAGACGAAAATAAACAAGAACAAGAAGATAATAACCTCCCAAGAGAAAAGAAAACTACAGAACAGATTGTAGAAGAAGAGATGGAGAGCATGGGACTTAACCCAAAGAATTCACAAGATCGTGAAAAGTTTTGGGCAGAAAAAGGTCTTCTAGGTTAATGCCAACATACACATTTCGCAATAAAGAGACAGGTATTGACCAAACTCTTTCAATGAAAATTAGTGAATTAGATGATTATAAAAAGAATAACCCTCATCTGGAACAAGTTTTGTCGTCTGTGCCGTTGGCAGACCCGACCAGACTCGGAATCCGCAAACCGGATAACGGGTTTCGCGAAGTTCTCCAGAAGGCTAAACGAAGCCATCACCGATCCACAATTAACGATTGGTAAGTATTTCGACCAGTTTCGTCATGAAAACAACCATAACAAAAAAGGACGTTACATGGAAACCATCGCCAGAAAACCTAAACTTACTAGAGCAGAAAAAAAGGCACTAAGAAATAAGGGAAAAGACGTACCGGGTTTTGAAACACATGGCAAAAATAATCAGATGAAACTAAGATCAATACAACCGAAAACTGATAATCAAGAAAAAATATTTCGAGCATTTACTGATGGTTTTAATCTAGTCATTCATGGTGTTCCGGGAAGCGGAAAAAGTATGGTTTCACTCTACTTGGCCTTGAAAGAAATTGAAGAATACAAAACATTTAGCAAGGTTGTGATTATTAGATCAGCAGTTTCTTCAAGAGAACAAGGGTTTCTACCGGGCAATCTTAAAGAAAAGACCAAAGTATTCGAGATGCCTTACAAGAATATCTGCAATGAGTTGTATGGTAGAGGCGATGCATACGATATCCTGACTAACAAGAAAATTATCGAGTTCGAATCTACGTCCTATCAAAGGGGTTTGACTTTCGATAATGCAGTAATCATTTTGGATGAAGCCCAGAATATGGGTGCTCATGAATTACACACAATAATTACGAGAGTTGGAGACAATTCACGACTTGTAATTTGTGGTGACATTGGTCAGAACGACCTAGTATTCAAGAGAAATGACGTTTCTGGATTACTTGAAACAATGAAAATCTTGAAAAGAATGTCTTCGGTTCAATTCGTGGAACTTGGTATTGATGATATCGTAAGATCGAAATTTGTCAAGGAATTTATTATCGCAAAGGAAAATGTAAAGGTGCCAGAGCAAGCGACGATTTCCATGATACCAAAAAAGACAGAAAGAGTCTGATAAATACAAGGGAGGGTTGTGATGACCCTCCCTTCGTCTAAGAAAGAAAAACCTATGAATAAACAAAAATTGAGGTATGGTATAAAAAGCTTTGCAGAATATCTTTCAGAGCAGCATAGTAATGTTTTGATGGAAAGTAGAATAGGCACAGTTTATCATGGTACTGATAGCAAGTTTACTTCATTCAAAATGGGAACAACGTCATCTTCTGGTGTGAAGTCAAGAGGTTTCTTTTTTACCAAATCAAAAGAAGTTGCGGCTGGCTATGGAAATATAGTAATCAAAGCTAATATCACGATGGAAGATGAAGCAACCTTCAACTTCAACAGAAGATCAACTATTATGTTTGATGGAAAGTCAAGAACACCAAGCGATTTGGTTAATAGAATTGCTGAAATAAATGATGATTTAAGAGCAGGGTATGGTTTACCTGAAGAACATGAGTCTGATTTAGTATACGAACTAAGAGATGCTGGATGGGATGAATTTTCAGGTAGTGATACTATTGATGGTATAGTCATGAAAAATGTAGACGATAGCATGTCATTGTTTGGCGGAAAAGTTACGGATCATTATGTCGTGTTTTCACCAAAACAAATAAGAATAGTGAGATAGATATGGGAAAAGAAGATTTAAGTTGGTATGCGTTCCCCCTGATGATACTTGTTATAGTTGGTATAGTGCTTGCCGGTTTATTCATTCGTCTGGAAGAACCACGTGGCGATATTGATATTCGAAGTCATGTCTCTACAGTTCACAGAGAAATTCGAGAAGCACAGGCAGGTATGCCTAATGGTTCGGCTTTTTACTTAGGTAATGGTTACTTTGTGACTAATGCTCATGTCACACGTGGTAAAGACATGATCTATTCTTCAGATATAAATGGTAACTACTTTTTTGGTGAAATACTTTATGAAGAATCAAATCTTGACATTTCGATTTTTCGAGTTTACCATTCCTTAGAACAGTTTGAGCCGGTCGCAATGGCATGTCGAAATCCAGAATACGGAGAAGATATACGTCTTGTTGGTCATCCGGCCAGACAGAGATTTTTTACTGCTTTCGGTAGAGTTGCCGGTGATGGTTTTTATAATGACGAAACCAATAAGAATAACGTATATCCAGTAAATGCATCTGTTGTACCGGGAATGTCCGGTGGTCCTGTATTTGATGTAGATGGTTATGTTATTGGTCAAATGTATGTTGCTGTAGCAAGTCCTGTTGTGACAGATCGCTATGGACCTAGATTGCGTGCAATGTCTATTGTGAATTTTGGTATTATTACATCATCTGTGGAATTATGCCAATACTTTGATAAAATTGGAATTGAATATGAAGTCCGTTAGAATTATGGATAAATTAACATATGAAATCTGTAGTGTTTTAGCATATTCAAATACATCAGAAAATTTAAGACACTATGTTGATATAAGCACTCGTAAAAGAAGATTGGAAAGATTGACCGATTTTGTAGAATTTGGGGTAAAATATGAAGTCCGTTAGAAGTGAGTTATTAGTTTTTGTGCCTAAAAAAGATACTATAGATTGGTATCTTTACGGTAGAGTGCGTTCTAATATCGCTGTGCATGTATCAGAACATAGGTATGGTATTTTTGCTTACTATGTTATATGAAAGAATAAAAAATGAAGTCCGTTAAAATGCAAGTTAAAGAAGAGCATATCGAATTTTTATGGTTTGAAGTGATCATGGAAAATATTACTAGCGATGTATACTTGTTTGTATATAAAAAATTAAATGAGGATAAGACTAGATCACTAGAAAGATTTTGTTATGAAATCAGTGAAAACGCAAGTTAAAGACATGATGCTAGACAATATGTGTTTTGTTACAGTGCATGAAAAAGTTACAATTATGTTTTTCTGTCAAGTATTGGACAGATTAACGACGAATAAACTTTTTACTCTTTATAGTAATGTCAAAGATTATGAAGAATGATAATGAAGTCCGTTAAGTTGCGAGTTTCATTCAAGAATTCACCTAAATCAATTATTTTACCTAAAAAGAATACCATGAACATGAATCTTTTCAACGATATACATTATGATATTATGGTATATACCTCTTATCATAGACATAGAAGAGTTTTTGATATATTGATACAGGAAATAGAATATGAAATCAGTAAGAAAAAAAGTTAATAGATTGATAGAATATTATACTATTGTCAATAAAGTCGAGTTTGTATTACTAGAAAAATTGTATAGTAGAAACAAAGCCGCTAATATATATTCTATTCGTTACCGATTGGATTTGAATTATGGAACTAAATAATAAAATCGTAGTATATTGGATACTACTCTTAGCACAGTCAATTGGTGCATTCTTCATGTATCAAAAAGAAGTCTTCACTCTGCTACTCGCGTCTGATGTGACCGGTCTTTCTTTACTGATTCTAGCTATTCATGTCGTATCATTCCTGATCATTGGTTATATGACTGCATATCATACGAAGGATAATAGTCCTATGTGGTATGTATCAGAATTACAACTTGGTATTGGTATGACAGGAACACTCATTGGATTTGTGATCATGTTTTCGACAGTATTCGTGGGAATCAATACAGAAGAAGATATCGCCAATGCTGTTGGTTCTATTGCTACTGGTGTTGGAACTGCACTATGGACTACGTTAGCAGGATTGATTTCAAGTCTTATACTCAAAGCCGGACTAGTGAATTGTGAAAGAGAATGAAACAATACACTTCAACCACAAGTTTCTTGGATTTTCTCTTTAACCTATTACTGGCAATCATAGCACTGCTCTTGATTGTTCTACTTCTGATCAATCCTCCGGAAGTGGATTCAGATGTATCCAAGAATGTTTCTCATATCATCACTATTCGATGGGATGGAGAAACGACACATGACGTTGATCTATGGATAACGGATGGAAACGAGACAGTAGGTTTTCGAAACAGACAAGGCACTAATTTTTTCCTAGAGCGTGATGATTTGGGTAATGATTCTATGTCCCGTGTATTGGGTTATCGACTTAATGAAGAGTCCATGAATATACTGGATTCGGTCGAAGGAACCTACACAGTCAATGTTCATCTATTTCAAGTAAAGCGTGGTGAAATTCCGGTGAGAGTTACTTGGATTCTTCAAAGTGTTCAACCACATACTCGTAGAATAGATTCTGGTGAGGTTTATCTTCACGAACGTGGTGATGAAAAGACATTATTACAATTTTCATTCAATGAAGACGGTGAAATACATAGTATCAACTATGACAATAACCCATTCGTTTTGCAAAATATGAGGGATAGAAGACTTCCATGATATCATTTTGGTTCTACTTCCTGTTGTTTTCTTCACTGTTACTGACATTTGTATCTGTTGTCTTGCTGTCATTCTATAGCAGGCTACATTTCCTTGCTATTCTGATAGCCGCAATAGGAACTGGATTAGTTGCTTTCCAGTGGAATAACCTTGATCAAATCCGGGCTCAACCCTTGACAACCCTGAAAGATCGGTTCATAATTATGAATTACATAGAAAGTAAACCGGATATCTATCTGTGGGTTTCTTCTCCAGAACGTTCTTATCCTATCACGGTTCGTATACCGTGGACAGAGGAAGATGCTGAAAAACTGGCCGAAAGTGAAGAAGAAATGAAAACAATGGGTATTGAGGCTGAAATCGATGGGGACGAAATCCGCGAAGGTATTCTAGAGATATATAGTTTTGATTATACAGAAAGTATTGTGAAGGAAGAGTAATCATGAAATCGGTGAAATATCTTATGAGTCTTGAAAGTCATTATAAAAAATACCCTCTTAATTACTTCAGAATTAAGTTTTATCTTAAAAAACCAAAAGATAATCAGAAACTTGCCGGTTTGAGTAGTTTGGGTAGAAAGAAAATATTATGAAATCAGTAAGACATGTCATTAAAGAAAAGCAATTAAGTAAAATGTATATTAAAGTAACAATGGATCGTACTTATAGTATTTTTTACAAAATTATAAATCGTTTCAATGGTGCAGATAAACTTTTTACTTTGTATCATATGTATCATAATGCTGATCGTTATAAGGATTCACGATGAAATCAGTAAGAGAAATATTATTGTCTAAAAGAGTTACGTTTTTAACTGACATAAAAATATATTATAATGTTTATAAAAAGATTACGAGTGCTAAACCACAAAAACTTAAATCCTTATCAAACAAGAAAGTTTTATTATGAAATACTATGCCGGTATCGGGTCCAGAGAAACACCCGAAGAAGTCATGGGAGCAATGACTGAAATTGCCCGGAAACTATCAGGTAAGGGTTACACACTCCGTTCTGGTGGTGCAGCCGGTGCTGATACTGCTTTCGAGAATGGTGCTAAATACAAACAGATATTCCTGCCATGGAGTCCTTTCAATTCCAGACATGAAAATGGTATTGACTACATTGTTCCACCACTAAATCTAGAAATGGTCCAAGAGTTCCATCCTTCTCCTGATAGACTAAAAGGTGGTGCCTTGAAACTTATGAGCCGGAATTCATATCAGATACTTGGTCCTGATCTTGACACTCCAGTGGAATTCGTGGTATGTTGGACAAAAGATGGTAAGGCTTCAGGCGGAACGGGACAAGCCTGCCGGGTAGCCATGGCATATGATATACCTGTGTATAATCTGAAAAATATAGCTGATCGTGAACGATTACTAAAGGAAGTCTTGCTATGAAATCGCTGCAAAAACTGATAAATGAAAGTGATAGATTTGGTCTAGGTGAAAGCCTAGAAATGACGTATGTTTATGATTATGTGAATCAAAATTCGGCATTAGCATATAAATTATCATATGAAGTGTCATTTTTATTGGAACAACATATAGAAAGAAAAGTCAGACTTGGTGTAATCAATCATGTAAAAAGATGCTTAGATATACCAGAATTTGATTAGACGAGGCGAACGGATGAAATCAGTGAAAAGATATTTTGGAGAAGGGACTATAGGATTATATAATATTGCACGTAAGAGTACGAATCATATAACCTTTGATATAACATATTATGATATTGAATTGAAAATCTTTACATTACAATTTCGTAGACTAATACTACCAGAAAGGAAACTAAATGAATAACAGAACACTACAAAACGCATTACAATCACAGGGACACTATCATGGCCGAATAGATGGTATTATCGGTCCACAAAGTCATGGTGCAATCAATGAATTCTTGTCTAAACATGGTCATTCCAATAGAGGTTGGAGTAAATCAAGAAGTATTATTGCAGCAAAGCAACTTGTCTGTAAGCTGGCAGGTATTGAAGTCGGTTCTATTGACGGTTTCATGGGACCACAGACCCGATACGCATTTGAAGTCTTTGCTGGTAAGGATGTTTCAACAGAAGAAGCAAGAAAACCTAGACCTGATGATAGACTACCTGTCCAGTCAAACCGATGGCCAAGACAAACCGAATCAGAGCTAAGATCATTCTATGGCAATCCCGGTGAAAACCACACGATGATTGATCTACCATTTACTATGAAGATTGCATGGAACAAGAGACAGAAGATCAATAGATTTACTATCAATTCAAGATGTGCCGAATCAGCACTAAGATGTTTTGAGCGTATTGCAGCAACATATGATGCTAGACAACGTGCTGATCTAGGTATTGATCTATTTGGTGGTTGTTATAATAATCGGAATATGCGCGGTTCTAATAGAATGTCTACGCACGCCTTCGCTTGCGCTATAGATTTTTCCCCAGAAGAGAATCAGCTTAGATGGGATTCATCAAGAGCAAGATTAGCACAACCAGATGCTATTCCATTTTGGCAAATCTGGGAAGACGAAGGTTGGATTTCATTAGGTAGAGCAAGAAATTTCGACTGGATGCATGTGCAAAGCGCACGGATCGCCTGATTAAATAGGATTATTATGGATATTTACAGTGTATTAAGTTCTAAACCTCATAATGATCATTATTTAAAAAGATATATCAGATTTATTAATGGTTGCATGGAAAAGAATCAGTCTCTTTCTAATGAAGAGACTGAAAATCATCACATTTGTCCAAGAGGGAAACATGCTTGGTCGGAATATAGGTCTTTCAGAAAATATCCTTGGAATAAGGCTACACTTACATTAAGACAACACCTTTTGGCTCATGCGCTTTTAGCCAAAGCATTTCCTTCTAATTATTCAATAGTTTACGCGTATTGGAGTGTGATTTGTAGAAGTAAGATCAAAATTAATACCATAGTAAGTGAAAGCTTAAGAAATTTATATAGTGAGCATTGTTCAAAAAGAATGTCTATGGAAAATTTAAATAGGGTTAAAGAAGGTAGACATATATTCTCAGGTGGTGACATACAAAGAAAATCTAATAAACAAAGATTAGATGATGGTATTCATCATTGCAAGAATGGTATTCCTTGTGTAAACAAAGAAGGTGAAGTTAAGTTTATTAACAAAGACGAGTTTTATTCACAAGAAGAAAAGGATAAATCAAAACAAGAATGGGTTTCTACTTCTTCTAATGAAGGTAGAAAACGTAGAAATATAACATCAAAGCACCATGCTAAGAATTTAGTTCAAGTTGTAGATAAGTCGGGTATTTCTACGTCAATCACCAAAGAAGATTATTCTAACCGTAAAAAGTTAAAAGACGACACTTATGCACAGGTTTCTTCTAAAGAAGGCCAAAGAAGATTAGGAAAAGAATTTAGTAGATTACTAGTATGTGTTGATCAAAACGGTGAAAAGATTATGTTAACTTCTGAAGAATATGATAAACAGAAGACAGATGAAGATTCCACAACATGGTTATATGTAATATCAATATCATTAGAAGGCAAGAGAAGAAAGAATATGATTAATGAGTAAAATTGATTTGAGATTAGGTGATTGCTTAGATGTACTTAAAACTCTAGATGATAATTCAGTAGATAGTATTGTGACTGATCCTCCTTATGGTCTTTCTTTTATGGGAAAGGCTTGGGATAAGTCTGTTCCTTCTGTAGAAGTATGGCAGGAATGCTTACGAGTCTTGAAACCGGGTGGGCATTTACTTGCTTTTGCAGGTACCAGAACACAACATAGAATGGCAGTAGCAATAGAAGATGCCGGTTTCGAAATTCGTGATATGATTGCATGGATGTACTCGACGGGATTCCCAAAGTCACATGATGTATCCAAAGGTATAGATAAAGTAATGGGTGCCGAAAGGGAAGTAACAGGGAAATCCAAAGGTTCTGGTATGACCAAGAGTAATGTGACACAAGGTGCTCAAAAAAGAAATGTCACAGAATGGAACACGTATTCTTCAGAACCGGCCTCACCAGAAGCCAAACAATGGGAAGGATGGGGTTCGGCTCTGAAGCCTTCCTTGGAGCCCATAACTGTTGCAAGAAAACCTTTTGATACTACTATTGCAAAGAATGTATTGCAGTGGGGCACAGGCGGTATTAATATTGATGCCTGTAGAGTGGATTCCGATATTTCTGAGATGGAAGGTCGGTCTGGTAAGTCCACTGAAAACAAAATTTATGGCGAAGGTATAGGGCATGAAGACATGTGGAAACCTAATAATTCAGGCCGCTTCCCTGCTAATCTGATACATGATGGTTCTGATGAAGTTGTTTCTTTGTTTCCTGAAACTGGACAAAGTAAAGCTACGATGCGTGGTGAACAACACAGTGGAAGACATGGTGGACTTGCTGATATTGGAGAAAATTTAAAAGAAGGGACAAATACAATTAGGGTTTTTAATGATTCTGGTGGTTCTGCCTCCCGATTCTTTTACTGTGCCAAAGCTTCAAAGAAAGATCGAAATGAAGGTTTAGAAAGTCCTAATATACAC
>SL_7KL_010_BRINEDRAFT_10000836_pt1 | contig 14846 bp, 14 predicted proteins | sample SodLak_010_BRINE_FD_10663 | JGI IMG/M metagenome (IMG submission 10663)
TGGTCGCGCCGGGTGCATAATTTTCGACTACTTCAAACATATGCTTTCTCCTCGCTCGCTTTTTTATGAATGTAAGGACCTAATCAAACTCAAACTCGCTTTTCCACTCGCCTCTTTCTAAACTTCATTTTCTAAATCAATGGCGCTGACTACACCGTGCTAAAAATCTCCCCGAAACCAGTCCTTCATGCGCTGCAATAGACTCTCGCCACCGCCGCTGAGGCCTCGATAACGGCTTTGTTCGCTGCGGCTGCCATAGATCAATAAGCCAACGCCGGTGGCATGAATTTCGTTGTTGACCACCTCAGACAATCCGGTGACGCCTTGGGGCGCGCCCAAGCGCACCGGCATGTGCAGCACCTCTTCCGCCAGCTCGGCGACGCCCTCCATCTTGGCGCCACCACCCGTTAACACCACGCCAGCCGGCACCATGGCCTCAAAGCCTGATTGACGCAACTGCTTGTGCACGTGATTGAATAGCTCGCGATAACGCGCCTCCACCACCTGCGCTAGCGTGCGTCGCTCCAATCGGCGATGCTGACGGTTGCCCACACTCGGCACTTGGATGTGTTCTTCAGAAGACGCCATCTGTTCTAAAGCACAGGCGTATTTGATCTTGATGTCTTCGGCATGAATGGTCGGTGTGCGCAAGGCCACAGCAATGTCATTGGTGACCAGATCACCGGCAATGGGAATGCAGGCCGTATGTCGAATGGCCCCTTCCGTAAACACGGCAATGTCGGTGGTGCCCGCACCAATGTCGACCAACATGATGCCCAGCTCTTTTTCATCTTCACTGAGCACGGCATAACTGGACGCCAACTGCTGCAAGATCAAGTCATCGACCTGCAAGCCGCAGCGCGCGACACATTTGCTGACATTCTGCACGGCGCTCTGGGCTGCGGTCACCAAATGCACGCGCGCTTCCAAGCGCACGCCAGACATCCCCACTGGCTGACGGATGCTGTCGGTGGTGTCAATCACATACTCCTGCGGCAACACATGCAGGATGCTTTGATCCGCCGGCACGGCGACAGCACGGGCCGACTCCAGCACGCGCTCAACATCGCCCTCGGTGACTTCTTTGTCACGAATGGCCACGGCACCATGCGAGTTCAGTGAGCGCACGTGTGACCCCGCAATCCCAGCAAAGACAGACTGGATCTCGCAATCGGCCATCAGTTCCGCCTCTTCCACGGCGCGCTGAATGGCCTGCTCGGTCGATTCAATATCGACCACAACACCGCGCTTTAACCCGCGCGATGGATGAGAACCCAAGCCGATCACGTCAATCTGACCGTCTTCTTGAATCTCACCCACAATGGCGACGATCTTGCTGGTGCCAATGTCTAGGCCGACGACCATTGATTTCTCTGATTTTCTAGCCATTTGAGTCACCTTGAGCCATCGACTGTCGCGCGCGTTGCACGGCCAAGCCATTGACATAACGCAGATCCACTGAAACCATGGTTTGCGGGTGATCATTGAGTTGATCGAATACCCGTACAAACCGCTGCAATCGTTCCTGGCCTTGCTCACGACCCAGTCGCACTGTCAATCCGCTGCTAAGCTGCAGTTGCCAGCTACCGCGCTCATCCAAAGTCAGCTGCTCGATATGCAAGCCAATCGGTTGCAGGGTCTGCTGCTTCAACTGCCAGGCTTGCAACACTTCGGCGCGGCGGCTATCAGGTCCGTGCAAGTGCACCATGCCTTGCAAATCCTCGCTGCCACTGACCTCAAACGCCTCAGCCGTAGCCGATAACAACTGACGCTTATTCCACCGCGCCACTGCCTGATGCTCGACGACATCAATGCGCAAAGCATCCGGCCAACGGCGTGACACATGGGCGTGCGCCACCCACGGCAAGGCCTCCACCTCGGCGCGCACGTCCGTCAAGCTAACGGCGAAAAACCCGCGCGCCGCAGAAGTTGCAGCCGCCGCCCGAATCTGACTGGTGCTGGTGCGCTGCAGATCACCTTCAATCTCCAGCCACTGAATCGGCCAGCGATCTTCGCCAATCAGGCCAGTGCTTAGCCATACGGCCACCAGCGCCGTAGCACCCGTGGCCACCAGCCCAGCCAAGGTTGGCAGGCTGATCAGTCGCTGTTCGTGCGGATCAATATCTGCCATACCAATTCCTCATAAGACATCCCCGCCACCGCCGCAGCTTGCGGCAGGCAGGATCGTTCGGTCATGCCCGGCGTGGTATTGACCTCCAATAGCCAAGGTTGATCGTGCTCATCAAGCATGAAATCCACCCGCCCCCAACCATGGCACCCAATCACCTCAAAGGCCTGCAAGCACAAGGCCGCCAGGGCGCGCTCTTGCGTGGCCGGCAAATCACAGGGACACAGATACTGCGTCTCTTGCGAGACATACTTGGCCTCGAAATCGTAAAAGTCGCCGGGCGAGCGCAATTCAATCACCGGCAAGGCTTGCTCACCCAACACGCCACCGGTGTACTCGCGACCGGCCACACCTTGCTCCACCAACACGCGGGGATCAAAGCTCAGCGCCTTTTCAATAGCCGGGGCCAGATCATTCGCATTGGTGATTCTTGCCATGCCCAAACTAGAGCCCTCGCGGGAGGGTTTAACAAACAGCGGAAAGGCCAAAGCATCGAGAATTTGTGCGGCGTCATCGGCACTGCGTGCGATGCGCCACGGCGGCGTCGGCAAACCGGCCGATTCCCAGATGCGCTTGGTCTGAATCTTGTCCATGGCCAGCGCCGAGGCCAGCACGCCCGAGCCCGTCACGGGAATGCCATACAAGCGCAGCGCCCCCTGCAATGCGCCATCCTCGCCACCGCGGCCATGCAAAATATTAAAAACCCGATCAAAATTCCCAGCTGCGACCTGCTCCAACAAGCGCCGCGCGCCATCGACCACAGAGAATTGGACACCCAAGCTTTCCAGTGCCTTGGCGATGGCACGTCCACCGCGCAGTGACACCTCGCGCTCACCGCTGTCTCCGCCGACCACCAAGGCGACGTGACCCAACGCTTGCGCTTCATGCTTGGTCATGCCTTCACCTCCCCATGTAAAGACCGCAGTTGACGGCCCAGACGCCCGACACTGCCGGCGCCCATCACCAGCACCAGATCCCCTTCTTGGCTGATTTCTGCCAAGCACGGCAGCACTTCATCGACATCCCCCACACGATGGATGTCCAATTCCTCACGGTGCTGGATGGCGGCGGCCAAGGCGTCGGCATCAATCCCCGCGATGGGGGCCTCACCGGCGGCATAGATGTCGGTCAGAATCAACACATCGGGTTCCGACAGCACGCGCGCAAAGGCATCAAACTGATCGCGGGTGCGGCTGTAGCGGTGGGGCTGGAAGACCAGCACTAAACGGCGATCAGGCCAACCGGCGCGGGCGGTTTGGAGGACGGCATCCAGTTCAGTGGGATGGTGGCCATAATCTTCGAAGGCCAATACAGACTGACCATTGATGGTCAACGGGCCAATGGCCTCAAAGCGCCGTCCGACGCCCTTGAATCCAGCCAAACCGGCAGCAATGTCTTCGGCCGACACGCCCAACTCCCAAGCCACCGCAGCTGCGCCCAACGCATTGAGCACATTGTGGCGACCGGGTTGTTGGATGGTCACCGGCCAGCGNCCACCTTCGTCTGGCAGCAACAAATCAAACTGCATGGTTGAACCAGNTTGTTCAAGGCATTCGGCCCGCACATCGGCCTGGGCGCTGAATCCATAGGTGAGCGTGGTGCGCCCTACTTGTGGCAGCAACTCAGCCACATGCGGATCATCAACACACAACACCGCCACGCCAAAAAATGGCAAATGGTGAATGAACTCCAGAAAACTCGATTGCAGCTGATCAAAGCTACCTTGATAGGCATCGAGATGGTCCCGATCAATATTGGTGACGACTGAAATCACCGGCTGCAGTTTCAGAAATGAAGCGTCACTCTCGTCCGCTTCGGCAACCAGATAGCGCCCCTCCCCCAGTCGGCCATTGGCGCCATAAGCATGCAGCAATCCACCGACCACAAAGGTCGGATCCATACCGGCGGCGGCCAACACACTGGCCACCATGGAGGTGGTGGTTGTTTTGCCGTGCGTGCCAGCCACAGCAATGCCATGGCGGAAACGCATCAATTCACCCAGCATCTCCGCGCGCGGCACCACTGGAATACGCCGCGCCTGCGCGGCGGCCACCTCGGGGTTGTCATCACTGACCGCGCCAGACACCACCACCACATCCGCCTCTTGCTGATGCGCAGCATCATGCCCCAGATGCACACGCGCGCCTAAGCCACGTAGGCGGCTCAACACCTCTGACTCCATATGGTCACTGCCGCTGACGTCAAAACCAAGGTTGAGCAACACCTCGGCGATGCCGCTCATGCCCGCACCACCCATGCCAACCAAGTGGATACATTGCACGCGGTGCATCAAATTAGGCGCTGGGCGCATTGGCCGACTCATGCCGCCACCTCCAAACACGCTTGCGCCACCCGCTCAGCCGCTTCGGGCTGGCGCAAGGCGCGGGCACGCTCAGCGGTTTGCAACAACGGATCGCGATCAAGGGACTGTAGCCAGGCCGCCACGGCCTGTGGGGTAAAGGCTGACTCGGTCATCAACCAGCCTGCCTCAGCGTTGCTCAGCACTTCCGCATTGTGGCGCTGATGATCATCCACCGCACCGGCAAACGGCACCATCAAAGCGGCCACGCCCGCATTGGCCAGTTCGCTGACGGTTAACGCACCAGCCCGACAAATCGCCACATCAGCCGCCGCCCAGGCCGCTGCCATGTCGTCAATAAAAGCCACTACCTCCACCTGATCGGCCAAACCGATGTCGGTATAAGCCGCCACCGTGGCATCAAATTGCCGGCCAGCTTGATGGACCACTCGGGGCCGCTGCGCCGCCGGCAACAAAGCCAAAGCCTGCGGCAACACCCGTGTCATGATCAGCGCGCCTTGGCTACCGCCAATGACCAGCACCCGCAAGGGCCCGCTGCGACCAGCCAGTCGCTGCGCGGGCGCCGGCAGTTGTACAATCGATCTGCGCACTGGATTGCCAACCACCTCCCCGCGCTTGAGGACATTCGGAAACGCGGTCATCACACGACGTGCCAGGGGCGCCAACAATCGGTTGGCCATTCCCGCAATCGCGTTTTGCTCGTGAATAATCAGGCCAATGTTGAGCAGCCGCGCGATGAGGCCACCTGGTGCGGCCACATAGCCGCCCATGCTCAAGACACAGTCGGGACGCCGCCGGCGCATGATCTGAAGGGTCTGCACCATCGCACGCATCAAACGCAGCGGCAACGCCAACCAGCCGATCAGACCGCGTCCACGCACACCGGTCATGTCAACCTGATCAAGCTCCAGACCAGCCAGCGCCACCAGACGATTTTCCATACCCTGCGGCGTGCCCAACCAAGTCACTTCAGCACCGGCCTCACGCAACTGCTCGGCCACAGCCAAGCCAGGGAAAATATGCCCGCCGGTGCCAGCGGCCATGATCATGATGCGCGGTGCGCTCATACCGACCACCCCACACCCGCCCCTTTGCGCTGACGGGGTTGTTTAAGGGTTTCCATGCGCACTTCCCAGGCGACACGCAGCACCAGCCCAATCGCCACCATCGTCATCATCAAACTCGAGCCGCCAGCAGAGATCATCGGCAGCGTCAGGCCTTTGGTGGGCAGCACACCCAAGTTGACACCGATGCTGACCATCGCTTGCAGGGCAATCCACAACGCCACACCCCAGACCAAGTACGCCGAAAACAACTGCTCAAGCTGGCGCGCTTTCATGCCAATCACAAACATCCGCCCGACCAGCAGCGCAAACAAGCCAACCACCATCAGCACGCCAATAAAACCCAGCTCTTCGGCAAGCACCGCGAAAATAAAATCGTTGTGCGCCTCGGGCAGATAGAACAACTTCTGGATACTGCTGCCCAAGCCGACGCCGGTGATCTCACCACGACCGATGGCGATCAAGGCTTGGGTCAACTGGAAGCCTGAGTTGAACGGATCGGCAAATGGATCGCGAAATGACATGACCCGCGCCAAGCGATAGGGCTCCATGGCGGCAAAGGTGATCAACGGCGCCGCGGCTAACATCAACAACATCAGGTGACGCACCGGCGCGCCAGCCAAAAAGATCATGCCCACCACAATGGCGCCGATGACCATCGCCGATCCCATATCGGGTTGGCGCAGCAAAATCACCCCCAGCACGCCGACCAACAGCAGTGGCTTGAGGTTATCAAACCAAGCACCTTTATTGAGATCAGGCCGCCGCGCCAGATAGCCGGCCACAAAGATAATCATCAGCACTTTGACCGCCTCGACGACCTGAAACCGCATCACACCCAGACTGATCCATCGCGTTGAACCATTAACCTCCACGCCAAGACCAGGCACAAAGGGCAACAACAGCACCAGCACACTCAGCACCATGCAGGGCAACGCCAAGGTCCGCAGATGACGTGTGCCCAGCACCCAAAAAACGGCCATGCCCATTGCCCCCATGGCAATAAACATCAGATGGCGCCGCACGTAATGCCATGGGTCCAGACCCAGGCCCTGCGCCACCGTCACCGAGCTCGACGCCACCATCACCACGCCAAGGCCCAGCAAAGCCATGGTGGCGAGCACCAACGGCGTGTCCAGGCCAACCGACTGGGTGCATCCTGCCAACGGCGTGCTTGTCGTCGTGTCGTCATATCAACGTATCTTCATCGTCGCCAAGCTGGCCAAAACCAGCATGACAGCGATAATCCAAAAGCGCACGATGACCTTGGGCTCAGGCCATCCTTTGAGTTCGAAATGGTGGTGAATGGGCGCCATGCGAAACAGCCGACGGCCTGTGAGTTTGTAGGAGGCAACCTGCAAAATCACCGACAGGGTTTCAATGACAAAAATGCCGGCCATGACAATGAAAATGATCTCTTGGCGCACGGCCACTGCCACCAGACCTAAGGCCGCACCAATGGCCAGCGCACCAATGTCCCCCATAAAGACCTGTGCGGGATAGGTGTTAAACCACAAAAAGCCCAAGCCTGCGCCGGCCAAAGCGGCACAGAAAATGGTCAGCTCACCGGCCCCGGGTATAAAGGCCATGTCCAGGTAATTGGCGAAAACGGCGTTCGAGGTGGCGTAGGCAAAAATGCCTAGTCCCGCCGCCACAAACACGGCAGGCATGATCGCCAACCCATCCAAGCCGTCGGTCAGGTTGACCGCATTCGAGGCACCGACAATGACGAAATAGGTCAGCACAATAAAGCCCAAGCCCAACGGCAACGCAATGTCTTTGAAAAACGGCACAAACAGCTGTGTGTTGGCCGCCACATCTGCACTCTGATAGAGAAAGATAGCAACCGCCAAAGCGGCCACAGACTGCAAGAAAAACTTAGACCGCGCGGTCAGGCCTTGGTTGAGGCCTTTGCTGAGCTTGCTGTAGTCATCAATGAAGCCAATGGCGCCGAAAGCAATGGTCACAAACAACACTGTCCAGACGTAGCGATTAGATAGATCCGCCCACAGCAAAGTGCTGATCACCAAAGCGATCAAGATCATCGCGCCGCCCATGGTCGGCGTGCCTGCCTTCAACTGATGGGTGTCGGGTGCCAGTTCAAGAATGGGTTGACCATACTGGCGCTCACTCATGTGGCGAATAAACAGTGGACCAATCAACAAAGACACCGCCATCGCCGTCATCGCCGCCATGATGGTGCGGAAAGTGATGAAGCCAAATAAGGCCACATCGACGCGGAGCAGATCTTCCAGCAACCACACCAGCATCAGGCACCCTCCTCCTCAAGCCCGGCCACAATGCGCTCCATGGCCATGCCACGTGAGCCTTTGATCAGACAATTGACGCCCGGGTGCAGGCGTGCTTTCAAGGCAGTCAAGAGCGCTTGATGGTCGGCAAAATGCTCGCCACCCAGACCAAATGCCTGCGCTGCTGCCGCACTATTGGGTCCCAGACAAAACAACTGTTTGACACCCTGCGCGGCGGCGAAGGCGCCCAGCTCCGCGTGCAGGGTGGTGGCCTCGTCGCCCAACTCCAACATGTCGCCCATCACCAGCCAAGGCTCGCCGGTTAAGGCGGTCAGCACTTCGATGCCGGCCCGCATTGATCCTGGGTTGGCGTTGTAACTGTCATCAATCACCGTCCAACCTGCAGCATTTTGGCGCAGTGCCAATCGCCCAGGCATGCTGGATAAACGACTGAGTGCATCAGCGCCGACTTGGCTGTCCAATTGCAAAGCTTCTATCACCGCCAGCGCGGCACAGGCATTGATCAGGTTGTGTCGACCAGGCAAGGCGGCACGGAATTGCACGGTGCCCGAAGGCAGGTCAATGACACTGATGGCCGCTTTGTCATCAGCCTCGCCCTCGCCCTGCGTGTTCGCATACCAACCGCGAACCTCAGCTTGAGCATGGCTCAAGCCAAAACGCAGCGTCTTACAGTGCGCGGCCAAATCCAGCCACAGCTCAGCATGCGGATCCTCGGCGTTGATGATTGCTGTGCCATGGGCAGGCAGTGCGGAGAATAATTCGCCTTTGGTGCGGGCCACGCCAGTGACACTGCCCAGACCTTCTAGATGCGCGGCTTGCGCATTGGTCACCACGGCCACTTCAGGACTGGCCAGCGTGGCCAAATAGTGAATGTCGCCGGGCCGAGCGCAGCCCATTTCAATGACCGCATAGCGGTGAGAGGGATTGAGGCGACTCAGGGTCAAGGGCACGCCGATCTCGTTGTTGTAGTTGCCTTGCGTGGCCAAGGTCGGTGCCATGGCGCTGAGCATGGCGGCGATCATTTCTTTGACCGTGGTCTTCCCGTTAGAGCCGGTGACGGCAATCACCACCACATCGAGTTGATCACGCCACCAGCGAGCCACCTGCCCCATCGCTTGCAAGACATCGCTCACTTGCACGCAGGGCAGTTTGGCGGTGATGGCCGCACTCACCGGCTGACTGATCAAAGCCGCTGCCGCACCCGCCGCGGCGGCGCGCTCAAGGTGGTCATGGCCATCGGAGTAGGCGCCAGGCAGGGCCAGAAAGAGCCCACCAGGTTCAATGAGACGGGTGTCATGGCTCATGCCATGGAAGACCACATCCGCGCCCTGCAGTGATCCATCTAAATGAGCGGCCAATTGTTGCGTAGTCAGGGTCAACATGGCTGCGCCTCCAGCCAATGCGCCACCTGTTGCTGATCAGAGAAAGGCAGACGTTGGTCACCAATAATTTGCTCTGACTCATGACCCTTGCCAGCCACCAGCACCACATCGGCGGCCTCCGCCTCATGCAGAGCAAGGGCAATGGCTTGCGCGCGATCGCGCTGAACTCGGGCGCGCTCAGGGTAATGCATGCCCGCTTGAATCTCTCGAATAATGGCCAAGCCATCCTCATGGCGTGGATTGTCATCGGTCAAGATGACGTGATCGGCCAGCGACTCTGCCACCCGCCCCATGCGCGGTCGTTTACTGCGATCGCGATCGCCGCCACAGCCAAACACGCACCACAACTGGCCCTGGGTCAGCGCACGACAGGCACTCAAGGCACCGTGCAAGGCCTCGGGATCATGCGCATAGTCGATGATCACTTGCTCGGGACCTCAACGCGCTTGGTGCTGCCGAGTCCAGCATGGCTTGCATGCGACCGGGCACCGCGCTGAGACGCTCGAGGCACTGCGTGATGGCTTCCGCTGAATAACCACGCTGCACTAACTCCGTCGCCACGATCAATAAGTTGTAGGCATTGTGATGGCCAAGCAGCTGACTGGCGACCTGCAAGGTATGGGGACCAATACGCAAAGTCAGCGCCAGCCCCGCCGCGGTCGACTCACTGACGGTGGCCAGCGCGTCCACATCGGCTTGCAGTCCGTAGCGCACTGGGCTTAAGCCCCGCGCCTTGAGGTCAGCAATGAGGGTCTGACCAAACGCATCATCGGCATTGATCAATTGCCGTTCGCTGGAGAACTCGGTAAACAGTCGCTGCTTGGCGGCCGCATAAGCTTCCACGCTGCCGTGATAATCCAGGTGGTCATGGCCAAGGTGGGTGAAAATGACACTGCGCCAGCGCAGGCCAGCCAAACGGTTTTGATCCAGTGCATGCGAGCTGGCCTCGAGGACAACGGTTTGCATGCCTTGTTGCTGCAGTGCTGCCAAGTGACGGTAGACACTAAGCACATCGGGTGTGGTGTGCGTGTTGGCTTGGTGTTGACCAGGTCGCCCAATACCCAGCGTGCCAATCATGGCGCCATCGAGGGCCTGCGCCAGCAGCCACGCCAGCGATGTCTTGCCATTGGTGCCTGTCACAGCGACCAGATCGAGTTGATCAAGCCCAGGCCAAAACCGAGCCGCCAACTGCGGCAAACGCTCACGCAACTGTGGCACTTCAATCAGTGGCAGTTGCTCGGACAGCTGAGTGCGGCGCGCGGGGTCAAGCAACTCGTCATGCAAGATGACGCAGGCGCCTCGCGCTATCGCTTGTTCCGCGTGGTCGATGCCATGGGCCCGCTGACCCGCGACAGCGACAAAAGCAGCGCCGGGAGCAATCGTTGCCGAATGCAGGCTTAAATCGCTGATCACGCGAGTGGCAATAGCCTCTGGCATGGCCGGCACCCAGTCACCCAGCAAGCCAGCCAGCGTCATAGGGTGATGCGCACTGGCCATCATGGCTGCCCCCCGCGATGTACCAGCAGGCTCTCAAAGTCATCGGGTGGGATGTTCATCAATCGCAAGGCACCGGCCATGACTCGGGAGAACACGGGCGCAGCCAAAGCACCGCCGCCCACCTCCTCACCCCCGGGCTCCGTGATGACCACCGCGATGGCCAAGCGTGGCCGTGTGGCCGGTGCAAAGCCGGCAAAACTGGCGGTGTACTCTTCCGAGTAGCCTCCAGCGACCGACTTACGCGAGGTGCCGGTTTTGCCCGACACGCGATAGCCCGGCACGCGCGCCAGTCGACCGGTGGCACGTGGGTGCGTGATCACGTGTTCCATTTGCTCAGCCAGGACCTGAGCGATGATCGGATCAATCACCGACTGCGGACGCGGTTGTGCGCCGTCAAGAATCAAAACGGGTTGACGCAAACGGCCCTGATCGGCAATCGCTGCCATCGCCCGCGCCAGTTGCAAAGGGGTTATTGACATCGCATAGCCATAGGCCAAGGTGGCTTGCTCAAGCCGGTGCCAACGCTCGTGATCGCGCAGCACCCCAGCCGACTCGCCAGGAAATCCAGTGCCTGTTACCTGACCAAACCCCAAGCGCGCGTACATCGACCACAAATCTTGCGGCTCCAGTTGCAAGGCCAGTTGCACCATGGCGATGTTGGATGACCGCGCCAGTGCCTCTTCGATGCTGATCTCCCCCATATTGCTGGGGTCGACAATGGTGTGTCCCGAGACCTGCATGCGACCGGGTGAGGCATCCACCATCGCGCCGGGCTCGATCAGTTGATGCTCCAAAGCGGCGGCCAGCAAGAAGGGCTTAATGACAGAACCGGGTTCGAACAAATCGGTGACGGCGCGGTTGCGTAAGCCCACTTCGGTGCCGCGTCGCTGGGCATTTGGGTTATATGAGGGGACATTGGCCATGGCCAGGATTTCGCCATTGGTGACATCCATCACCACGACGCTGCCCGACTGCGCGCGTGCTGCCTCGACCGCGCTACTGAGCTCACGAAAAGCCAAGTGCTGAATGCGTCGATCAATCGTTAAACGTAGAGTTTGTCCATGGCGAGGCTCATGGATGAGGGCCACATCTTCGACCACCTGACCCAGCCGGTTGCGGATCACGCGCTTGCGACCAGGTTGACCACTGAGCCAATGGTCAAAGCTCATCTCCAAGCCTTCTTGGCCGATGTCATCAATGTTGGTGGTGCCGATTAATTGTGCCGCCACTTGGCTGGTGGGATAGAAGCGTCGGTACTCCTGATCCAAGGACACGCCCGGAACACGCAGCGCACGCACGCGCTCCGACTGATCAGGATCCATGCGTCGCAACAGCCAAATAAATTCCCGCTGGGCGCGCTGACTCAGCCGTGTTTCCAGGCTTTGCAAGGGGATGTTCAAGGCATCCGCCAACTCAGGCAAGCGATCTCGGTGTTGCAGCAACTCGCGTGGATTGGCCCACACTGAATCGACCGGCGTCGATACGGCCAAGGGTTCACCATGGCGATCGACAATGTTGCCGCGCAACGTGGGAATGGTGTGCTCGCGCACGTGGCGTGCCTGACCCTCGCTTTGCAAGCGCTCCGTGCTGACGGTTTGCAACCACGCGGCACGCGCCACCAAGCCAAAGGTGGCAACGAGCAGCACACCGCTTAGCAAGACCAAGCGCACCCGCTCGGGGCGCATCAATACACGCTCCTTGCTCGAGTTGCGCGTTCGCCGAGTCATGGAGACTGCTCCAGCAACACACCCACTCGACTGGGCTCACGCATATCAAGTTGATGATAGGCTGCGTTTTCAATCGTGCTGGCCGTCGCCCAAACCGCCAGTTCAATCTGTAAGCGCGTCCACTCGGCGATGGCCTCATCACGCTCCGTGGCGGCCACCTGACTGGCGATAAATAATGAGCGGGTCTCATGGCGCAGCATCACCACACCAATGGCTGAGGCGATCAAGGCGACGAACAGCACCACTAACATGGCCCAGCGCATCATGCCAACACCTCTAGCTTTTCTGCCACGCGCAGTCGCGCGCTGCGTGCGCGCGGATTGCGACGCACCTCGGCCTCACTGGGCCGAATCAATCCACCGATCAAGCGCAAGCTGGGCGTAAACGCGGCGCTGGGTGGCAATCGCCGATTGACGGCGGGTGGCTTGGCGTGCGCGGCGAAGCAGCGCTTGACGCGACGATCTTCTAGCGAGTGGAAGCTGATCACCGCCATGCGCCCCCCGACTGCGAGTACGCGGAGGCCTTGCTCGAGGCATTGGTCAATCGCCCCCAACTCGTCATTGATATGAATACGAATGGCCTGGAAAGTCCGCGTTGCCGGATGATGGCCAGCACGATCTGGCCGCACCAAAGTGGCAATAAGCGCAGCCAGCTGGCCGGTGCGCTCGATGGGCGCCTCCGCCCTGGCCATAACAATGCCCTTGGCAATCCGTCTTGCATGTCTTTCCTCGCCATGTACTCGTATCACACTGGCCAGATCGTCTTCCGCGACCTTGGCCAGCCATTCCGCTGCGGTCTCGCCTTGGCTGGTGTCCATGCGCATGTCCAGCGGCCCATCGGCCATGAAACTGAACCCGCGCTCCGCCTCATCCAACTGCGGCGAAGACACACCCAAATCGGCCAACAGCGCCGTCACACGACCGTGTAACCCGGCCTCGGTGACGGTGGCCTCCAGCTCAGCAAAATTGCCGTGCCGGATCATCACTCTCTGATCCTGTCCCCACTGCGCTTGGGCATCGGCCACCGCGCTGGGGTCTCGGTCGATCATCAGCACTCGACCCTCAGGGCCCAACTGCTGCAAAATCGCCCGACTGTGCCCGCCGCGTCCGTAAGTGGCATCCACCACCACGGCGTCGCTGCTGAGCTTTAGGCCCTCCAGCACTTCATCAAGCAGCACCGGCACATGCGCGGTCACTGCGGTCACGGCGGCCTAGAGCACCAGCCGGGACATTTCGCTGGAACCAGGCTCTTGCAGTTCGCGCTCTTCTTCCACCCGGCGCTGATTCAGCACCGTTTCGTTCCAGACTTCAAACCGTTGGCCCATGCCCATCAAAACAATGCGCTTCTCTAGCCCAGCCACATGACGATGAGTCTGTGGGAGCAGCACCCGGCCATTGCCGTCGAGCTCAATCTGACTGGCAGAGCCGACCAAGCGCCGTTGCAGACTGCGATGCGAGCCACTGAAGGTAGACAAGGCCATGACCTGCTCGCGCACCCGCGCCCACTCTGGTTGCGGGTAAAGCCACAGGCAGCCACTGTCAAATGCCGAATAGGTGAGCACCATCTGGCCTTGGCACACCGAGGCCAAATCGTCTCGATAACGCGTTGGCACCGCCATGCGGCCCTTCGCGTCGAGATTGATTGCGGTTTCACCAAAAAACATCGCTTTGACTCATTCGTGGACATCCACAAGGTGCAGCAGTGCTCAGCCTCACTTTTGTCCACTAATTCCCACTTTTGACCACTATGCGCCACATTAGCGATGAAAGCACGCAATGTCAAGCATTTGCGTGTGATTGACTTGAGCAGAACAGGTCAGAAATGGGGTGGTGGGAGACTTTTGGACAGCCACAACCGCCCAAGCACCGAGATCAATATCCCGGTGGGTGGGCTGAAGTGGGAATTTGGCTTAGCGGGTGGTGTTGACTTCGTAGCAGGGGGTGTAGGGCACGCCGCCTGGCAATTTCATGCGATCTTGGGCGACAAATTGCTTCAGCAAGCCATCCAGCGCGGTCATGATGGCGGGCTCGCCACAAATCTCGAACGGCCCGTGCTCACGGATAGACCGAACGCCATCCGGTTTGACGTTGCCGGCCACAATGCCTGAGAAAATACGCCGCAGGTTGGCGGCCAACTCGTGCGCCGGCAGATCGCGGCTGATCGGCACCGAGGCCATGTTGTCGTGGGTTGGGTTGAAGGGTTGTTGAAAATCATGATCAATGGTCAACAACCAGTTGTAGTAAAAAGCATCGTTGGTTTCGATGCGCCATTGCTTGACCGCCTCGATGCCCTGCGCCATGGTCCGCGCCACAGCGGGTGCATCGTCAATGATGATGTCGTACATACTGCGCGCTTCTTCGCCCAGCGTGAGGCCAATAAAGCGATCGATCTCTTCAAAATAGGCGGCTTGTTCTATCGGGCCGGTGAACACCAAGGGGAACGGCATCGGTCGGTTGGC
>SL_7KL_010_BRINEDRAFT_10000837_pt1 | contig 14836 bp, 13 predicted proteins | sample SodLak_010_BRINE_FD_10663 | JGI IMG/M metagenome (IMG submission 10663)
CGCTGCGCGTCAGCCGCAGCGGCCGCCACGCTGGCGGCCGCCGGGGTGTCGGCGGCGAGCGCAGCGGTGCGGCTGCGGGCCAGGTGCGTGAGGGCGACCGCCAGGGCGTCGGCCACGTCGGCGGGTCGGGGCGCGCTGGCCAGGCGCAGCTGCGCGGTGACCAGCCGGGTCACGGCGTCCTTGTCGGCGTCGCCTGCCCCCGCCACCGTCAGCTTCACGTCGCTCGGGCTGTAGGAGGTCACGGGGATACCGGCCTCGGCCGCCGCGAGCAGCGCCACGCCCGCCGCCTGGCCCGTGGCCATCGCGGTCCGGACGTTGCTCGAGAACAGCACCCGCTCCACCGCCACCGCGTCGGGACGGTGGGCGGCGATGACCTCGGCGATGGCCCGGTGGATGGCGAGCAGCCGCTGCTCGAGGGGGGTGTCGGCCGTGGTGCGTGCGCAGGCGAGGTGGAGGGCGCGGGGCTGCGCTGCCGGCCCGGTGACCAGGCCCATGCCGCAGCGGGTCAGGCCAGGGTCGACACCGAGCACCAGGGGCGCAGCGGCCACGGGTCCTCCTCGGGTCGGTCAGCACGGCACAGCGGGTACGAACAGCTGTTCGCGCAGCCTAGCAGCCCGAGCTGGCCCGTCAGCGGACCCCGCACATCCGCGCATCGGTGGGCAGGGTGAACCAGAACCGCGTGCGCCCGGGCCGCGAGGCGCAGCCGATGCGGCCCCGATGCCGCTGGACGATCTCCCGGCTGATCGGGAGACCGAGGCCGGTACCGCCCTGGCTGCGGGTGTCGGAGGCGTCGGCCTGGGCGAACCGGTCGAACAGCCGGGGTTTGAACGCCTCCGGCACGCCGGGCCCGGTGTCGATGACGTCGACCCGGACCGCACCCTCCTCCTGCTCGCACCGCACCCGCACGGTGGAGCCTGGGGGTGCGTAGCGGCAGGCGTTGGCCAGGAGGTTGGCCAGCACCTGCGTGATCCGCAAGGGGTCCACGCACAGCTCGAGGCCCTCGATCGCAGCGCTCTCGACCGTCACCTCGACCTCCTGACGGGCGGCGAGGCCGGCGATGTCCTCGGCGGCCGCGTGCACGATCGGTGCGAGCTCGAGGCACTCGAAGGCCAGGCGCTGCTGACCGGAGCTGAGGCGCTCGACGTCGAGGAGGTCGTCGATCAGCCGGCGGAGCCGGGCGGTGTTGCGCGCGGCCAGGGCGAGCAGCGGATCGGCGGTGCGTGGCAGCGCGCCGCCACGGCCGGACTGCAGGAGCTCGACCGCACCACCGATGGAGCTGAGCGGCGTACGTAGCTCGTGGCTGACGGTGGAGAGGAACTCGTCCTTCAGCTCCTCGGCACGGACCACGTCACGGATGTCGCGCACCGTGCCGCTGCAGCGCACCGGTTGGCCGTGTTCGTCGTACTCGAACAGCCCGCGCACCGCGACCGGGATACGTGTTCCGTCCTGGTGGATGATGTGGGCGCGCAGATCGAAGGAGGGCGCCTGCGCGGCGAGCACCTCCGCGAAGACCGTCTCGCACCGCGGCAGGTCGACCGGATCGACGAAGCGCTGCCACAGCTGAGCGGTGCTCGGGAACGCGTCGCGCGGGTAGCCGTGCAGCTTCCACCAGCGGGCGGAGTACCGGGCGTCGCCGGTGCACAGGTCCAACTCCCACCACCCGTCCCGGGTGGAGGCCATGATCCGGTGCAGCTGCGCCCGGCTGTCGCGCAGCCGCTGCTCCATCCGGTGCTGCTCGGTGATGTCCTGCACCGTGCCGCGCAGCTCGATGAGGTGCCCGTGCTCGTCGACCTCACTCGTCGCCCGCTCGCGGACCACCCGGACCGCACCGTCGGGCCGGAGGATGCGGTGCACCACGTCGTGCACACCGGTGCGGCGCGCCACCTCCTCGCTGGCCCGCACATGCTCGCGATCGTCGGGGTGCACCGCCTCGAAGAAGGCGTCCACCGACGGCTCGAAGGTGTGCTCGTCCAGCCCGAAGATGCGGAAGATCATCGGTGACCAGTGGAGCGCACCGGTGCGCATGTCAGCGGACCAGTGGCCAACCTGCGCGAGCTCCTGCGCCTCCTCGATGCGGTTGTAGGCCTCCTGGAGCTCCTGCTGCTGCGCCTGGCGCCGCGTGCTGTCCTGGATCGAGCCGTAGATCCGCACGATCTGGCCGTCCCGCCACCGGGCCCGGCCGGTGGTACGCACCCAGCGGTGCTCGCCCGTCGCGGTGACGAAGGGCAGCTCGAGGTCGTAGGGCGCCCCCCTTGGCCCGCAGCCGCTCCACCGCCGGGCCGAGCACGGCCTCGGCCTCCGGCGGGTAGTGGCGGAGCCCCTGCGCCACATCGGTGTGCTCCAGGTGGTCGGGCTGGAGGCCGTAGATGCGGTAGGTCTGCGGTGACCAGATCGTCTCACCGGTGTCGAGGTCCAGCTCCCAGGTCCCCACCTCGGCGACCTGCTCGAGCTCCTCCTTCCAGACCCGCTGGCGCCGCTCCTCGGTGACGTCGCGCACGACGGCGTGGATCAGCCCGTCCTCGAGGGAGGGGGTGGAGCTCCACGACAGCCACCGGTAGGTCCCGTCCCGGCGGCGGTACCGGTTCTCGAACCCGATCACCCGCTCGCCGCGAGCGAGGTCGGCTCCGACAGCGACGGTGGCGTCGACGTCGTCGGGGTGCACCAGTTCGAGGTAGGCCGTGCCGACCAGGTCCTGTGCATCCCAGCCGAGCACACGCTGCCAGGAGGGGTTCACCCGGAGCAGATAGCCGTCCAGGCTGGCGATGCACAGCAGATCGTTGGACAGCGCGAAGAACCGGTCGAGAGCGCCGCTGCCGGCATCCTCGGTCTCCGCCGTACCCCCCGTGCCGGCACTCGCCTGGAGTGGCTGCACGGTCACCAGTGGTCACCTCTTGTCGTTGCTCCGCAGCCTCGACGCCGGCCGTTTCCGCCAGCAGGGCCGTCGGTCCCGCTCCACCTCGGCGATGGTCCCTCGCACGCTACGAACCGGTGGTGACGCTGTGTGAGCCTGTAGCACGTGCACCGCCCGGGCTCACTGCTCGATGGCGGCCATGACCTCGTCACCGATGTCGTAGTTGGCGAACACGTCCTGCACGTCGTCGTTGTCGTCCAGGGCGTCCAGCAGCCGGAGCACCTTGGCGGCCTCACCCTTGTCGGTGATCGGCACCGTGGAGGCCGGAACCATCGTTGAGCCTGCGTCCAGGATCGTGTAGCCCGCCTCGTCGAGCGCGGCCCGCAGCTGCACCACGTCGGTGGGCTCGCACCAGGCGGTGAACACCTCCCCCTCGGGCTCCAGGTCCTCCATCCCCGCCTCGAGGCCGACCAGCATCAGCTCGTCCTCATCGACCCCGGCTGCCTCGACGATCACCTGACCACGACGGGTGAACAGGAAGGAGACGCTGCCCGGCTCCGCCAGGTTGCCCCCGGACCGGGTGAAGGCGCTGCGCACGTCCGAGGCCGTGCGGTTGCGGTTGTCGGTGAGCACGTCGACGAGCACCGCGACACCCCCCGGGGCGTAGCCCTCGTAGGTGGCGGTCTCGTAGGCAGCCGCGCCGTCCAGCTCCCCCGCGCCGCGCTTGCACGCCCGCTCGATGTTGTCCTTGGGGACGTCGGCGTCCTTGGCCTTCTGCACCGCGAGCCCGAGCGACGGGCTCATCTCCGGATCGGAGGTGTTGGCCTCCCGGGCCGCGGACTCGATGGCGCGGATCAGCTTGGCGAACTGCTTGCCGCGCTTCTTGTCCTGGGCGGCCTTGCGGTGCTTGATGTTGGCCCACTTGCTGTGACCTGCCACGGCGCGCTCCTCGGGCCTCGGGGGGTCGGACGTCGAGCCCCGAGCCTACCCGCAGCCGGTGCGGTGGCTCCTGACCGGCGCCGGTCAGGGCACCACCGCGGCGAACCCGCGGTCGACCTGCTCGCGCAGCGCCGCACGCTCCACCTCGGTGAGGAAGGCGGCCTCCACGGCCGAGCCGGTCACCCGGGCGACATCGTCCAGCGACCAGCCGAAGGCCTGTGCCACGGTGGCGAGCTCACCCGACAGCGTCACACCGCTCATCAGCCGGTTATCGGTGGAGAGGGTCACGGCGAACCCCGCCTCGCGCAACCGCTGGACAGGATGGGCATCGAGGTGGTCGACGACGCCGGTGTGCACGTTGGAGGTCGGGCACACCTCCAGGGGCGTGCCGGCCGCCAGCACCCGTTGGGCGACCTCCCCCGGCGTGCCGTCCGCGTCGAGGTCCTCGACGATCCGTACCCCGTGGCCGAGCCGCTCCGCCCCCTGGTCGAGGGCGTCGGCCACCGACGCCGGGCCGGCGGCCTCGCCCGCGTGCAGGGTCAGATGCAGGCCGCCCTCGCGTGCGGCGTTGAGCGCGCTCGCATGCCGCGCCGCGGGGAAGCCCACCTCGGGGCCGGCGAGGTCGACGGCGACCACCGGCACCCCGCGGTCCCTGGCGCGCAGCGCCGCGGCCACGACCTCCTCGCCGCGGTCCTCCTGGCGCATGATGCAGGCGATGAGGCGCAGCTGGATGGTCGCGGGTGCTGCGGTGATCCCCGCGGCCAGGGCGTCGAAGATCGCGTCGAGGTGGAGCCCGCCGGCGGTGGACAGCTCCGGGGCGTAGCGGATCTCCGCGTGGACCACGCCGTCAGCGTCGAGGTCCTCGGCGCACTCGCGCATCACCCGGGTCAGCGCCGCCTCGGTCTGCAGCAGGGCGACGGTGTGGCCGAAGGCGGACAGGTAGCGCTCAAGGTCGGCGCCGCGGCCGCCCTGGTCGAACCAGGCGGCGATCCCGGCCTCGTCCTGTGCGGGTGGTTCGTGACCGAGCTCCGCGGAGAGCTCCAGGACCGTGGCCGGCCGCAGCCCCCCGTCGAGGTGGTCGTGGAGCAGCACCTTCGGCACACGACGCAGCAGGTCCGGGGTCAGGGGCAGGTCCACAGGCGGGGTCCCTTCGGGTGGGTGGATGCGCTGGTCGCTGGGCGGTCTGGTCGTCCATCTCCCCACGCGGTTGCGGGTGGGCCTTGGCAGGGATCATCCTCGACGCTATCGGCCGACGCCGTGTCCCACGTGAGCCACCGTGCCGGTCATGGTTCCAGCAGCTCGAGATCCGGGTAGGTACGGACCTGCCGATCGGCGGAGACGAGCGTCACAGCCTCCTCGAGCGCCTGGGCGATCAGCAGGCGGTCGAAGGGATCGCGGTGGAGGTCCGGCAACGTCTCGGTCCTCGCGGCGTGGGCGGCGGTCACCGGCAGTTCGGTGAAGCCGCTGGCGTCTATGGCAGCCACGAGATCGATGTGATCCGGGAAGCTGAGTCGTCCCAACCGTCGCTTGATCGCACACTCCCACACCGAGACCGCGGACACGTAGACCGGTACCTGGCGATCTCGGAGCTCCGCCTGCAGTCGTGCGGACAGTCGGTCTGGGCTCGCCAGGGACCACAGGTAGACGTGGGTGTCGAGCAGGAGCCTCACGCTCAGCCTTCGAAGGTCGCGAGGACGTCGTCGGGCAGCGGGGCATCGAAGTCGTCGCCGACCTCGATCTCACCCGCGTACAGCCCGAGCCGACGCGGCCGTGCCTCCGCCCTGACGAGCCGCGCCACCGGTACGCCGTGTCGCGCGATCACGATCTCCCCGCCAGCCTCCACCTCCGCGAGCAGCCTCGACAGGTGGGTCTTGGCCTCATGCACGTTGACCTGGCGATCCGCAGCAACCACGGCCAGCTCCTTAGTCAGGATTAGTCTACATCCAACTCTGCGGGGAGGTCAGGGGCGTGCGGCCGAGGCCGGAACGGTCAACACCGTCACCGGACGGGGTCGAGGTCGTGCCTCGACCCGGTCCGTACCCGGAGTCGTCGCCACGCACAACTCCCGTTCAGTGAGCTGGGGGTGAGCGGCCGGGAGGACGATCCCGGCGCCGTGAACCGTCACGCGCAACAACTTCCGGCTCCGAGGCGGTCCCGTGCGACACCAGGGCTGCGGATCGCAGGCCGCCCAGCGTGCACAAGCCTGGGCCAGAGCCCAGGAACGGGACACCCGCGCCGCCCCAGCGCCACCCTCGCGCCGCCGACCGTGCGCAAAACTGGGCCAGAGCCCAGGAACGGGTGACGGCGGTGGGGGCGCGGTCTGGGACGGTGGCCCGGCTGCGGGAGGTCGGGTAGGGCTGCGGCCAGAGCGCCGGCTGCGTCTCAGCCGTGGGAGCCGGCCACCGTGGCCACGAAGGCGGCGTGGAGCCGGTCGTCGCCGGTCACCTCGGGGTGGAACGCCGTCGCCCACAGGGGCCCCTGGCGCACGATCACGGGCGCGCCGTCGACCGTGGCCAGCACCTCCACCGCCGGGTCCAGGACCGCGACCACCATCGGTGCCCGGATGAAAGCGACGTCGAGCGGCCCACCGTCGATCCCCTCCACCTCGATGCGGGCGTCGAAGGAGTCCTGCTGGCGGCCGAAGGCGTTGCGTCGGGTGCACACGTGCAGGCCACCGACCAGCGGCTGCTCCTCCACCTGGTCGAGCTCGTCGGAGAGCAGGATCATGCCCGCGCAGGTGCCGAGCACCGGCATGCCGGCCGCCACCCGGGCCTGGAGCGGCGCGAGCAGGCCGAAGCGCACCAGCAGTTTGCCGATCGTGGTGGACTCGCCGCCGGGCAGCACCAGCGCGTCCACGGCGTCGAGCTGCGCGGCGGTCTTGACCTGCACCGCGTGCGCCCCCACACGGCGCAGTGCCCGCAGGTGCTCGATCACGTCGCCCTGGAGGGACAGCACGCCGACCACGGGCGCGTCAGGCCCGGGTTCGGGGACCGCAGCGGCTCCGGTGAGACGCTCGCCCGGGACCCAGCGCTCGGGGACGAAGCTCGCGCTCACCAGCCGCGGGCGGCGTACTTCTGGTCCTCGGGCAGGGTGTCGAGGTTGATGCCGACCATCGCCTCACCGAGTCCGCGGGAGACCTTGGCGATCACGCCGGGGTCCTCGAAGTGGGTGGTGGCCTCCACGATCGCCCGCGCCCGCTGCTCCGGGTTGCCGGACTTGAAGATGCCGGAGCCCACGAACACCCCGTCGGCGCCGAGCTGCATCATCATCGCCGCGTCCGCCGGGGTGGCGATCCCACCGGCGGTGAACAGCACCACCGGCAGGCGGCCGGTCTGCGCGCACTCGCGGACCAGCTCGACGGGCGCCCGGTGCTCCTTGGCGGCGGCGTAGAGCTCGGTCTCGTCCATGGTGGCCAGGCGGCGGATCTCCCCGGCGATGGTGCGCATGTGTCGGGTGGCCTCAACGACGTTGCCGGTACCGGCCTCGCCCTTGGAGCGGATCATGGCCGCACCCTCGGCCAGGCGGCGCAGGGCCTCCCCGAGGTTGGTGGCACCGCACACGAAGGGCACGTCGAAGCGCCACTTGTCGATGTGGTGCGCCTCATCGGCGGGGGTGAGCACCTCGGACTCGTCGATGTAGTCGACGCCGAGGGAGGCCAGCACCTGCGCCTCCACGAAGTGGCCGATGCGGGCCTTGGCCATCACCGGGATGGACACGGCCTCCACGATCCCGTCGATCATGTCGGGGTCGGACATGCGGGCCACCCCGCCCTGGGCACGGATGTCCGCGGGGACGCGCTCGAGCGCCATGACGGCGACCGCACCCGCCTCCTCGGCGATGCGGGCCTGCTCCGGGGTGACCACGTCCATGATCACCCCGCCCTTGAGCATGTCGGCGAGGCCGCGCTTGACCCGTGAGGTCCCCGTTCGGGCGTCGGTTGCGTGCTGATCGGCGGCGTTCATCGGCGGGGCTCCGTGCGTGCGGTCGGTGCGGCGGTCGGTGCGGTGGGCTGCTCCGGAGAGGGTACAACCGGACCTCGCTGCCGCGGACCGTTCCTCTGCACCGGGCACCCGTCGCTCCGCGAGGTCAGCGGGTCACCGGCGGCAGGCCGTCAGGCAGCAGCACCCAGGTCGGGCCGGGCTTGAGGGGGAAGGGTCTCCCGTCGGTGTCGAACACCTCGATCGGGCTCTCCTGGCTGGGCTTGCGGTAGCTGGCCTCGTACCGGTTGCCGTCACGCAGGATCAGCGCGTCGCCCGCCTCGGTGACCACGTCGGTCTCCGGGCACGGCGCCCCGTAGCAGTTCGGGCCGGAGAAGTAGAAGCGCGCATCGAGCACGACCACGTTGGCCGCACCGACCCGCCCCTCACCGGTGACCGTGGTGGCCTGCCCGTTCTGGGACCGGCGGTACACACCCTCGTCCTCGTCGTAGGTGAACTCGCTGCGGTAGCCGGAGGAGATCCGTACGGAGACGCGCTCGCCCGGGTCGGTGCACTCCTCGGCGTCCTCGGGGCAGGACAGGGCCCCCGACGGTGGGTCCTCGTCGAACACCCAGCGCACGTCCTCGAAGGGTTCTGCCCCGCGGGACAGGACGTCGTCCAGCGCGGCTGCGGGGTCGAGGTAGAGGTTGAACGGTGCCCGGCGGGAGCCGTCCCGGAAGAAGCCCGCCCGGCCCTCGGTGGTGAGGATCGAGGGGGTGTTGCGCAGCATCGGCTGCACGTCCCCCCGCGCCCCGGAGTACGCGAACCCGGACCGCCCGTACCCGGCCATCAGCTGCGCGTCGACCGGGCGGGCGGACCGGATCGGGCCCACCGCGTCCGGCAGCTGCGAGTGGAACACGGCGAGGAACCGGGTGACGCCGGCCTCCACCCGCTCCTCGAACACGATGTCCGCAGCGTCCAGCCCGGTCTGGGGTCGTGCCTGCGGCGCGTTGTCGATCTTGGCCAGCAGGAACGGCTGGTCGAGCAACTCCTCGTCGATCTCCTCGCCGGTCAGCGGCGATGCAGGGCCCGGCTCCGGTTCGGGTTCCGGCTCCGGTTCCGGCTCGGGCTCGGGTTCCGGCTCAGGCTCCGGGGCCTCAGGCGCCGGGGCGGGGCCGGCGAGGTCCTTGCCGTCGCCGCACGCCACGAGCAGGAGCGCGGACGCGAGCAGCACACAGACCGAGACGACGAGGGGACGCGGGGACACGTTCTGCTCCGTGAGGTCGGCGCCGGCTCCACCGGCCGGTCGCGCGGCAGCGTACGCCGCGCTCGACCACCCACCGTGGAGGCGCGACCACAGGGCGCCTGAGGCGGACCAGCCCGAGCCCACGGCGGATCAGCCGGAGCCGTCGCGGTCCTGGACCGCGAGGTAGTGGCCACGCAGCGCGCGGGCGACCACCGGCCAGTCGTGGCGAGCTGCCGTCTCGGTCCCGGCGGCCACCATCCGTGCCCGGCGCTCGGAGTCGTCGAGCAGCCCGGCCAGCGCGACAGCCAGTGCCGCGTCGTCCCCCGGTGGGACGAGGACGGCGTCATCGCCGTCGGTGACCACGCCGCGGTACCCCGGGATGGCGGAGGCCACCACGGCCGTGCCCGCCGCCATGGCCTCCAGCAGCACGATCCCGAAGGACTCACCCCCGAGCGCCGGCGCGACGGCCACGTCCGCGCCGGCCAGCGCCGCAGCCAACCTGTCCCCCTCCACCCGTCCCGCGAGCTCCACCTGTCCCGGCGGGACACCGTCGAGCAGCGCCGCCAACGCCGCGCGCTGCGGACCGTCCCCGATCACCGTCAGGTGGACGTCGGGATGGGTGCGCAGGAGCCGGCGGTAGGCCCGGGCGAGGACCAGCACGCCCTTGCGGGGCTCCAGCCGGCCGACGAACACCACCGAGGGGGGCCGGTCCGACGCCCGCTCACCCCGCGCCCCCGTCCCGTCCGGCGACGGCGGCGCATCCTGGGTAGCCGCGAACCGCCGACGCGCGTCAGCGAAGCGGTCGACGTCCACCCCGTTGGGCACCACGGCGAACTGCTCCGCAGGCGTGCCAAGCGCACCGGCGTGGTAGCCGGCCGCCGCCGGGCTGACGGCCAGCACCGCACCGGCCCGGGCCAGCAGGCTGCGGCCCAGGGGGCGGGCCAGGCGGTAGGCACGGTCGCTGTCCGACCAGGCGTGGAGGGTGAGCACCACGGGTGCGGGCGAGCCGAGCACCGCGGCGGGACCGACCACGGGCACCAGGGGCTCGTGCACGTGCACCACGTCCGGTGCGAGCGCGCGCAGCAGTCGGACCGTGCGCCGGGCCGCACCCGGCCCGAGGGCGATCGGGGCCACCGCCCCGTTGAAGGGCACGCCGCGCGTCGCACCGACCCACACCTCGGCGGCCGCGCCACCTGCGGACGCCGGTGCAGCCGGCCGGTGCACCCCGCGCACCCCGGGCCCCACCAGCACCACCTCGTCGCCCGCGGCGACCAATGCTGCAGCCAGGTGGCGCACGTGGGACTGCACCCCGCCGGGCACACCGAGGTCGTAGGGGCTGACCAGGGCGATCCTCACCGGCGCTCCTCCTCGGTGCCCACCACGCGCCGCTCCTCGCGGGCCAGGGCCCGCCACCCGCCACCGGAGCGCCACGCCGCCACCACCGGGTGGTCCGGCTCACGGTCAGCCAGCCAGTTGCGCACGAACACGTGCCACTGGGTGGGGAACCGCCCGATCAGGCGCTGGAGCTCCTCGGCCACCGCCTGGGTGCCGTCGTAGACATCGAGGTGGGCGACCTCGATCGGTGCGTGCACCACCCCGTGGAAGCCCTGGCCGGCAGCCAGGAACGCCCCGACGTGCACGGGCAGGCCCGTGCGTCGCGCGAGCGCCGCCGGCCCCGCCGGCAGCCGGCAGGGTTCCCCGAAGAACTCGACGATCGGCCCGTGCCGGGTCAGGTCACGGTCAGCGAGCAGGGTCGCCAGGGCACCGTCCTCGACCACGGCGTGCTCGAGCCGGCCGAGCATGTCGCCGCCACGGACCAGGGGGATCACCCCGATACCGGCCTGCTCCCGCAGCCGGACGAACCGCTCGAACAACGCCCGGGGTTCCACCACCTCGGCGACCACCACCATGCCCCAGCGGCGCTGGGTGGTGAAGAAGGCACCGACGTCCCAGGAGCCGAGGTGGGCGGTGGCGAAGATGCCCCCGTGGCCGGCGTCGCGGACCGCGTCCACGTACCCGAGGCCCTCGGCGGTGGAGGCCGCCACCACCGCGGCACCGTCCATGCGGTGCAGCCGGAAAGCGTCGATCCAGTAGCGGGCGTAGTGGACGTAGGCCTCCCGCACCAGTCGGGTCAGCTCCTGCTGATCGGCGTCACGACGGATCCGCGCGAGGTTGGCACGGACCTGCGCGCGCTGGCCGGCGGGTGCCGCCAGGTACCAGGCCCGACCGAGCTGGGCCGGCAGCCGCCGGGCGAGGGGCTCGGGTGCACGCGCCGCGGCTTCCCAGGCGGTCAGGTACCGAAGGTAGGCAGCCCGCTGCCGCAGGGTCGGTGGCGGCGCCGGCGGGAGATCGAGGGCAGGGTCGCGGCCGCTCACGTGTCAGCGCTGCGGCCGGAGGCTGGCGCGGGCCGACCGTCCACGGCGCCGTCGAAGTTGCGTTCGCCGTAGAAGCGCCGGGCCGCCGCTTTGAAGGCCCGGCTCCAGGCACGGTCGTGCAGCGCCAGGGCCAGCAGCTCGTCGGGCACGTCCCGGTCGATCTGGCACCACACGTGGTGGATGCGCTGGACCACCGTGATGACCCCGCCGACGGCCAGCAGCCACAGCACGGGCTCGAACAGCCAGGGGTGGAACAGCAGCGCGGCCATGATCGCGATGGCACGCTCGGCCCGTTCCAGGATCCCCACGCTGCACTCGAGGTCGATGGCCTCGGCCTTGGCCCGCACGTAGCTGGTCAGGCCCGCCGCGACCAGCGCGACCAGCGCGAGGGCGAGCAGCCGGGGCTGGTCGGCCACCGCCCACGCGATCCCGGCCAGGATCAGCCCGTCGGAGATCCGGTCGCTCACCGAGTCGTAGAACCCGCCGAAGGGCGTGGAGCGCTCCGTGGCACGGGCCACCGAGCCGTCCAGGACGTCCATCATCCCGCCGGCGACCAGTACCAGCCCGGCGGTGCGGTACTGCCCGACGGCGACCAGCACCGCCGCGACCGCGGTCAGCAGCAGACCGAAGGTGGTGAGCACGTTGGGGCTGATGCCGGTGCGGCCCAGGCCACGACCCATCGGCGCCGTGACGGCGTCGACGGCGGCGGGGAAACGGGAGCGCAGAGCCACGGCGACCTACGGGGATCCACGGGGCCAGAGGGCGGAACGGGATGGCAGCCTCCAAGGCTACAGCCCGGACCGGGCCGTTCAGCCGATGTCCGCGAAGCCGGGGAGCAGCTCGTCGTACAGCTCCTCCAGGGCCTTGGGCAGCACCCGGGCGGCGCCGACCACCGACATGAAGTTCGTGTCGCCACCCCAGCGGGGCACGGCGTGCAGGTGGAGGTGGTCGGTGATCCCGGCACCGGCCACACCACCGAGGTTCATGCCGAGGTTGATGCCGTGCGCGCCGATGCGCTGTTTGAGCACGCCCACGGTGACCCGCCCCAGGGCGAACACCTCCGCCGCCACCTGCGGATCGAGGTGCTCCAGATCGGCGGTGTGGGCGTAGGGCACCACCATGAGGTGGCCGGGGTTGTAGGGGTAGGCGTTGCAGATCACGTAGGCGTGCCGGCCCCGGTGCAGGATCAGCGACTCCCGGTCGCGCTCCACCCCGCGCTCCGGCAGCACGCAGAAGGGACAGCCCTCCACCGGGTCGGCGCCGGCGATGTAGCCGAACCGCCACGGCGCCCACAGCCGTTGCAGCCCCTCGATACCGATCCCCGGCTGGTCGCTGCGGGTGTCGCGGGCCACCTCGCCGACGTGGTCCTCGGTCATGGCGACCGCCGCCCGAGCAGCAGCCCGCGACCGGACGCGAGGCCCTCCACCTCGGCGAGCCACTCCCCCGTGAGGCCCGCCCGCTCCACGGCCTCCACGTAGCGCTCCGCGGTGAACAGCGGCATCCGCAGCTCCTCCTCCAGGGTGGCGACCCCACCGGGGGTAGCCACCGCCCAGGCGAAGGACACCACCAGCACCTCGCCCTCCCGCCGCGAACTGGACACCCGCGCGATGACCCCGTCGTCATGCTCGGCGGTGACCAGGTCGCGCACACCGCCGTCACGCACCAGCGCGGGCGTGAGCCACGGTTCGATCACCAGCAGCCCACCGGGTGCGACGTGTCGCGCCATCGCGGCGACCGCGGCGTCCAACTCCGCAACGTCCTGGACGTGACCGATCGAGCTGAACAGGCAGGTGACGAGGTCGAAGGTCCGCCCGAGGTCGAAGCCGCGGAGATCCGCCTCGTGCAGCTCCACCTCCGCACCGAGCCGCGCCGCGGCGATGGTCAGCATCTCCGATGAGGCGTCGGTGCCCACCACCTCGTCGAGGTGGTCGGCGAAGACGGCGAGGTGGCGTCCGGTCCCGCAGGCCACGTCGAGCAGCGTGGCGACCTCGGTCCCCCGGCCGGCCGCGAGGCCGAGGATGACCTCGGCCTCCCGGTGGTAGTCCTTGCCGCGGGCGTCGTAGAGCGCGTCGTACCACCCGGCGAGGTCGTGGTAGCTCGTGGCCCGCTCGCTCACGCCCCGGCTCCGCTCCCGGCCGCACGGTCGACCGGACGGTCCAGCCCCTTGGTGGCGATCTCCGCCGCCACCTCGGCGACGAAGACGTCGAGGTCGACGTCCTTGCGCTGGTCGCCCTGGTAGGGGCGCACAGCGACGGTGCGGGCCTCTGCCTCGCTGCCACCCACCACCAGGGTGTAGGGCACCTTGGAGGTCTGGGCCTCGCGGATGCGGTTGCCGAGCGTGGCGTCCGCGAGGTCCACGTGGACACGGACCCCGGCGGCTCGCAGGCGCTGCGCCACCTCGGTGGCGTAGCCGTCGAACTCGTCCGCCACGGGCAGGACCCGCACCTGCTCGGGAGCGAGCCAGGTGGGGAAGGCGCCGTTGAAGGACTCCACCATCACTGCGAAGAACCGCTCGATGGAGCCGAACAAAGCGCGGTGGACCATGAAGGGGCGGTGGCGCTCGCCGTCGTCGCCGACGTAGGTGATGTCGAATCGCTCGGGCAGGTTGAAGTCCACCTGGATGGTGGTCAGCTGCCACTCCCGCCCGATGGCGTCCCGGGCGTGGATGTCGATCTTCGGGCCGTAGAAGGCGCCCTCACCGGCGTCGATCTGGTAGTCGTAGCCGGAGCGCTCCGCGGCCGCCATCAGGGCCTGCTCCGCGTAGTCCCACTGCTCGTCGGTACCGATCGACTTCGCGTCCGGGCGGGTGGAGACCGCCACCCGGGAGGGCTCGCCCAGTCCGAAGGCGGCGTAGAGGTCGCGGGCGAACTCGATGCAGCCCACCACCTCGTCGACCACCTGGTCGGCGCGGCAGAAGATGTGGGAGTCGTCCTGGGTGAACCCGCGGGCACGCAGCATCCCGTTGACCACCCCGGAACGCTCGTAGCGGTAGACGGTGCCGAGCTCGGAGATGCGCAGGGGCAGCTCACGGTACGAGCGGGTCCGGGAGGTGAAGGCCAGGATGTGGAAGGGGCAGTTCATCGGCTTGAGCCGGTAGGCGGCGCCGGCGTCATCGAGCTCCATACCCGGGTACATCAGCTCCGCGTAGTTCTCGAGGTGCCCCGAGATCCGCCACAGGTCCTCCTTGGCGATGTGCGGGGTGTAGACCGGCTGGTAGCCGCGCGCGAGCGTCTCGTCGCGGATCCAGTCCTCCATCTGCTTGCGGACCAGGGCGCCGTTGGGCAGGAAGATGGACAGTCCCGGGCCGAGCTCGTCGGGGTGGTGGGTCAGCTCCAGGTCCCGTCCGAGCTTGCGGTGGTCACGCTTCTTGGCCTCCTCGATGAGATCGAGGTGGGCCTGGAGCGCCTTCTTCGACTCCCACGCGGTGCCGTAGATGCGCTGGAGCATCGGCTGGTCCTCGCGCCCCCGCCAGTAGGCGCCGGCGCTGCGCAGCAGCTTGAAGGCCGGG
>SL_7KL_010_BRINEDRAFT_10000839_pt1 | contig 14790 bp, 20 predicted proteins | sample SodLak_010_BRINE_FD_10663 | JGI IMG/M metagenome (IMG submission 10663)
TTCATCATACCACCTGTCCGTTGCACATTTAGGATACGGTAACCCTGCATCATCACACATCTTCATTTCATGTCTACCCAAATCGTTCAATTCTTTTTTAGTCTTCTCCTTCTTCTTCATTTTATCTGCTCGTAAGGATTCGCGTAAAGTAAGCTTATGTCTACCAAAATATCCAATGCGTTTCATAATAATTTCCTCAATAGGTTAAAGAATAATGGTTGTCAGGTTCATCTGAATCTATAAATAAATGTTTTCTATCGTCCCAATATTTTTGGGGAGTTCTTGCGTGTCTAAATAATTTATTTTTCTCATCAGGTTTTAGAAACCTTCTTCGTTGTAGTGAATCTTCATCCATCCAATCATCTTTTTCTAAGTCTTCAGTGAATACATAAAGGTCAATGACTTTATGATCTTCCCAATTAACAAAAACTTCTAATCCATCACTATTTATATATGTTTTTTCTATCATAACAACCACCTTAAATAAAAAATCGGGTGAGTTAAATTACCCACCCGATTTGATTAATCTTTTAGTTCAGCATTTTTACTGCTTCTTTAAATGCTTTCTCTTTCAACTTAGCACCGCTACCTAATGTACTTGCATAAAATACATCAGTTCCACTATTATAATCTTTATAATGATCCGAAAATTCATCGACAGCATTCATGAGTCTCCAAAGATTATCTTCTCCTTGAAGAATGGTAGGATCATTTACTCCTGCCCCCTCTTCATAAATTCTCTTCACATCCATGATCGTATTTTCAGTTCGTGTTGCCACTTCCTCTTTACCACCATTAAGAACATTATTCAAGTAATTATCCATACTGTTTGTAGTAATAGGAATGTCATACATACGATTGAAAATATCATCAAGTTGATCGTAAATTTTATTTACAAGCCCTAATGTTTTACGCCCTTGTTCGAGATTTATGATCATATTTTTAGTGTGACGAACTTTAATTTCATCACCTCTACCTTTCATTACTGCATTAATCATATTTTCACAAATTAATCTTCGTGGAGTTACCTTTACAATTACAGGTCTACTTCCATCATGAGAATTAATCAATAATAACTTTTTCTCGATTAGATCATCGGTATTCCCAATCCGAATATAATCAGGCATTTTTGCAGATAACCAAATTACAGATCCATCTCGAAATTCCCCCGCTTCTTGATATATTGCTTCACCCTCTCCGACAACATCATCAAAAAATTCGAACGCCTCTGTATTTTGTAATGGCGTGTATCGATTACCAAGTACATTAAATACTTTTTTATCCGACTGTCTCACAATCGCTTTATTACTTTTTACTTCATCCCCATTTTCAAGGAATACGGGTTCAACTTGTACATCCCAATCGAGATTTGCTTTTTTTAAAGCTTCCCCCGATGTCATTAAATTTTCACATTTAACGCCATTCTTAACAAATAAATTTTCATTCATGCTCATAATATATCCTCATTTAATTATCATTGTTATCTTTTCACGACACTTTTAATATAAAAAGAAATTATACCATAATCAAATTTTCTTTTTATTTAAAATCCCATCCCCACTATATTTATATCTCCAAATAAACCCACCCGCAGTTTTATTGTATTTTTTCCCTTTGCACACATTTGTAATATTTGATCTTGCTATACCTAACTCCCTTTCAACTGAACCCGCTGATTCCCATTCCCGAATAAATTTACCATCTAAATCAAATTGGTATAATTCTTTTCTCTTCCTTTTAGATAGATTTCGTTTCATATTTATATCTTTAGATATTTCACAGCCATCATCATTATATTTAAACTTCCAAATAAAGCCCCCCGATTGACTATATGTTCCATTGCAACACTTCAATATGTTACTCCGATCAATGTTTAAATCTTTGTTAGGTTTTGTCGCATTATCCCATTCTCTAATGAATTCCCCATCCAAAGTAAATTGGTATACAGGTGTATATTTATTTTTATCAAACTCATAACGTTCAAGCTTTTCATATGACCAATAAAATCCATTATATGTTACTAATTCTCCCCTGCAACACTTTTGAATTGTTTTACAATCAATTTTATTTTTCCTCGATGCCTCTTTAGACGACTCATACCCATTAATAAAAATTCCCGTTGGATATTCATATTGATATACATTTAAACTTATACTGTTTAAATATTCTTCATCTATAATTTTTCCGTTACCACCTCCACTCTTCAAATTATATCCATGATCTCTATGTAGTGTATTTAATACATTTATCCAAAATCTTTCAGCATCATTTAAATCTTCTAAATTATCAAAGTCCTTTTCCAATATAAAAAATCGAAAATTTTTTTCTCCATATTTATCCCATGAATTTTGTAGATAGTTATTAACATGGGTTCCATACCTCAAAAACCGTTTATGTTCATTCACCCGTTTGTTCAATTTATTTCGAGATTGACCCACATACAACTTCCCATTTTCTATATTCTCTATCCCGTATATTACCATTTCTAAAGGGGGTTAGCCAATCTCTTCTTATTGAAAGAAATATATTCTCCCTTCAATTTCATAAGAGTTTTTATCTCTTCCCAATTATAAGGTGCGTAATCATGCGTTGTATCTACGCTAACATCTAAACATAAAGAGTATTGATCCGCAGGTACTGTGCCACAAACGTAGCCATATAAATGTACCGACCCTTCATGTTGTGATTTCCAAAATCGCTGTGGATAGTGATTTAGTGTGATGAGCCAACTATCAATTCTGAAATCCAATCTATAATTAACACTTGCCAACTTATTTCTAAGTGACAGTATGTTATCATTTGAATCTTCCGATCCTACAATAAGATTTATTCTACCATTTAACCTGTCAATTAATCGCGCTGTTTCTTTTTTATTCCCCGTTCCAAAATTTCCAAGGTGATAGACAATATCACGTTTGTTAACCTTTTTATTCCATTTTTCAACAATGTAATCATTCATGTCCAATGGATGTGTAAATGGTCTTCCAAGATCCTTCATTATATCCTCATTAAAAAACCATGTGTCTGATGTGAACCAAATATCNTCTCGTATTTGACCTATNCCTGAAACATTATACCTCATTATTTTTTTCTTCTACTTCATTTATTTCTATTTCTTCGTCCGCAGTATCTTCCTCTTCTTCCTCAGAAACAGCATCCTCTTCAGCGTCCTGTTTATATAGTGGATCTTTCTTCCTACTATTTAAACTACGTAGTTGATCTATCTCTTCACGTATAGTATCAATTTCAGATTTTAACTCGTCAATACGATTTTCTTTCTCGGATATTTCCGACTTTTTTGTAGCCTTCCCGTCTTCCCGTATCCAAAAAGGGAAAATTCTATTACTCTTCCCTCGTAAATCTTTAAATACATCATACAACGTCTTCTCACTTTTATTTTCAGGAGTATCATCCATGTGATCAAAAAAATATAATTCTGCTTGATTGTTTATTTTGAAAAACTTATAACCCCCTACTATCTCGTATTGGAGACCATTGATCTGATCTATCTCTTGTAGAGCTTCCTCATATAATTTACACTCTTTACGTGAAGGAAACTGCTTATTGTCCTCACTTAAATAAATTGTTTCCACTGTTTACCTCTTATTTATAGACTTCTTCTGTATACTTAAATGGAATCATGATACTCATATCATTGATAGGATGTGGTATATAATACCCTTCCTCGTCCATTGCATCAGGTCTATATGGATGGTTTGGTTTTAAATTGTTGTCGTATGCAAATTGTGCATTCTTAATAACTATTTTATATGGTAGTGCCATATCGTCTAACCTCTTTCTTTTACTTGTTTGTTAAATAAATATTTAATGTTTTTATTGATAATTTTCAAATCCGATACACATAAAATAATGTGCGATTTATTTTTCTTCTTCTTCTTATCAATTTCATAATAATAATGATTGGGTGCATTCTTGACCCTTTCAATATTAAGTATACTAAATGATTTATTTTCAAAAACTTTTCTGAATGAATTACCATTTAATGATTTTAAGAAACTCTTTTGATCCTTCTTAGGAAGAGCATCGAATAAAACTCGTAGGGACGTTACCCTACGAGCGAATTTATTTTTTCTTTTATTTAAACTAATCATAACGTTCTAACAGTGTAGTTATGATTTCATTTCGAACAATATCCTTACGATCAAAAGAAAACACTCCCACATTATCTAAATCGTCAAATCTTTCAATTGCATCTGCTAAACCTGAATCTTTATTTTTATTCAGATCTGTCTGTTCTGTATCTCCAAGGAATACCATCTTTGAATTATTACCGATACGTGTTAATATCAATTTTACTTGCCCTTTTGTTGCATTCTGAGCTTCATCAATAACAATAAAGCAGTCATTAAATGTTACTCCACGTAAATATGCAATTGGGAGAACCTCAATATCACCCTTTTTCATTTTTTCTATCCGTTCCTCTTTTCCAATTAAGGAATCAAGTGTAAATAGCGTTGAGTAGTGATAAGGATATACTTTCGAGTCTACGGTTCCTGGGAGATATCCAAGGTTTTCTTCAGCCTCCACTAAAGGTTTAATGATAATTAATTTTTCATATTCCTTATTTAAAAGTTTCTGTAGTGCTACAGCAAGTGTGGAGAACGTTTTCCCCGTCCCCGCAACACCCTTAGTGAACACTATTTCGTTATCTTCAATAAGATTAATTAATTGGTCTTGTGATTTTGTTTTTGATTCATAAAAATATAAAGGTAGTTCTTGTATGCTTACTGTCTTAAATTTATTAGACATATGTTTATTACTATATTATTGTTCGAGTTTTTGCTTCAAACAATGATAGAGAAATTGAAGTGTCATATCAGTTGATTCTTCCAATATGGTTGGTTTACTAACCATAATCTTAGTTCGTTTTTCAAAATCTGAACCATCGGTAGTCTTTTTTCCCCTGTCCATTCCCGTAACATCTACTAAAAATAGATATCTATGGGAATCAGATGACTTGCTAAAATTATACTTACCGACATAAGTATAACGTTCTTTAAATTCAGGTAGAGGAGCGTTAAATCCTGTCTCTTCATACAACTCCCTTGGTGCTGTCTCTATAGGATCATCGCCATCTTCTATTGTGCCTTGAACACATGTTATTTCTCTTGTTCTATCTTCATCCCATATAGTGATTGGCTCAATCAACGATACAATTAAAAGTTCATCGTCTTCTTGAATGTATGGTAGGATGCAAATTTTCAATGGTTCATTAACATAATAATACTTTTCGTCACCTTCACCATCAGATATAATATTAATCCACTTATTGGAATACTCTACGTTCATCTATTTAATAATAATTTTAAACCTCAATCTATTATTAAATATGGAAGTGGAACCTTTTTATGAATATTTTTTTATGATTGACAACTCTTCATTTTGAACGGACGTGGAATTTCTTATGTACATTAATTTTCCATCGATCCATTCTAAATAGTCTTTGTTTTTAATAATGCGCGGTTGTAATGATGGAAAATCAACCCACCCCATGGCATTGACTTGATGTCCTCTTGATTTTAATTCCTCTATATCGCCAACATTACATAATATTTTTGTGGGGAGTTGTATCACGTCCATAGACATAGACTGTACTTCCATGTCGGACAACTGCAAAAAATCGATTAATTGACTTGTTACCTTCTCACCATCTCTTAGTAGAAATATTTCTTCATCTTCAATATAAAATTTTGAGAATATATAATTTAAATCTCCATCATAATCAATTACAGTTTCAACATTATCAAAATCTAAATTAGATATTTGTTCTTTAATAATAAAATACTTGTCATCAGTACAATTTTTTAAAAAAATATTTATTGAGAATTCTGTATCTCTAAACAAATTTAAATTCTGAACATCAACCCCTCAAATTCTGAAAAAACACATATATTCATATCTTCGATACTATATCATTAAATTTATTTACTAAAATTTCTCTTACATCATTCGGAGTTTCATCAAGTAAAGTAGAAATCTCAATTGCATCTCCTAACATATACAACTTTTCACGTAGACTATTAATATTCTTTGTTTCTACTTCATTTTTCATCATATCATCAAGATTATAATCTAACCCAATTGATTTTTGAAAGTCAATAATATCATTCATTCGAGATTGGCTTATCGGATGTTCATCTGTTGTTAAATAAACAAATTTAATCGTCTTAAATTTTTTCTGAAAAGTTTCCTTAATTTCATTCGTGATAGATTCCACAAAATCTAAATCTGTAGAATGAATAAATAAAAAAATATTATTTATAAAGTGTGTACTATCATCGTCATAAATAAAATTAACAGCTTTTTTTGTATCATTTATGACATCATCCGACTTCATATCTTCCTCTGTTAAATCCAAAGACCCATAATCCGATTTTGTATACGTATCGAAAGAAGGTAACACCCCCTCTTTAAAATATTTTATAGCCTCATCTGTACCGCATAAAATAACTAATTTCTTTTCACTCATCCACTACACCGTAAATTGATCTTATTTCTTTTAATTGCTCGTCTGATAAATCGTGATAATAGGCTTTAGCATCTCGAACAGGTACATCATACAACTTAGCTATATAATCTACAGTCTCTTCAAAATGTTTCGTGTCCTCTTTTTTTCCTTTTTTATATGTGAGATTATACCGTCTATTTGGAATAAATGATTTAAGTGAATCATGAAGTACCTTTGGAGGAATAGAATCTACAAACCTATTTGTATTTTCTGCCAAAGGTAACAAATCATAATCCATCGAGATTACTTTATTTGTCATAAAGGGGTTGAATTCTGATTTCTCCATATCATTGAAGTCATCAAAATTCTTTTTCCCATTTATAATGTTAAAAACGTAATCATACAATTTCATGTATTAATACTCACTTGGTTTTAGTGTTCTGTAAAGATGTGGTTGCTCTTTTTTGAATTTGAATACTGTTCCATCTTTTGCTACAAACTCTTTTTTAAGCCACCATCCTTGGGGGAAATTATCTGTATCATGATCATCAGCAAAGTCATAATCGATCTTCTCTACGTCATCTCCATCAACTTTTTCTTCGTTTTCTTCAGTTTGTTCTTCAACTTCCTCCACTTTAGTCTCAACTTTATCTTGTTCTTCAACTTCATCAACATTCTCCACTGATTCTGATTTCAAATTACGTATAAATTTAGCACGATATTCAAAACCCCTTTCTATACTCTTATTTCTTGCAAAGGTTTTAGCTTCTCCATCACTATCGAATTCTTTATAGCCTTGGTTAACCCAAATGCCATTTGTAGATTTTGATTGTATTTTATATTCTTTCTTCATTGTTTTTTGTTTTGTTTTTGTTTAGATTCAAATGCATTTGTTACAGTAACTCTATCCTCATCTTCCGATAAAAATTGTCCATTGACCAATACGTCAAGTTCATGACTTTTAATATATTCTATCGCGTCATTAGCAGATAAATCCTTTGATTTAACGTTTAAGTCAACATTATCTTTTTTCTTACGTACTTTCTTCTCTTTAATAACTTTATCTTTCTTATAAATTATTTCGCCACCCTTACGTCTCTGAATCTCTAACTTCTTATCAAACGCCTGTCGTGAACAATCCATAACAGAGTTACCTTTAATCTCTATTTCATCAACTTTAACTCGTTTGGATTTAAGTACTAAATAAAAAGAGTACGTGATTGTAAAATTTTTCATAGTTTGATTTCTATTAATTCTTGTATCATTGCCGATACATTGATTTCAATATCTACATCAAATGACGCCTTATATTGATATTCAGCAATTATAGTTGTAGAATAATAATATTCCTCTCTATTGTAAATATCAGTTAAACTATAAAATAAAAATTCATAGATATTCTGTAAATTATTTGATGGAAGTGAATTTACAATTTTTCGGATTTCATAAAACTTATCAATCTTATTCTTCGTATTCACTGATTTCATTAATTCAATGATATCATCAAACTGATTTATTTTCTTAGTTTCACGAAGGTTTAATACGCCATCATAAACGCTATTATCAATCTGTTTTATCGTACTTCGAATATCAGGGAAATTGTCTTTCACAAGCTTCCACAACTCCTGTGTTTGTTCATCAGACACTTCAACACCCTCTACATCCAATATATGTTGAACCCTCTTAGCAACCGCATGAGGAGATGGTGGTTCAATATGTAATGCTTCACATCTACTTACAAGTGCCCCATTTAACTTTTCAATATGGTTTGTTGTAAATATAATCCGCGTATCATCAGAATTAACTTCGATACTCTCTTTGAGTGATTCTTGAGCCTGTGGAGAAAATTGTTCTCCTTCATGGAAAACTACCACTTTAAACTTACTAAACGATGTCAATTTGAGGAATTGATCTATTTCACCCCTCATTATATCAACACCTTTTTTCTTCATATCTTTACCAATTTCAAGAACGTCACAGTCAAATTTATTTAAAAGAAATTTAACCAATGATGTCTTCCCTGTCCCGTATTGTCCATGTAAAATGAGATGTGGAAATATTTCCATATCTAACCACTTCCCAATCTTATCTTTTACATGATCTTCTAATACGAAATCTTCAAGTTCTGATGGGCGATGGCGTTCAACCCAAAGAAAATCTAAATGATTCTCATTCATATCTATTTTATTTTTATTTTAAACTGCTAATGATCGTGAATCTACACTCTTGAATTGATTACTTTCAAATAATACAAATCCCGTAGGAGCATGTACCCCAAGGTTTTGAGCAAAGTTATTTGCAGGTACTAAAGAAGGAACCTGATGCAATCTAAGACGTGTAGTATTTTTCTTTAATAACTCTTCATGATAGTGAGCCGTAAGTATTACATTATAACAATTCTGATCACCATAGTCAAGTACAATTTGTGAAGGATTCTTCTTCGCAATTGGTAAATGACCGTGTAATAGAATGTAATTTACGTTATCATGCTTGTTGGATACAAGTAATGGATCATAATTTATTTTGATACTTGAAGGTAACTGCCTCCGTAATAGTTGAGCAACTCCAAATGCAACTTGACCCTCTACATCTTCTTGATTCGATGACGTAATACGGTCATGATTACCCGAAATTATATCAATTGATACGATATTATTCGCTTCTTGAACCATTTTTTGGAGCATATCCGCAACTACAAACATTACTTTAATCCCATGCATTTCAATCTGCTTCCATGTATCTTTATGATTTTTCCCTGTAAAACTCTCAATTAAATCGCCAAGTATTTTCAAGTGTACAGGTCGATTAATATTTTTTAATCGTAATGCGATGCGCTTTAATTTCTCCTCTAAAGCTCCTAAATTATAATCAGGTACAAGTTTCATATTTTCTGTAAAACCACCTGCATGTAAATCAGCAATCGCACACACTAAAGGGTCACCTGTTCGATCAAATTTGGGAATATCTATTGTTGGGAGATTTGGGGATATCTCATCAAAATAACTCTCAACCCATTTTTCATCAACTTTATTGAAGAACTTGTTCTTGAGCCATGCTTTTACTTGATAATTTGTCCGAACCTCAGCATATCCTTTTTTCCATGAAGTAACTTCCCAAGCGTTTACAACTTCCTTTTCAACTTCAAAAATATTTAAATCGACTTCAGCAACGTCTAACAGTTGATCCAACGTTTTTATACGTTCAGATTTAGATGATACCGTGTTATTCTCATGATCCCAACGTGTTTCCGTCCTTTCTCCACGTCTTTCTGATTCTCCACTTTCATGGTCATCTCCCTCATCAGGATCATAATCAACATCTCCAAAATATGTTCTATCATCTTTTGATAGCTCATCAAGAATTTCATCGAGAATCTCATCAGAAAAACTCGCCCTTTTTAATTTTTTATAACGTCTACCAAATCTTTTTCGGACAACATCATTACTCACATTTTCATTTCCCTCTGTCTCTGACCAATAGTCCGCTATTTGTACCCAAAAATTTTGAGGGACAGTATCAGTGTCACCTCTTTTAATTCGAACAAATTTTTTGAATGCTATCTGTAAATTTCCTATACTATTCATACTTGATTTATTTTATTGGAAGTTTTGTGTAAGTATAATTATCCAACTTATCTCCAATTTTGGAAGATAAAATATACTCATAGTTCTCATCTTGATTGTAGGTTAATTGATTTTTCGCTAATTCCACAAGATATTTTGCAGGATGTAATCTATGTTTTCCGTATGGAGTTTCTCCGTGGCGTCTTTCAGGAGATACAAATCCATACCATTGATTTCCTCTACCTACTACACCTGAAGAATTATAAAATAATGATGATCCGAAGCGTGAATGGTATACACCTGAAATATCTTTATCAGGATTGACCTCTACTTCTACATCACTCATTGATTCTAATGTACTAACGTAATAGCTAACATCTGTTACATACTGCTCATATACGTCCTCGTCAGGATCGTTAAACGTTTGATTAACTACCAACTCTTCTCCTGATAATAGCAATAGTTTATAATCATTTTTTACATATGGAAGATCATCTACATATGACGCCAATAAACTCATATCATTTTCAAATTCCGTAAACCCCACAATTCCCGTAATATATGCTGAATCTGTAAATGAATTATTTTGTAATAAATTATCCTTCACACTTGGTTCAAAGTTCAAATTAAATTCAATGTCAATTACAGGTTCAGGAAATGTACTTTTAAATTCCTTTACAACTTCTGCTTTTACCGCATTAAACAACTCATACCTGTATGATTTATCATACTTTCGGAAATCAAAAGATAGATATCCTTGTACAACAAAGGCAGGAAATTTACCCGCTTTTAAATATGACTTGTCTACGTTTGCGTATAAGTCAGAGTTAAATTCCTGAATAGCATCAATCGCAACTTCTGCGAATTTATCAGCTAATGAGTCAGGATGGTGAGCGCCTTTTATTTCAATAGTTTGATTCTCAATTTTCGGATATTTCATATTATCTTAAACTTCTATTATTATTGATTTTTGGTTTTTGTATTAAAATATTTACACGAGATGTTTTCTTCTTTACATTCAATCATGTACATCTTATTGTTTACATATACATGAATGTCAGCTTCTCTATTCGAATTTAGAACTGCATTAAATCTGTCCTTATTGAACAATAGTGACTCTTTAAACAGTTGTTGAGCATTGCTATCCAACTTTATATCTAATTCAACAGTTATGCTATTTTCTGTCCTCTTCCTCATTCCTCCAAAATTCAAGTATACTTTTCCATCTACATTTGAGAAATAGAACGTTTCGTAGTCTTTAAAAATATTCTGATATTTTCGATATATCTCATTGAAATCCGTAAAATTAAAATCAAATAGCCAATCAGATATCTTATCCGTATCCACTTTGATTTTGTTATCAATGGCTCTCGGCTTCCCCAAGATAAATTGTGAGTCCAAAATATCTGTACTTAACGAAATATTATGTAAACGATTATCGTTGATATTAGTTGAGTGTCCCTTTAAATCTACTTCTGCATCATCAGGAAATGATTTCAATAATTTATAGAGCGTTTCGAGATTTACAATTGGAACTTCTATATTTTGCTTATCAAAAAAGTTACCTGCAAATTGAATGTCAATCCCAAACATTTTATGTTGAATAAATACATTACACGATATAGTATCTTCATGTACATCAACCATTGCCTCTTCAACTTCGCCATTTAAATGAAGTTTATTGATAAACTCCTCGAACATTTTCTTCTTTGATACTTGAGCGTCTTCTTTTTCTGCCATAATATTATTTTATAACTGTATTAATATATCGGATATATCTTCATATTTAGTGTTAGGTGGATTCCAATCCATCGCATTATAATATTTCTCTAACTTATTGTCTAACAATGAGTCGATAGATTTTTTCGAGTTTATATAATATTTAATAAACTCTTCAAGTTCATCTTCCATACCTGAGATTGGGAATGAGAAAACATCAAAATTATACGGGTTATTTCGTAAATAGAGCACCCTAATTTTATCCCCTTCAAAAATTGTCTGTTGTTTATTTTCTAATCCTTCAGATCGTACATACCTATTAAAGTTTAAAGCACCTTTTACATGGAATGGTGCACCCTTTATTGGTCTACCTGTACGGTCTGAATATTTTCCTAAATTATTTGCAGATGATATGAATGATATTACATCAATGTCATCTTTAGAATTTTCTATAAGATCATCCCGAACATCGATAATATAATCATAAATTTCATCTTTGTCAACAAATTTTAATATATCATAAAGAATTTTCTTAAGGAAGTCCTGAAGATGTTTTGGAAAAGAACTTCGGATAACATCCAAACCTTTAATGTCCACATCATCTACTGTAGCACCTTCTTTCCTACGTATCCAATTCGCATATCTCTTCTTCACACCTACATAAAAACCTGATCGTGCTACCCATTCTTCTTTAAATTCAAGATAATTCTTATCCGTATTTAACCATTTTTGTGCGAACTTCTCACTTCTCTCATTTGCCACTTCAGCCATCAACTTTGAAATATCAATTACTTCATCCATTACTCTATCTTCATCCCAATCTAACCAATCTGATCCGAATTTGTAGTATAATGATGGAACAGAGGACATAATAATCGAGTCTGTATCTCCTGTAATAATTGGATCTTCAAATAATTCTAAATGATCTTCTTTTATTTTTACATCGTCCTTAATTTCTTCATACATGAGGTGATGCAATTTCGTCACAGAATCAATTGCAGATTTATTTGTATACTGCCCTGTAAGAGTAATGGACTGTGCATTCTCCCTATCTGTTAATCGGAAGTATTCGTTACAAAATACTCCGTAAATTGAATTAATGAAGATTTTAAATGCCAACTGCATAAGATCATAGTACTTCGAAGCATCCTCATCACCTTCCATNTCAGCCTCAATTCGCTTCTCTTTATACACGCTCCGAATTCCAAATAATTCAAGAATTACTTTTGGAACCTCGCCAATTTCATCTTTTGAATAGAGTATCCCATTTACAGACAATGTACAGTTTTCCTCTTCTAAAAACTCGTATAGTTGACCTATTGTGGTCATGTGAATAGTCTCCCCATTTGGGAAATATTCTACATTTATGTCAATTTCTCGATCATAATCAGGCTCTTCCAATGAATCATCAAATATTTTTTTGTTAATTTCATAATGAACTTTTTCATCATCAGACATCCAAACATCAATATAATTCTTAATCCTACCAACTTTAGTTTCCGTACTGAGGTTCAATGTAGCCATAATCATCGGATACAGGGATGTTAAATCAAGATCAAAGAGATATTCAAATAACCCCTTCTTCGATTGTTTAACAAATGCCCCAACAATTTTTGATACTTCTCTTTCAACTTGTGGAGGTATATTTGGACATACCAAATTCCGCTTCTTCGTCTCTGTCAAGAACTTACCTTCAATCAATCGAACAGAAGAAAGGGCAAACTCATACGGAACATGGGATATATGTGACATCTTCATGTGGAGATCTAAGAACCCCAACTTTTCTTCCAATTTATCTATTAAATCAACATCACGAACGTTATAATCGATAAATTTATTAATATCATTTTCCCATAATTCGTGAAGATCTCCTTCGTACTCAATCTTCTTCACCCCAAGTTCAAAATTCGAAATGTAATCCAAAGAATATTTTGGCATATTCTTCATCTTGTAGTTTTTATACAGCGTCATATAGTCAAGATGAGAAATACCCCCAATATTTACTGTTGGTTCATAAATATCTCTATCATGGTCAACTTCTTTAACGTAAATCTTATCAATTGGAGATAATTTATTCGCTCTTTTTGTGTCAAGTTCTTGTTGTATTCTCAAATATAAATACGGAATATCGTATTTTTCAGAGTTCCATCCTGTTGTGATACTTGGCTTTAACTTGTTCCAAAGATTTACAAAACGTTTTAGAAGTGCCTTCTCAGTGAAAAATGTTTCTACAAAATCATGTTTTCCATCATACTCATCCTTTGGATCAAGTACAAGTGTATGAACCTCTTTCGTTTTAAGGTTCGTAAGAGTGATAGCTGTAATGAAATTAAATATTTCAGGTGGTCGAGCATAACCCCTTGATTTAGATTTACTTACCTCAATATCAAGAGCATAGATATTATGTGTTTTTGGGAGGGAATCATCATTGTGATATCTATCAACTAAAGTTCGCACTTCAGTCATTACATCTGATTCATAAATCAACCCTTTGTACTGCTGTTCTACGTCTCTAATTGATTCATACGGTGAGTATTCTATTTTCTCCACGTAATCACCAAAAATAGTTTGATAATCTGTCTCTACATCGGATTTGAAATAAAAATACGGCTTTGAGTCAAATACTTCGTATCCATCATCAGTCCATAAGTGTATTTTACGCTCAAACCTATCGTAGTAAATATTTTTGTACATTAAATCTTGAGATGATATCTTTTTAGTAATTCATTTAGTTACAAAGGTAACCATTTGAGAAATGAATGTCAAGTAAAATTATTTATTTTTATCTTCTACTACCTTTGAAGGCTTTAATTCAATGAATTGTTTACTCTCAGAATTGTAAATGAAAAAATTTTTTCTTTTTATATTAACTTTATTTAAAAATAAACTATAGTAATTCTTCATTGATATTTATTTAATTTAAGTATTTATATTTAAATATTAACTTTAATTATAAAAAGAAAAATTAATATTTCACCATTTCCAATTGTATAAAAGTAAATATATAGTTATAATATAATAATTAAATTATATAATACC
>SL_7KL_010_BRINEDRAFT_10000841_pt1 | contig 14777 bp, 9 predicted proteins | sample SodLak_010_BRINE_FD_10663 | JGI IMG/M metagenome (IMG submission 10663)
GAAATATTTTCCCTACAACTGGTTATCGTCATGAAATTATTGGGACTTTAGAAGATTTGGACAATCCAGAGCTGGAAGATTTCAATGCGTTTTTTGATAAATTTTACGCTCCTAATAATGCTGTTCTTGTAGTAGCAGGAGATATTGATGTTGACCAAACAAAAGAATGGATTGAGGCGTATTTCGGTTCTATTCCAATGGGTGAAAAAATTGAAAGAAAACCTTTTGAAGAGGAGCCTATTGAAGAAACAATATATGCTACTTTTCATGATTCAAACATTCAAATTCCTGCTTTAGCTATGGCTTATAGAACGGTTCCAGATGGAACAAAAGAGGCCAAAGCTTTAGATATGATTTCTCAAGTTTTGAGCTCAGGTAAAAGTTCTAGACTAACAAGAAAGCTGGTAGAAGATAAAAAAATGGCATTAGCCGTTCAAGCAGGAAATTTTGCTTTGCGTAATGGAGGAATGTACTTTGTATTTGCATTACCAATGGAAGGATTTACACTTGAAGATTTGAAAAAAGAAATTGATGAAGAAATTGTTCGTATGCAAACAGAACTTATTTCTGATAATGAATATCAGAAACTACTTAATCAATTAGAAACTCGTTTTGTGAATGCAAATGCAAGTGTAGAAGGAATTGGAAGTAGTTTAGCTGAATTCCAAACAAAATTTGGAGATGCTAGCTTAATCAATAAACAACTTGAAGAATACAGAGCGGTAACACCAGAAGACATGAGAGCTGTAGCCAAAAAATATTTAAATCCAAATCAACGCTTAGTCTTAGACTATTTACCTGCAGAAGACGAACAATAAAACAAAAAATAATGAAGAATTTTTTTAATTATATACTAATTGCTTTTATGATGATATCTGGGCTTACTTATGCTCAAATAGACATCAATCAAATGCCTGAATCTGGACCTGCTCCAGCCGTAAATTTAGGTCAGCCACAAACCTTTGAATTAAAAAACGGACTTAAAGTCTTGGTGGTTGAAGATAAGAAATTACCACGCGTGTCATTTAATTTAACGATTGATAATGACCCTTACGCAGAAGGTGATAAAATTGGAACTGGTTCTTTGTTTTCCGATATGATGGGAACAGGAACTGAAAAGACTTCTAAAGAAGATTTTGAAGATGAAGTTGAGTTTATGGGAGCCACATTAGAAGTTTTTGGCTCTGGTGCTTATGCCTCTGGTTTGTCTAAATATAGTGACCGACTTCTTGAGATGATGGCAGAAGCTATCATGAAACCTAAATTTGATCAAAACCAATTAGATAAGTTTAGAGATCAAAATATTGAAGGATTAAAATCGAATGAAAAAAGTGCTTCAAGTATAGCTAATCGTGTTAGAAATGCATTGGCTTACGGAAAAGATCATCCTTTTGGTGAGTTTGAAACAGTAGAAGGTTTTGAAAATGTTACGCTTGAAGATATTCAAGAATACTATGATGTTTTCTTTGTTCCTGGTAATGCTTACTTAATTGTATCGGGTGATGTAAACTTTAAGAAAGTTAAAAGAAAAATCAAAAAATTATTCAAAAAATGGGATGGTGAAGAGGCTCCTTCTGAAACTTACCCTGATGCAGAAAACGTGACGCAAACTGAAATTAATTTTGTTGATGTTCCTAATGCAGTTCAGGCTGAAGTTCATTTGGTTAATACTACTCGATTAAAAATGTCTGATGATGATTACTTTCCTGTATTAATGGCAAATCAAATTGTAGGAGGAAGCTTTGAAAGCTACTTAAATAAAACCTTAAGAGAAGATAAAGCTTGGACTTATGGTGCAAGAACTAGTCTTCCAGCTAGAAACGAAATTACTTCTTTTAGAGCAAGTACTTCTGGTAAAATGGCAGTAACTGATAGTATTGCTTTGGAAATGATTAAGCAAATTAACAGAATTAGAAATGAAAAAGTTGATGAAGCATTATTAGCGAATGCTAAAGCTACCTATGCAGGTAATTTTATTAGAGAAGCTTCTAAGCCAAGAAACATTTCTAGTTTTGCACTACGTATTCAAACCCAAGACTTACCTGAAGATTTTTACGAAAAATACCTTGAAAATATTGAGAAGGTTACTATTGATGATGTACATAGAGTAGCTAACAAGTACTTTTTAACAGACCAAGCTCGTATTGTAATTGCCGCTAAAGGAAGTGAAGTTGCCAACGCGTTAGAGGCTACAGGTATTCCTGTGAAGTATTTTGATAAGGAAGCAAATCAAGTTGAAAAGCCTGAATTTAGCAAGCCAATTCCAGATGGGGTTACAATAGAAACTGTGTACAACAACTATATTGAAGCTATCGGAGGAAAAGAAACTCTTCAAAATGTGAAAAATGTAGTAATGACCGGTAGCGCATCTATTCAAGGAATGGCATTGAGTATGAACATGAAAATGACTAAAGACGGAAAGTCTGCTCAAGAAATTAAAATGGGAGGCAATTTAATTCAGAAAATGGTTTTTGACGGTGAAAAAGGATACAATATGGCGCAGGGTCAAAAAATGGACTATTCTGAAGAGGAAATAGAAGCTGCAAAAAAATCGGCTGGTCTTTTTCCTGAATTAACACTGCCTGAAAGTGCTGAATTAAAAAACATCCAAGATTTTGAAGGACAAGATGCTTACGTTGTTCAATTAACAGATGAAGTTCGTGAATTTTACTCGGTAGAAAGCGGCTTGAAATTGTTTAAAGAAACAAAAGTTGAACAAGGAGGTCAAGAATTTACAACCTCTGAAAAGTATGAAGACTATACAGCAGTTGACGGAGTTAAGTTTCCTTTTGTAATTGTTAATAATGTTGGACAAGAATTTGAAATTAAGTTTGAAGAAATCAAGCTTAATCAAAAACTTTCTGACGCAGACTTCAAGTAAAACAGAATCTTCAAACTAATTTAGTTTGAAACCATAAAAAAACCTCGGATTTTAAATTTAAAATCCGAGGTTTTTTATTATAAAAATCAACAAATTACTTATTCATCAACTCTTCAATTTCATCAATTTCAATTGGAATATTCCCCATTAAGTTGACTGGTTCGCCTTTTTCTTGAATCACCACATCATCTTCTAATCGAATTCCTAAATTTTCTTGCGGAATGTAAATTCCTGGTTCTACAGTAAACACTTGATTAGCTTGCATAGGCTCATGCAGTAAGCCGTAATCATGCGTATCTAAACCAATGTGATGTGAAGTTCCGTGCATGAAATATTTTTTGTAAGCCGGCCATTTAGGGTCTTCATTTTGAACATCAGCTTTATCTAGTAATTTTAAATCAAGTAATTCAGAAGTCATCATTTTTCCTACCTCCTTGTGGTATTCAGCCCAATCTGTTCCAGGAACAAGAAGCTTGGTAGCTTCCTTTTTTACCTTATTAACAGAATTGTAAATCTTTTTTTGTCGGTCTGAAAATTTTCCGTTCACAGGAATAGTCCTTGACATATCGCTGCAATAATTAGCGTATTCAGCACCAAAATCAAACAAAATTAAATCACCTTCCTTACATTGATTCTTGTTTTCAATATAGTGAAGTACTGTAGCGTTAATTCCTGAGGCTATGATAGGGGTGTATGCAAAACCACGAGAACGATTAATCAAAAACTCGTGCATAACCTCTGCTTCAATTTCATATTCCCAAACACCAGGTTTTATGAAATCCAACACTCTTCTAAAAGCTTTGTTAGTGATGTCACAAGCCTTTTGCATAACTTCGATTTCTAGCTCGTGCTTTACTGCACGCAAACGCTGTAAAATAGGATTAGATTTAGCTACTTGGTGTGCAGGATAATTATCGCGTAGCCATTTATTAAAACGCATTTCACGAGTTTCAGTTTCGGCATTGGCTCGGTAATGTTCGTTGGTGTTAATGTAAACGGTTTCGCATTGCGCCATTAGTTCATGAAAGATTTTTTGAAAATCCTTCAGCCAATAAACAGTCTTAACACCAGTTAATGCCAAAGCTTTTTCTTCATCTATTTTTTCTCCTTCCCAGACAGCAATATGAGCGTTGGTTTCTTTGAGAAATAAAATCTCCCTGTGTTCTTTTTTCGGAGCATTTGGAAATAAGACCAATATGCTTTCTTCTTGATCAACGCCACTTAAATAATATATATTTCGATCTTGCTGAAAAGGAATTGTGCTATCGGCTCCAATGGGATAAATGTCATTTGAGTTAAAAACAGCTAATGAATTAGGCTTCATTTGAGCAGCAAAATTTTTTCTATTATGAATAAATAAATCTCTTGAAATAGGTTCGTATCGCATAAAATTAAATTTTTGAATTCAAAAGTAAGGAATCTTTAATTCTTCATCTACTATATTTCTTCTAAATTAGGATTCTGATAATTCAGGTATAGACAAACATCACTTAAATCTATTCTAAATAATATTTTAAAGTGAATGATTGTTTGTATTTAAGTTTATTCTGTGGTATTTTTGAGCAAAATTTTAAAAAAAATATATCAATGGGAGGAATAAAGACTTCTATAGCAAGAAAAGTGGCTATGGCGCTTTCAGGACTTTTTCTAGTTCTTTTTTTACTACAACATTTTACAATCAATTTTACTTCAGTAGTTAGTCCAGATACTTTCAATGAGATTTCTCATTTTATGGGAACTAACTTTTTGGTTCAAGCTATCTTACAGCCCATTTTAATTTTTGGTGTAATTTTTCACTTTGTTATGGGGTTCATACTTGAAGCCAAAAACAGAAGTGCAAGAAGTGTAAAGTACGGCGTTTTTAAAGGTAATGCGAATTCTAGCTGGTTATCAAGAAATATGTTGATTTCTGGTGCTGTTGTTTTGGCTTTCTTAGGATTGCATTTTTACGACTTTTGGGTGCACGAAATGCAAGTGAAGTACCTTGAAGGTGATTTGTCTGGTTTGAACCAAGCTGGCGAGTTTCGTTATTATGAAGAAACTGTTGCCAAATTTGCTGGTCAACCTATCCGCGTTGGTTTATATGTGTTGGCATTTATCTTTTTAATGATGCACTTGCTTCATGGATTTGCCTCTTCCTTCCAAACTATGGGAGTTAACAATAAGTACAGCCCAGCTATTAAAAAGTTTACAAAAGCTTTTGCAATTGTAATACCTTTAGGTTTTGCGTTTATTGCTATATTTCATTTCATTAATAATTAATACGAATAGAATATGTCAGTATTAGAATCAAAAATACCAAATGGACCACTTGCCGATAAGTGGACTAAACATAAAAATGAGATTAATTTAGTTAACCCAGCCAATAAGCGTAATATTGATGTTATTGTTGTTGGTACAGGACTTGCAGGTGCTAGTGCTTCTGCAACCCTAGCTGAATTAGGATACAACGTAAAAACTTTTTGCTTTCAAGATTCTCCTAGACGTGCACATTCTATTGCAGCGCAAGGTGGAATCAACGCAGCTAAGAATTATCAAGGTGATGGTGATTCTGACTACCGCTTATTTTACGATACCGTAAAAGGTGGTGATTACCGCTCTCGTGAAGCTAATGTATATCGCTTAGCTGAAGTATCAAGTAATATTATAGACCAATGCGTTGCACAAGGAGTTCCTTTTGCTCGTGAATATGGTGGCTTGTTAGATAACCGCTCCTTTGGAGGGGTGTTGGTTTCTAGAACATTTTATGCTAAAGGTCAAACTGGTCAACAACTTTTATTAGGAGCCTATTCAGCAATGAATAGACAAATTAATAGAGGTAAAATCCAATCTTACACTAGACATGAGATGATGGATTTAGTTCTTGTTGATGGAAAGGCAAGAGGTATTATTGCTAGAAATTTAGTTACAGGTGAAATAGAAAGACATGCAGCTCACGCTGTTGTACTTGCTTCTGGAGGTTACGGGAACGTGTTTTTCCTTTCTACAAATGCCATGGGAAGTAATGTAACTGCAGCTTGGCGTGCTCACCGTAAAGGTGCGTATTTTGCTAATCCTTGTTTTACGCAAATTCACCCTACTTGTATTCCTGTTTCAGGAGACTTGCAAGCTAAATTGACCCTAATGTCTGAGTCGTTAAGAAACGATGGAAGAATTTGGGTGCCAGCTAAAAAAGAAGATGCCAAAGCTATTCAGGAAGGAAAATTAAAGCCTACCGAAATAAAAGAAGAAGATAGAGATTATTACTTAGAAAGAAGATATCCAGCATTTGGGAACTTAGTTCCTCGTGATGTAGCTTCTAGAGCGGCTAAAGAGCGTTGTGATGCAGGTTACGGTGTAAATAAAACTGGACAAGCTGTTTACCTTGATTTTGCTAGCGCAATTGAACGTTATGGTAAAGAAAAGGCATTTAGCTCAGGAAAAAAAGATGCTTCGCACGAAGAAATAATCAAACTTGGTAAAGAAGTAGTAGAGGCTAAGTATGGGAACTTATTTGATATGTATGAAAAAATTACCGATCAAAATCCTTACGAAACTCCAATGATGATTTTCCCTGCGGTACATTATACTATGGGTGGCCTTTGGGTAGATTATAATTTGATGACTACCATTCCTGGTTGCTACGCTGCTGGAGAAGCTAATTTTTCAGACCACGGCGCTAACCGCTTAGGTGCTTCTGCCTTAATGCAAGGCTTAGCAGATGGTTATTTTGTTTTACCATACACTATTGGAGATTATTTGGCAGATGACATTAGAACAGGACCAATTTCTACCGACTCAAAAGAGTTTGAAGAAGCTGAAAATGCTGTTAAAAGTCAAATTGAAAAATTGATGAACGCTAAGGGAGATCAACCTGTTGATCACTTCCACAGAAAATTAGGTTTAATTATGTGGAATAAATGCGGTATGTCAAGAAATGAAAAAGAACTTAAAGAAGCCATCGAAGAAATTAGAGAGCTTAGAGAAGACTTCTATAAAAATGTTCGCGTTACTGGAAAGCCTGATAGCAAAAATCAAGAACTCGAAAAAGCCATGCGTGTTGCAGACTTTTTAGAGCTTGGAGAGTTGTTTGCTAAAGATGCTTTACATAGAAATGAATCTTGTGGTGGTCACTTTAGAGAAGAATACCAAACTGAAGAAGGTGAAGCTTTAAGAGATGATGAGAACTTTAGGTATGTAGCTGCTTGGGAATACAAGGGTGAGCCTAAAGATGCTGTTCTGCACAAAGAACAATTAGAGTATGAAAATATTGAACTGAAGACTAGAAGCTATAAATAAGACTGAATTATGAAGCTTAATTTAAAAGTTTGGCGTCAAGAAAATAAAGACGCAAAAGGAAAATTTGAAAACTATACCATTGATGAAATTCATGGGGACATGTCATTCCTAGAAATGATGGATGTGCTCAATAATGAATTGGTTGAAAAAGGTATTGAACCCGTTGAATTTGACCATGACTGTAGAGAGGGTATTTGTGGAATGTGTTCAATGCAAATTAATGGAGAACCTCACGGTCCAGACCGAAGAATTACCACTTGCCAATTGCACATGCGTAAATTTAATGATGGCGATACCATTACTATAGAACCTTTTAGAGCTAATGCATTTCCAGTAGTTAAAGATTTAGCGGTTGACCGTTCATCATTTGATAGAATTCAACAAGCTGGTGGGTACATTTCTGTAAACACCTCTGGAAATACTCAAGATGCAAACAGTTTACCTATTGAAAAGGAAAATGCAGATATGGCCTTTAACGCTGCAACTTGTATAGGTTGTGGAGCTTGTGTTGCTGCTTGTAAAAATGCTTCAGCTATGTTATTTACCTCAGCTAAAGTATCTCAATACGCATTGCTTCCACAAGGTAAAGTAGAAGCCACAGAGCGTGTATTAAACATGGTTGACCAAATGGACAAGGAAGGATTTGGAAATTGTACTAATACAGGTGCTTGTGAAGTTGAATGTCCAAAAGGCATTTCACTGGAGAATATTGCTCGTTTAAATAGAGAATACCTATCAGCAAGTATAAAAGGATAAACTGATTAAAATTCTAAACTTAAAAAGGCTGTTTTAACTAAAACAGCCTTTTTATTTACTATTCATTTCAAAATATTAAACAGAATTGCTTAAACAAAACCCCTTAGTTAAAAGCTCTTAAGCTGCGGGATTAATGCGAACTAATACCAGTTATTATTTGAAATTACTGTGAAAGAAAAATGATAAATGGTATAATTCAATTTAAACAATTTTTCAAATTTTAAAGTGTACTTGGACACACAAATTCTGTAGTCTCTACGCCTATTTCCTTTAACTCGTCAAACCCACCTTCAATATTGATTAGGTTATGAATTCCTCTCTTTTTAAGGATGGATGCCGCAATAATGGAACGATAGCCACCTGCACAATGTAAGTAAAACTGACCCGAATTAGGAAATTCGGCTAAGTGTGAATTAATAAAATCTAATGGAGTATTATTAGCATCAACTAGACGCTCCGAAGCAAATTCGTTAGGCTTTCTAACATCAAAAACTGGTTTTTTATCTGTTTCATAATTGGTTTTGAATTTTTGCGCTGGTATTGAAACCACTTGGTCATATTCTTTAGCTTCTTTTTTCCAGTTTTCAAAACCTCCTTTTAAATAACCAAGTGTGTAGTCAAAGCCTACACGAGATAAGCGAATTACAGCCTCTTCTTCTTTTCCTTGATCGGCAACAATTAAAATAGGCTGTTTTACATCAGCTATAAGTGCTCCAACCCAAGGCGCAAATGTACCATCTAATCCTATAAATGTGGAACCAGGAATGTGTCCCTTAGCAAAATCATCTTGATGCCTTACGTCTAAAATAACAGCTCCTGTTTCATTAGCAGCTGTTTCAAATTCATCAGGACTTAATGCTTTTGTTCCTCTTTCAAGTACCTCGTCTATATCTTCATAGCCATCTTTATTCATTTTTACATTTAAGGGGAAATATTTTGGAGGAGGTAGCAGGCCGTCTGTTACTTCTTTAACAAACTCATCTTTTGTCATATCTTTTCTCAAGGCATAGTTCATTAGCTTTTGATTGCCAAGTGTATCTATAGTTTCTTTCATCATGTTTTTACCACATGCAGAGCCTGCGCCATGACCAGGATACACAATAATGTCATCATTTAATGGCATAATTTTATTGCGTAAACTATCAAATAAAGTTTCGGCTAATTGCTCTTGAGTCATATCAGCGGCTTTCTGAGCCAAATCTGGGCGACCAACATCCCCTAGAAACAAAGTGTCTCCTGTAAAAATTGCATGCTCTTTACCTTTTTCATCAATTAGTAAGTAGGTTGTACTTTCCATAGTATGTCCTGGCGTATGCAATACTTTTATTTTTACGTTACCTAGCTCAAGCACTTCATTATCTGTTGCAATTTTTGCATCGAATGAAGTTTTTGCATTAGGGCCATAAACAATGGTAGCTTCTGTTTTTTCAGCTAAAGATATATGACCGCTCACAAAATCTGCATGAAAGTGTGTTTCTAGTATATACTTTATTTTAGCATTATCCTCACTAGCTTTTTTAATGTATGGATCTACTTCTCTTAGTGGATCAATAATGGCAACTTCTCCATTACTTTCAATATAATAAGCACCTTGAGCCAAGCATCCTGTATAAATCTGTTCTATTTTCATTTTTCTCTTTTTTTTAATTATGATATTTCTTTATAAATTATATATACACCCATAATGAGTACAAACCATCCAAATCCTTTTTTCAATTTTTTTCCATCAATATAATTATTTAACCAAATTCCTATAAAAATACCCGCCGCCGCCAAGGCAGTAAAAATCCCTAAAAACACCCAATCTATACTAAGATTTTGAACATCACCAATAAAACCAATGAGGGATTTAACGGCAATAATTAAAAGTGAGGTAGCTACAGCTTTTTTCATAGGTAGTTTAGCCAGTAAAACTAAGGCAGGGATTATTAAAAAACCACCTCCAGCACCAACAATACCAGTAATAACCCCAACTACTAAACCTTCTAGTAAAATAAGTCCGTAGTTAAACTTTACTTCTTTTGTGACTTCATCTTCTAAATCAGCTGTTTTTTTCTTTGGTTTAATCATAGAATAGGAAGCCAACAACATAATGATGGCAAAGAAAATCATAATTCCTATATCTTTTGTGATTTCAAAGTCGCCTACATTAAAAAAGTGATCTGGTAAAGCCGGGACTAAATATTTTCTGGTTGCATACACCGCTATAAAAGCAGGGATAGAAAATACAATGGCTGTTCTAAAATCAACTAAACCTTTTTGTATATTCCTTAAGGCTCCAACCAAAGAAGCAAAACCTACTACAAATAAGGAATATGCTGTTGCTAAAACTGGGTTAATAGCTAACATGTAAACTAGTACAGGAACAGTTAAAATTGAACCTCCACCGCCTATTAAACCAAGCACTAGCCCAATAATTAGCGCACCAAAATAACCCAAAATTTCTATAACTTCCATCGATTTTTGTTTTTATCGGTGCAAACATACATAGCCAAATTTATTGTTAGCGTAACCATTGTTACAAAGCTAGTTAGAAGATAGTAATTTAAATATAGCAATATTGGTATATACTAACCTAAGAAAATATCTTTAAACTTTTTTCGTTTCAAGATTAAACCAATGTTAATAAGATTTGTCTAATTTACCAAAACCAATATTTTGAATTTTGAACAAGTATTTGCTCTAGTAGGCATAATTAATTTATTATTTTTGAGTAATTTAAATGCCCAAAGTTTTGAAATTAGGGGGAAAATAGTAGATAGTGTTCAAGATTTTGAACTACCCAATGCTACTATCTTTGCAGAAACACAATCCGATTCAACTCTGATTAGTTATACTGTAACCGACCAAAAAGGAGAATTTGTACTTACGGGAAAAACCAAAGAAGAAAAAATAAACCTTGTGGTTTCTTATACCAGTTTTAAAAATCATTACCAATCTATTGATTTATCCAAAGAAGTTGTTGATGTGGGAACGGTTAGACTTCAAGAATCAACCGAGCTTTTAGATGATGTGTTAGTAAAAACCCGCGTAGCTCCCGTAGTTTTAAAATCGGATACCTTAGAGTTTAATTCTAAGTCGTTTAGAACCCGTGAAAATGCTAACTTAGAGGAAGTGCTAAAGCAGTTGCCGGGAGTAGAGGTTGATGCGCAAGGTAATATTAAGGTGAATGGACAAGATGTGTCACGAATTTTAATTAATGGGAAAGAGTTTTTTGGAGACGACCCAAAGATTGCTACTAAAAACCTGCCTAAAGAAATAATTGATAAAATTCAGGTGGTTGATACTAAAACTAGAGAAGAACAATTTACTGGTAGAGAAGCAGAATCTGAAGATAAAACCATCAATATAACTATTGAAGAAGATAAAAACAAAGGATTCTTTTCAAGAGCTTCAGCTGGATATGGAACCGACGATCGTTATGATGTGAGTGGAATTGCAAATTATTTTGAAAATGAAAAAAGAATTTCAGTTTTAGCAAGTACCAATAATATTAATTCTTCAGGCTTTAGTTTTGATGAGGTTTTTGATGCGCTTGGAAGAAGTGCATTTGGACTTGACTTAGAAGGAGGAAATAGTGGAATTACTACTTCTAGAAATGTGGGAGGGAATTATGTAGATGAATGGCAAGATGGAAAATACGATTTGGTAGCCGATTACTTTTTTGGAGGTACAGATACCGAAAATAGAAGTTCAATTATTAGAGAAAATATTTTGCCTGATCGAAGCTTTTTTACCAATACAGAAACTAACTCACGGGTGAGAAACGACTCACATAGAGCTTCAGCAAGATTTGAAATCAATTTAGATTCAATGACCAGGATTACTTATGAGCCCAGAATAAATATTAATATTTCTGAATCTGAAAATAATAGTTTTTCTGAAAATTCTGAAGCCAATGGCGACTTAATTAACACGGTAGAAACAGCTAACCTTCAGGAAAATGTAAGGGCGAATTTTCAAAATCGATTATCTATTACTAAAAAGTTTGGTGATAAAGGCTCATACCTTTCAGCACGTTTAAACGCCCAAAACAACAGACAAGATAACGAAAACATTTTCTTTTCAGAAAGAGAGATTTTTACCGCTAATGAAATAGATTTACAAGATCAATTAATTGATGTACAGGCTAATGATGATGAGTATTCGGCGCGTGTTTTTTACCGTCAAAACCTCAAAGAAAACTTATTTCTAGATACCCGCTACAATGTTGATTATAGGCGTTATGAAAACAAAAGAAATGTTTTTGATTTTGATGCCACTACGTCTAATTATTCAGATTTTAATGAATTGTTAAGTAATGAATTTAAGGCCAATAGTATTGTTCACACCCCAACCATTGGTTTGCGTTATGAAACAGAAAAAATTAGAACGGGAGGTAGAATAGGTTTGCTTAACGCTAATTTAGATACAGAAAACCTTACTGAAAATATTAGTTTTGATAATTCGTTCAATGCTTTTTCTGCCAACGCTTTTATGAGGTATAAGTTCTCTCGATCAGTTTCACTTTGGATGAATTATAGAAACAATGCAAATGTACCTAGCGTACAACAGCTTCAGCCGGTAGAAATAGTTACCAATCCAGCCAACATTATTGTGGGTAATCCAGATTTGTCGCCTTCGTTTAATCAAACATTTCGCCTAAGCTTCAGGAATTATGATTTTAAAACACGTTCAGGATATAATCTTTTTGCTAGCTTTACTCATATAGACCGGCAAGTAGTTCCCGTACTTACTACCGATGATAACCTGGTTAGAACCACTACTTATACCAATGTAAATGGAGCCATGAATGCCAATTTGTACGCGGGCTACAACAATACATTAGATACGGAAGGTGACGATGTAATGCGTTATAATATTGGTTTATCAGGAAGATTTAATAGAAATATTGGATTTAGTAATGAAGTTAAATTTACATCAGATATTTACACTGTTTCACCTAGTATTGGTTTTACGTATGAGCGTCCCGACGTTTTTCAAATTAATCCTAAAATACAACTTAACTACAACAACACCGTGTATGATATTTTTTCCAACCGAAATGAAGATTTTACAAACACAGAATTAGGACTACAATCTACCTTGTTTTGGCCTAAAAATTTCACGTTTGGAAATGACATTTCTTATTATAGATTTGGAAATGTTTCAGATGCATTCGATTCAACTTCTGTAATGTGGAACATGAGTTTAGGTTATCAGTTTTTGGATGACCGAGCAACCCTTAAATTAATTGTGTACGATTTACTGAAGCAGAATATTGCTACCCGAAGAGTGACAGGTGAAGATTTTATACAAGATGTAAATCAGCTTATTTTACAACGTTACGCCATGCTAAGTTTTACATTGAAGTTAAGTAAATTTGGTGGAATGAAAGGTGCACCAAATACAAATAAAGGCGGGGGAAGATACTACCGAAGATAATTTCATAGCAATCACATTTATTAATATATTCGCATTAAAATTTGTGAAGTGGATTATGTACTAATTGCCATTGGTTTTGTGCTCCTTGTTATTGGAGGTGAATTTTTAGTGAAGTCTTCAGTAGGGCTTTCCTTTAAATTGAAGTTATCTAAAATGGTTATTGGCTTAACTGTAGTCTCTTTTGCTACTTCTGCGCCAGAACTCTTGGTTAGTGTAAAAGCAGCTCTTGGCGGAAATCCAGACATTGCTATAGGAAACGTTATCGGTTCAAATATTGCAAACATTGGTTTAGTTTTAGGACTAACCGCCATTATCTTACCCATGGGTTTTGACCGCGATTTTTTCAGAATGAATTGGCCTTTTATGATGTTACTTTCCTTTTTAATGTACTATTTTTTATGGTCTGATGCTCTGATTACCTTTACTGAAGGTCTTATTCTAATTGTATTGTTAGTAATTTATTTGTTTGTCCTTATTAGAAAATCAAGAGGTGCTAAAGTAAATGTAAGCACTGAGGTTAATGAGCAACTTGACCAAGTAAGCTATTTTAAAATCATAATTTGGCTAATAATAGGAGGAAGCGCACTTTTTTTTGGTTCAAAATTTTTAGTGAATGGCTCTGTAAATGTAGCTGAAAACTTAGGAATTAGTAAACGAACCATCGCGGTAACTATGATTGCTATAGGAACAAGCGTACCAGAACTAGCTGCATCCGTAATCTCTGCATTAAAAGGTGAAAAATCAATATCACTTGGAAATTTAATTGGCTCTAATATCTTTAATATTGGATCAGTAATAGGGATTACAGCAATGATTAACCCCATTAGTTTAGAATCTCAGTTAGTCCTTACTAACGACATGGTATGGATGATTGCCATTAGCGCCCTAATTCTACCTCTGGCTTTATTGCCTAAGTTTATGGTATTGAGTAGGTACAAAGGATTTTTGATTTTTGTATCTTATATTGTATTTTTATTACTACTTGTGGTCAATAAATTCAATTAATTATGCTTAGCTTACCTTTTGTTTCACCAAAGAATGATGCTCTATAAAATTAGGGTTTGTAAATCCACATAGGCTGTTTAATAAAAAAATCTCTAACCCTAATCTTCAGATGGGGGTAATAATAAAGTATTTTGTGCGGGCTTTAGCCCAACTCTTGGTGATGCTGATTTATGGAATTTTTAATTAAAAAGTTTGGCTAAAACCAATTTACGTTTTCAATTTGTAAATGGGATAAATCNCATTCCTATTGAATTATAAAAATTNAATTCTAAATTCGATATCATCAATTGGATTTCAAAACCATAAATGCAATAAATCCATATCCATTGAANTATTAACAAATCAAAAATTGCAAAATCGATTGACAATGTGTTTTCAAGAAATTCATTAGCCCCCATCTTCAGATGGGGGTAATAATAAAGTATTTTGTGTG
>SL_7KL_010_BRINEDRAFT_10000842_pt1 | contig 14767 bp, 13 predicted proteins | sample SodLak_010_BRINE_FD_10663 | JGI IMG/M metagenome (IMG submission 10663)
CGTAATATCTGCCCAGTAGGGTATTTCAGACACACCTAAAATCCCGCCAAGACTTGTTACGGTTATTCCCGCCCCGAATACAACCAGCACAATGGCTGCAATCTGGGCCATAAGTTTTTTCACAGGGTCTATCACAAGAATATCATCCTTCAGTCCGGCGGAAAAGAGAATAGCGGATGCCGCTACATAATAACCGAAACCGGGAAACTGCCCCGCATATGAGCTGGCCGAAAATGCAATGAGAATAGCTGTAAATATGGCAACACCGCCAAACGTTGGTATCCTGCCGCTGTGAATTTTCCGGACGTCCAGGTCGTCATCAAATAGATTCTTCTTCTTTGCCACAAGAATCAGAACCGGGATAGTGGATTTACATATCCAGAATGCCCCGGCTATCCAAAATAGTGCCTTAGAAAATTCAATTAATGTCATGAAAGCTTACCGAATAATTAATTGCAAATTCAGGAATCATGTTACCTATTATAGCATTAATAAGGTCTTAATTTACACACTTTATATCACAAATCTAATTCGAGCGTTAAAATTTGTTAAGTTTTTTCCGATGTAATTAAACTACCTCGGGGCAGAGCCCGCGAGGTATCAACTTAGAAACCATAACTTTTTGTCCAATATTGAGTTTAATCTTCCCGAAAGCTTTCGGGAACTTTTGAAGGGGGCAATGGGGATGAACTTCTGTGTTTATGAATCAAGTTTTAGATCATGTTTAATTACGATAATCATCCCCCTGCTCTCCCGACAGCTGTCGGGATCGCTTCCCCCCTTCAAAGGGGGACTTTTATCTTTTTCCGATCCAGAGGGTCGGGGAATTAAACCACTTGGGATTAAACTGCCCCGGTTACAGGGCCATGTAGCTATCAATGCAGAACTTCACTACATTTTTGCTTACATATAAACTTCTTCCGGACTCCCCCCCACTTTTAAAGGGAAATTTTATAACTTGCCTGCCCCCAATATGTTCCCTGTTCAGCAAACATTCAGCCCTTTAGTATTTCTTTAGAGTCTTATGAAACATCATTGAAAAAAAATGCCGAATTCCTGAAATGTACCCCCTTGGCACGGGATACCCGGGGTCAGAGAGCCTCGATTTCCAGGAGGCGGGGCACCGGCCACCCGCATGGGCCAGCATAAATGGCAGCGCCCAGTAGTAATTCCCCTCTATCAGCACCGGGCCGCTATCCGTAATCGCTACATCCCAGCCTACCCACCTTGCTTCGGGAAAATTGACGGCGGCCTGCTGAACCAGTTCCTGCACCTGCTTCCACTCCGGCACCCGCACCCCTTCAATCCGGGCTCCTGTATGCGGGTGTGTACGGAACCAGCGGCCGCCCCGCGCGCCGCGCATCATGAGCCCCGGACCCAGCTCTCCTGTGTTTAAATGAACGGCTGAGCCCAGGCCGCCACGCTGCCAGCTGTCCACATATGAATCATTGTTTCCTACCCGCAATACGGCCATGTCAATCTCAACATCATCAGAGCGGTTTAAGAATGTAACAACTCTGATTGTATTCAGTGAGTTTGAATGCATCTGTCGTAATACCCTGTTCTGTAGCAGATGCTGTTCAACAGTTATATCTCCGCCCGATTCGGCCGCAGTTTTAAACAATAATTTATGCAAAGATACTCTGTTTCCGGATTCTTCATGCCCGAATATCTCTTGATCTGTATATTCTAACTCCGTTACAAACAGGCACCCGTCTCCATGGCTCACCTTAGAGCGCTTGATGACCACTCCTGATGGCTTCTCTTTCAAAATGTTACGTATCACTGTGTCTGTTTCTTCAGCCATCTCATCCGCTGAACTATTTTTTGATATGATTCCGAAAGTTTTCGGGTGGGTTATCCTGTTTTCCTCACACCAGCGATGGAAAGCCGACCGGCTGGACAGTATTGCATAGCCCGAAGGACTGTTAAAATAGGGGCGCAGGTGGTGCAGAGTGTGTGCAGAAATGGCAAAAGGAAGGCTGTGCAGATCACGAATGCTACTTAATTTGTACAGCGCAATTTCCCCGGGTTTAAACTGATATCGAAGTGCTCCGATAAAAGAAGAAAAAATAAAATTTAAATCCTCGAAAATATTCGTTTTTGGCATTTCAAAATATTTTATGTGCCAATTTGTAGACTTAATTCATCGAAAACTAAGAAATCAGTTCAGGATGAGTATAATCCAATTTCGCTCTTAAGAGCAGCAGATCTAATTATGTTTTAGTCCCATTTTTTTTATCATCATACTGTTTACTTTATGAACGTCATAATATCTTTCAGCAATTTTACGGCTTTTCGCACCCATTTTTTGAATAAGCGAAGGATCTTTTATAAACTTTTCCATTGCATCTGAAAGTGCCCCTGCGTCTTTTGGGGGAACTAAGAAACCATTCACGCCATTTTGTACAGTTTCTCTGCAGCCCGGTAAATCTGTTGTAATAATTGCCCTACCCGTGGCCATTGCCTCCAAAGCACTTCTTGGCGTGCCTTCCCGATAGTATGATGCAAGAACAAATACGCTGGACTTGCAAAGCCATTCATTTACGTTTTGTACTAACCCGGGCCACTCTATAAAATCAGTATTTTCCCACTTCTCCAGAATTTCATCATTAAGCCCGCTTGCACTTTCATCCTTACCTCCCAGAATCACAAAATCTACTTGATCATATTTCTTTTTGAGTTTTCTGGCTGCTTCAGTAAACTCAATAAATCCTTTTTCCTTAATAAGCCTTCCGGATGTAATAAATGTAATTATTTCAGAGGGAGCTTCTTTAAAAGCGTAGCGATCAAGGTGAACACCAGAACCGAATACTCTGACTGTTTTTGAGGATGAAACAAGCCTCCGTTTAACAAAGTATTCCAGGTCATCCGGGTTTTGAAAAAATACTTTATCATTGAACATCAGGGCAACTTTGAAAAGCCCTGAAAGCGTAACTTTCAGGAGTAACCTTTTTTTTTCCAACCCGGTATGTGGGTCTTTGGTAAATGTATAACCAAGACCGGCTATCATACTGTTAATATTTTTTACTCCTGCAAGTTTTGCTGCTATAGATGCATAAATAACAGGCTTTATGAAATAGGATAACACAGTATCTATCTCATGCTCTTGAAATTTCTTCTTCAGGTCTTTTATTACTGAAATCTCTCCAAGCGGATTTAGTGTTGTCCGCTCAATTTTGTAGGTAAGAGGTATAGCCCCGACATTTTTAATGTGAGTACGCTGCTTTTCACTGTACGAAGGAGAAAATGCATACACTATATGCCCCTCACTGATCATGTCTTTAATCAGATCTAAGCGAAAGAGTATTAGCGTGTGGGCAGCATTTCCGACGACTGCAATTTTATTCATCGTGGAAAGGTACCAAAGTATTTTATATTTGTTCTACTAGTAAAAGTAATAATATAATNNCCTGTATTTTTTAAAANTTTTTCTTAATGAATAATTCAGTTACCAATCACCAACTCTTTAAAACTCCTTATGAATCCAGTCAATTATCTGTTCAACTTTATTTTCGTAACCATAATTATTATTGTCAAGTTGTAAATAGTTCTCTGTACCCAAATGTAATGTGTTCAATATTTTTTGCAGGGTCTTTTTTTCATTCTCCAGCCCATCAATGCTTACTCCTTTCTTTTGAGACCTGCTGCCCTGATGTTGTCGTTTTCTTAAACGTTTTGCCGCCTCCTCGGGAGATACACCTATATGAACAATTCTGCCTGTTTTTTCTCTAATAATGTTTAGAATTTTTTCAGAATATCCACCGTGTACAGAAATAGAAAGACAGGCCTGCGCAAGTCCCTGGTCAAAAACCACAACGGTACGTTCAGATTTTACAAGTGTTTTATTTACCTGCCTGTAACGTGTTATAAAATACAGAATATTAAATGTATCCCGCATGGCCTCAAGCCTGTTGTTATGCAGCCGAAGCGACTCTTTGGTGACAGTCATTGAGATTTCAAAAGAGTGAACATAGCAGCAGATTGCAAACAGGAACTTACCTGCCTTTTTTCTGAATGTATCCAGGTGATCGAAGGTACCTCTTTCTATTTTAACCTTCCCCTGAAGTCTTTTAATCAACTGATCAGCTATGAAGGTTTTTCCTGAACCTGGTATGCCTACAAATTCAATAACCAAAAATTATTCACCCTCCTTTTTGAATTTGATAGTTTTTTTAAACTTTATTCTATTGCCACCTACCATATGATCTATTTTAAAATCTCCATTATTGTTTAATTTTGATATAGGAATAGATAAATCAACATTAAATTTATTATCTATTTTTTCTAACATTTTTGATGGACTTCTTTTCATTTCATGAAACTCTAAAGTAATACGTGAATCTTTTCCAAAAAAATAAAATAAAAATGTAGTGATAACATAGGTATAAATATAGCTAATTGTAGTTATGAAAATAATAAACAGTTTTGACCTGTTTTTTTCTCTTTCCGGGCTACCATGCCTACTAACACTTGATCTGATAACATTAACCATACTTCTTTTAAGAAAAATAATTTTTACATCATATTTACAGATACTCTTTAACAAAAATGGTCTAAATATTTTTGAGTAAGAGGTTTTTGAAGAATCTATTAAAACCTTTTGACTATCATCTAAAATATATTCCAAACAACTACTAATATGATGCTTGTACTTTTTTTTGTTCCATAAAATCGGCAATAAAAATTGTTCCGATCGCCTTAGGCTCTTTGCATTTATAATGTTATCGTTATTTGAGTATTTCTTAATATAATTTTCCCAGAATTCACAATTATCAATTTCATTTCCACAAGCACAAATATTATTCTCATTTATCCAGTCCAACAAATTGGATAAAGCCCCTGCAGAATTACATTCATTTGAATTATTCAACATAATATTTAAAATAGTTGAACCACTTCTCCCGTAACCAGCTATATATATAATTTTAATCATAATTAATGTTTCACTAAATTTTATACCACTTATGAAGTAGAATATCCTGCTGAGATTATAATTTTGGAGGGTTTTGCATATATGTAATTTTATAAAGCTTACATGAACTTTAACCATTAATTATAATAGTCTAAATATTTTTTTGCACAGGCATCTAATGTAAACCTCTCCGCTCTATCTTTAGCTTTATTTTTATACTCAGTTTCTATTTCTGAATTTTCTAAGAAAATATTGATTTTTTCAGTAAAAGAATTTGGTTTTCCTGTATCTGCAAATAAAACAGCATCCCCTCCCACTTCTCTTAGTGTAGAAATATTGGAGCACACAACGGCTTTATTAGCAGCCAACGCTTCCACTAAAACATTACAAAATCCTTCATGTATTGAAGGGACCACGAAAACATCTATAATTTTCATATAACTATATACTTTATCCCGGGGAACAGCTCCGGTAAAAATCACATCATTGCTCAATTCTTTTTTTTTCACAAATTCTTGAAGCTTCTCCTTTTCAGGGCCGTCTCCAATTAATAATAATTTCAGTGGGGCTTTACTTTTTTTAGTGAGCACATCAAAAGCCTCAATCAGAGTATGAAAATCTTTAACTTTTACCATTCTTCCCACACTACCAATTACCCTGGTGTCTTTATCTTCAATTATTTTATTTTTTTCAGCTGCAGGAAATGGTGCATTCAATATTCTCTCAACATCTACCCCATTATATACAACCTCCGTTTTATATTTAGTAATCCACTTTTCAAAAGCAGATAATGACTCCTTTGTTGACTCAGAGTTACATAAAAGAAAATCTGCCATTAAAAAAATAAAAAGATTCATGCATTTCTGATCAAACCGCAGGGAATAATTTGTAGTATGTATAGTTTTAATTAATCTAGTTGAAGGGGTAAAAATTTTTGCAAGCCCGAAGAAAAGAAAGGTTGAAAACGTATGATGAGCATGAATAACACTGGGCTTTTTTTTTAAGAGTTGTATTGATTTTTTAATCGCAGAGACATCAAAACTTTTGACTGCTTCAATATAGATTGTATTGCTAACAAGTGGATTATCACTTGAAGATTTTTCTTTATAGTAAATAACTAAATCTAGATCTTTATAATTTTCATCAATTTTTTTTGCGACTTCAAGTGGTATTGATGTAATGGAGTTAGCATTAACTAGGTACATTATTTTAGCAGTGGCCATTATTAATATAATTCTATTATTTTTTTAAAATTTTATATGAATACTTTTCCAATTTGAATGAATTCCTCCTGAAATAGTCTGGATTGTGCGATGCCCAAAAGCATATGGATAAGATCAGCCAATAAATTCGGTGAAAACTGTAAGGTGAGAATTGTTGAGCAAATAATACAATTATTCCTGAAGAGTACAATGAGATTTCAATTAATGATATATTTCGTTTTTTAAACTTATATATAAAATTTCTACGTATTCCTCTCCAAAATATAAAGAATACAATCAAAATAACTATTATTAACCCGGCAATACCAGTTTCAACAAAAAAAGATACAAAAAAATTATGAGGTCGATATACTCCTCCCTGACTCTGCAAAAACTCACCACCTCTATTGATTCCTGCACCAAAAAAGAAGTTTGTAAAATTATTTGGCACTGACAATTTATAATCATCCAATCTCAGATTTATGTTTTCTTCACTAGATATTCTTTGAAACATGTTTCTTTCGAATCCATCAAAAACATTATGTGATAAGTAGACATATGACGACAATATTATTAATGAAGAAGTTGATATTATAATTATCATTTTATTGAATTTATACTTAAAATATAAGTATATAAAAACCCCTATTAGCAATGACAAACCTGCTGCTCTACTAGCTGTTAAAATTAATAATATTACACTAATTAGAATTGCGATAATAAAAAGTGATTTTGTTAATTTCCTCTTCTCATGACCAACAAAATATAAAAGAAAAGGCACCATTAAAGAAATTACTAACCCCTTATTTAAAGGACTAGAATACAAACCTACAAATCTACCTGCTTGGTAATAATCAAAATTATATATTAAGCTTAAGTTATATAATAAAAAAAGAGACCAAACAATTAATGAGTATCTAATTGCACTACTTAGGTTTTCATAATTTAAATACGTACTAATTGTAGGAAATAATACCATCAAGATAAAAACAACTTGAAAATACCCAACAAAAAAAGGAAAAGAGGTTTCTCCCATTAACATTGGAACTGATGAAATGAGTATCAATAATAAAAAAAACACGTATATCAATTTGCTTCCAACCCTGAAGCTTTTATTGGATAATACTATTTTCATAAATGCTATTATTAATATAATATCAAATAGTACAATGTTTACCCCAAAAAAATTTATGAAAAAATATGGAGCTGATACAAATAATAAAGTTATAATTAATTTATTCACTGAATGCTAAAATAAATTGAAAGGAATATTGATTTATATCAATTAAATTCATTTGTGATATGAGATATGATATCGGATACTATGTTTAAAGTTCTTTAAATATAGTTTGTCAATTATCAAACTAATAACACTTCTTATAATACGATAAAGAATAGCAAATGTTCTTTTAAGTAAATTATAATTATTTTTCTTTAGTAAACGCCATATTTGTTTCAAGGGGAACATTCGACTTTGTGAGGTTACACCAACTAGTCTAAAATTAGTTAATACATCATCTATGTAATACTCTTTATACCCATTTTGAATAAACCGAAGCATAAAATCATAATCTGCTGCTGTTGGAAATGATTGGTCAAATAATCCAATGCTTTTATAGACTTCTTTTTTTACAAAACAAGTAGGGTGATTAAAGGGAGCAACAAATATTTCATTGAATTGAAATTTATTCCCAATTATTTTAACAAGCTCTTCTTTACCATTCCAGCAATTCATTGCACCGTGTACCAAGGATATCTTGCTATAGTGTATAAATGTATCTACAGCTTTTTGAACTGTATCGACCTCATACCAATCATCAGAATTTAGAATTCCAATTATATCACCGCTAGATTTATTAATACCCTTATTCATAGCATGATAAATGCCATTATCTTTTTCTGAAACCCAATCAGTAATGTAACCATTGTATTTCTGAATAACATCAACTGTACCATCAGTGCTGCCGCCATCAATAATTATATATTCAATGTTAGTATATGTTTGGTTGATAACACTTTTTATACAACTCTCAATATATTCTACATTATTATAAACCACAGTTATTATGCTCACTTTAGTATTTCGTTCAATTTTTACCATCAAACACCAATTGTATTGATTTATAATGAATATACACCTTATGAATTATTATATTCTAATATTCCATATATATATATTAAATAAGGATATTTATTTAATTATTTTTTATTAAAAATAATAATATATTTAAATAAATATATTATTCAGATAAAGATATAATCATGCATAAACTATTGCGTCCAGTAAATAGCATCATTATTTTTTTACGGCTACTAGTTTAAGTAATGTTTAATTTAACATTTTATATTTTTTATATTTTGAACTTTAGATATATTTTTTTAGTCATTTCTAAAGCATACTTTTTCAAAAATTTTTTTGATTCTAAATTAGTATAGCTATAGTATTTTACCAATTTATAATATGGTTGTTTAAGATTAATTAAATCTGAACACTTTGATAGATTTATTACATATTTAGTATTATTACTATCAATTTCAACTTCCCCTAAACTGACATTATCAATTGGCTTGTACTTTAATTCAAATAATTTTATTGAATTTTTACACTTCCGTGATGTTATTATATATTTTTTTTGATTTATTAAATTTAACGGCTTAATTCCATACATATCAACACATAGTTCCTGTTCATTAAAGCCAATGGATTTATAAAAACTATCATAGTTTGGCTCCATAAAGGAATCATACCTTATTGACTTGCTAGTATACTTTTGAAAAGAAAAGATATTTTTTTTACAAAATTCAAAGGATATAGGCACTTGATATAAATCACTTCCACCCTTGATATGGTACCCCCCTTTATCTGAGCAATTTGTTGTGTGACTCCTGTATGGATAATAAAAGTACTTGTTTTCTTTTACTAAGTAAGCCGAGAAATATTTCTTCCAAGATGATTCAGGCCATTTTTTTAAAATATCAGGTAATCCATTAATATTATTTACAGCTTCTGCACTATCATTCTTATTATACCATTGTTTAAACTTAAACCACATATCTTGGCTCCATGCTTGTCCCCAAGAAGAAGCTATTTGCATAAAATAACCTGAGTATCCATTATAGTTTGGATCAAATGGTAAATATGCATATTCATTATATTTATGACCATAAAGAGAGATCCCTGATATATTATCATCAATACTATAAAATTCTAATGCTTGCTTAGTATAGTTGTAGTATTGATTACTGACTATGAGATCGTCTTCGAGTATAATTACAGACCCATATTTTTCAGTTTGATCACCGCACCATAGTATATGTTCACGCAGTCCAATATTATTTTTTCGCTTTATTACCTTTTTACTACCATGTAAAAATTGGAAACTCTCAGCTATATCAAGTACATTGCTTGTATAATCGCCATCTAAAGAAATTATTAATTCAATATTTTTAGTTGGATATACTGCATTATTAATAGATTTCAAAAGTCTTCTTAACGAGTTTTCCCTTTTATATGCAGGAACAATAATAGCTGGCTTCATTTAATTCATTTTTATTGATTATAATCTCTCTAAATCTGATTTTAGAAGGTTTTGCAAAACCTAACTCATCATACTGTCATCCTGAATTTATTTCAGGGTCTCCATTATATGGCTATAGCAGGGTTTGGAGATTCTAAATCCAGTTCAGAATGACCTCATTTAGAGGTTTTTGCAAAACCTTCTTTTATTATATCTGAATTATTTAATAATGTTTTACTATGGCATTTCTCGATTAAATATTTGTCAATAGTTAAACACTTTAGTGGTATTTAATATATTCATATAAGTATGTATTTATCCTTATTTAAATTTCTTTTTTTTGTATTCAAATAGTATAAAAATAGGTTTTCTCTAAATAATATATTCTTTTTCATTTCTTTTTAAACAAAATATCTTTTCCCGTTAAACATTTTTCTATCACATAATGATTATTTAAATAGTTGATAATTTCTTTTCTATCATGATGCCATGTTTCAACCAATAAATAGTTTGGGGCATGGTAATCTAAATTTAATCCTTTTAGCACTTGCAATTCATAACCCTCTACATCAATACTCATAAAATCAAATTCACTGAACTGAGATTTATCAATAATTTCACTAATCGTAATTGATTCTACCTCTACTTCAAAGGTTTTATCAATTTTTTGTATCTCCAGTCCTTTTTCAATATGACAATCCTCTTTACTCTTATTGCCAAATGCACCACTGACTTGTGACATCAAATCTGCATATCTTATTTTTTTATATCTTCCAGAATCTTCTGGAGAAGTGCATATATAATTAAAAACTTCACTCTTATTTCGTATTTGTTGACACTGTTCAAATAATATCGGTATCGGCTCAATCAGAATTCCTCTCCAATTTCTTAATTTTTCAAAGTAATATGTATTACTTTGTTTAAATCCATCATTAGCTCCTATCTCTAAAAACGTACCTCCATCAATATCTAAATACCTTTCAAGTATCCTATCTAAATTATTTAGTGCGGGTCTTGAATAAGTATCTATTTTAAATGCTTCAAATAAAGGACGTACTAAATTATTTTTTATTGAACTTTTAAGCTTCATAATTAATCTTTTTTGCTTTCATTATATATATGTTTCAATGATTGATATACTGGAACAATCATGAAAGCCTTAATAATAGATTTTCCCTGCATCTTAAATGCAATTCTTGTTTTACTTATAAAAAAACTAGATGCCCAAGCACTAATGATATATGAAATGACTGTAGCCCAAGCCGCTCCAATTATACCTAATAGAGGTATTAGCCAAATGTTCAAAATAACATTTGATATTGCGCCCGATATTGTAAAAATCATCCCGTAAAACTGATAGTTTTCATTAATGATCCATTTACTTCGGGCAACTCCTAAAAATACAAAAATGCCTGCCCATATATGTATTGCTAAAACTCCGCCGGCCATCGAGTAATCAGGTCCAAATAATACTTTGATAAGAGGGTTACTCAAAAATGTCATGGGAACGGCTATTACAACAGCCATACCGGCCATCATATCGTATAAGTACTGTAATCGTTTGTAATATTTTTCTATATTTTCCTTTTTTGATTTAATAATAGTCGGATAAACAGATGAAGCAATTGCTATTGGTATAAAATACCAAAGCTCAGAAATCTTAACGGCTACTGCATAATTTCCTACGGCGCTTGCATCCACCATGGATTTCAGCATAACCTGGTCTATCTTCATATATATAGCTACCGATAACCCGGAAATAATGAGTGGCCAGGAATCTTTCAGTATCTCTTTTGCGTAATTTGCATCAAAATTCCAACTATATATGTTTCTGTTTTCTTTTTTGTAGCTGTATAACCAAATAATAATTTTAACAACTGCACCGATAATAACAGCTAATGCAAAATAAATAACGCTGAGTGTTAATATGATGAACAGCACTTTTAGAACAGAAGCCATAAGATTTGCACCCGTTCTGGCAAATACTGAATATTTTGACAATACTTTCGATTGAAACCAGTAATCAAAGGCATTGAAAGAAATGAGGATCAGATTTACAGATGAAATAACAATAAGCCATCGTGTAACAGATTCATCATTAAACCAAAATCCTATCCCTATAATTGCTATTGCTGTTATACTCCCAGCAACAATCATTAGCAGAAATGATGTACCTAAAATGCTACCTTCATTCTCCTTTGGCTCATTTACTAAATCGCGAATAACAATTTGTGTAGTACCCAAAGTAGCTAATGCCGTAACCAGACCCACCAAACTACTTGCATACTGCCAAAGTCCGTAATCTTCAGGACCTAAATACCGAGCCACCCATATACCAACAAGAAGTGAAAGTATCATGTTAAACACTTTCTCTCCAGCTAAATAACCGGTATTTGAAAGGATTTTTTTAAATCCTGATGAGAATTCAGGGTGCATTATCCTTTGCTAATCATATTCCATTTTATAATATTCAACACAGCTATAGAGTTTAATGTGTCTTAATCAATGCTTCATTCTTCTTATCAGTTGTTAAAAAGTCTCTATTAAACAACTTCAAATCCGAAAGCACCATATCTTCGAGTAATTCTTCAAGCCCGTATTTTGGTTTCCAGCCAAGTTTTTCCTGAGCTTTAGAAGGGTCGCCAATAAGAAGTTCTACTTCAGTGGGTCGAAAATACTGAGGATCTACTTCAATCACGGCTTCGCCGGGTGAAAGCTGGAAGTCGAAAGCTGAAAGGTTTGTGACTTGTTCGTATTTGGCTTTATCAATCGAGTCAACAAGTCCAATTTCGTTTTCGCCTTCTCCTTCATATCGGAGATTAATGCCCACTTCAGCAAAAGCATGGGTCATAAAATCACGCACCGTTGTTGTAACTCCGGTGGCAATCACAAAATCTTCCGGTTCGTCCTGCTGCAGCATCAGCCACATGGCCTCTACATAATCTTTGGCGTGCCCCCAGTCTCGTTTGGCGTCCATGTTCCCAATGTACATCTTGTCCTGCAGCCCCAAAGCAATTTTTGCCGCTGCCCTTGTAATTTTTCGGGTTACAAACGTCTCGCCACGTCTCGGAGATTCATGGTTAAACAGAATACCGTTGCAGGCATACATGCCGTACGCTTCACGGTAGTTAATTGTAATCCAGTACCCGTAGAGCTTAGCGGCTGCATACGGGGAACGGGGGTAAAAAGGTGTGGTTTCGCTCTGGGGTGTTTCCTGTACAAGACCGTACAGTTCAGATGTGGACGCCTGGTAAATTCGTGTCTTTTTTTCTAATCCCAGCAGTCGCACGGCTTCCAACACTCTGAGTGTGCCGAGTGCATCCACGTTGGCTGTATATTCAGGCGTATCAAAGCTAACCTGCACATGGCTCTGTGCCGCAAGGTTATAAATTTCATCCGGCTTAGTCTCCTGGATGATCCGGGTCAGGTTCAGGGAATCGGTCATATCCCCGTAGTGCAGGAAAAAAGTCTGATCTTCTGTATGCGGGTCCTGGTATAGATGATCAATTCTGTCGGTATTAAATGAGCTGGCCCGCCTTTTAATACCGTGTACTATGTATCCTTTATTCAGTAATAATTCTGCAAGGTATGCGCCGTCTTGTCCTGTAATGCCTGTAATGAGTGCGGTTTTTATTCTGCTCAACTTCCCTTTTTTAATAGTTATTTAAATCTTTCTAATAATTCGGCTAAATATAGGCATGGTTTACACGGAATGCCAACCTTTGCCCGGTTTTATTGGCTTGCAGAATGAATGTTCCGCGGAGAGTTGAAAGCCATTTTTTTTAATAGATGTGAGTAAACCTCCCCTCCGCGGCCACACCTGGTCCCGGCAGTTCGGGGAGGGGAGTATTTCTTCCCCTGCCTCGCCACACACAGTTCCGGAAAGATATATAGAAGTGTTTTTATCTGTGTGTTGGTTTACATTGCCGAAAAGTACTCCCTCGGCTTATTCTTCGGTACTTTTCGTCTTATTCAGGCAACCCTATCAAATTCAATTTCGCCGGCAGCCACCGGATGCGCCATAAGATCACCTTTATGGAAATCCGCCATCACCTTGTCAAGTCTTCTTGAAACTTCCGGGTTATAGTAAGCTTCTCCACAGTTATCACAAATATATGCAGGAACATTTTTAACAGAAACAATGGAACTGCCTGATTTTACCATAAACTCGGTCTTTCCTTTCCTTAACTTACCTTTACAAAAACTGCACCTATTCGATTTTCCTACAATATCTGATTTTGTTTCTTTTTTCATCTCTTTTTTTTCCGTTTTTTATGTTCAATCCAGAATTCTTCATCCGGCCTGTAAACCGTTATAATTCTAACATGATCTTCGCAATGGCCTAACACGACATGCAATGGATGACAGGCTTTTTTGGGGAATACAAGAATAAGCGTAGTTCAGATACTGAGGCCCGGGAACATAAACAACGTCATCCCCCGGCGAAAGCAGGGGATCTCCATTCGTTGTTAAGGCTCAGCCCCAACTGCGCCAAGGTTTCGTAGGACAGGCCCAAAACGCTGAGATTCTTCACTTCATTCTGATTGACATGCTTTTTTAACTATTCCCAGGTCGAATTTAACCCATCTTTCCCCTACCCCGAATTATCGAGACCAATTGTAGCCGGGAAGGGGAATTTTCTTACCATACCAATAATAGAATATCATCTTCCGCCGACCGGCGTAGATTGGTTTTTTGAGGTGGGCTAACTTCGTAATTAAAAACCTAACAGTGCAAAGAGATTGCTAAGCCGCTGTATTAAAATCAATAAAACCCATCCGGATACCATCCGATAGTGCTTTCTCTATCTGTCTTTCAACAATTTTTGATACCTCTATATCAATGGATTCCTCACCACATTGTTCACAAATTAGTGCCGGCACATCCCGCACCACCACGATCCGGTTTGCATCCATCTGAAATGTTAGAACAGTTCTTCCATTCTTTAAATCAGTTTTACAATACGGGCATTTCATTGTTTTTCCCACCTTTTTGTTAATGAACGATTCCATTTGTTTCTATCGGGTTCATATACCGTAATAATCCAAATATAATGTTCGGTATTATCTATAGCTGTAACAATGTGAAGCGGTCTTTCATTTAATGAATATCCCAATAGAAGATAACTTTTT
>SL_7KL_010_BRINEDRAFT_10000844_pt1 | contig 14738 bp, 8 predicted proteins | sample SodLak_010_BRINE_FD_10663 | JGI IMG/M metagenome (IMG submission 10663)
GCCGAGGGCCGTGTCCTGACCTATCACATTCCGACCGGCACCGAGGTCAGCCGCGGGCAGTTCGATTTCGAGGATGCCGAGGTGACCGCCGTTGCCGGCACGCTGGAGCGCGACCAGGTCGCCTTCGGGTTTGATGACGGCACCGTGCGCCTTGCCACGCTGGGCGTCGAGGCCGAGACAACGTCGCGGCGCAACCTGCCATCGGACCTGCAGCAGATCAGTGAGCGCGACCGCATGCACGACGGGCGTGTCTTTACAGAGGTCGGCACCGGGGATTTCCGCACGCTGTCAAGCGTGATCGACCTCGGCCCTGCCGAACAGGTGTCCGATCACCCGATCATTGCGGTGGACTACCGCGTGGGCGGCACCAGCACGCGGCCCACCAGCGCCGTGGCCACAGTGGACGCGCAGAACACCGTGCGTGTCACGCAAACGCGTAGCCAGGTCAATATGATGACCGGCGAGGAAACCATCACCGCCACCACCACCGAACTGCCTCCGCTCGATCTGGGCGAGGGCGTGACCGTCACCGAAATCCTGCTGTCGGGCAATGCCGATCGTGCAATGGTGGCCACCGATGACGGTTTCGTTCACCGCTACGACCTGCGCAACCTGGACAATCCGCAACTGGCCGAACGCCGCCGTGTGGCCGATGAGGGCGTGGCGGTGACCTCGATGACCTTCCTGTCGGGCGAGGATACGCTGATCGTCGGCGGCGCGGATGGTTCGGTCAGCGCGTTCTTTCGCCTGCAGACCGGCACGGCTGACACCACCGATGGCCGCGAGCTGATCCGTGCGCGCGAGCATCGGCCGATGCCCGCCGCCGTGGTCAGCCTGTCCGAGGCGCAGAGGCAGAAGGAATTCGTTGCCGTCGATGCGATGGGCAATGTCTGGGTGTATCACTCGACCTCGGATCAGGTGCTGTTCGAGCTTGCCCGGTCGGGCGATGTGACGACCGAATCGATGGGCATGATTTTCCCGCGCTCGAACGGCACGATGCTGGTCAGCCAGGGCGGCGAGGTCGAGGCCTGGCAATACACCCTGCGCCACCCGGAGACGACGCTGGCCACGCTGTTTGGCCGGATCTGGTACGAGGGCTATTCCGAGCCCACCTTTGTCTGGCAGTCCACTGCCGGCACCGATCTGGTGGAGCCGAAATATTCGCTGGTGCCGCTGGTCTTCGGAACCATCAAGGCAGCGACCTACGCCATGCTGTTCGCGGTGCCGATTGCGCTGATGGCGGCGATCTACACCTCGGAATTCGTGGACCGGCGTGTGCGCGCCACCGTCAAGCCGATGATGGAGATGATGGAGAGCCTGCCCACCGTGGTGCTGGGCTTCGTCGCCGCGCTGGTGCTCGCACCGCTGGTCGAGGAGTTCATCGGCGCGGTGCTGTTGGGCTTCTTCGCGCTGCCCACGGGGCTGATGCTGGGGGCGTTTGCCTGGCAGATGCTGCCGGTGCAGACGGCGCTACGCTTCGACGGGTTCCCGAAATTCGTGGCCATGGGGGCGATGGTGCTGGCGACCGCGCTCGTCGCGGCCCAGCTTGGCCCGGTCTTCGAGCGCGTTCTGTTCGACGGGGACTTCAAGGCCTGGACCGCCGGGCGCCATGGTACCGGAACTCCGTTCATGTTCCTGATCCTGCTGCCGGTCAGTTATCTGCTGGTCGCCTACAGCTTCCGCAAGACACTGGGTCACCACTACCGCGCCTTGCTGGGTGACCGCGACCGCGCGGCGGCAGGGCGCGTGGACGCGCTGCGCTGGGTGGTCATGCTCGCGGCTGCGCTGCTGCTGTCCTGGGGCATGGCAAGCGCGCTGACGGCCATCGGCTATGACCCGCGCGGCGGGTTCATCGACAGCTACCAGCAACGCAACGCCCTTGTCGTGGGCTTCATCATGGCCTTTGCGGTGATCCCCAACATCTACACCCTGGCCGAGGATGCGCTGAACTCGGTGCCCGCGCATCTGCGCTCTGCCTCGCTCGCTTGCGGGGCCTCGGCCTGGCAAACCGCGACCTGGGTGATCCTGCCGACGGCGGCCTCGGGCGTGTTCTCGGCGGTGATGATGGGCATGGGCCGCGCCGTGGGCGAGACGATGATCGTGGTGATGGCCGCGGGCAACACCCCGATCATGGAGTGGAACATCTTCTCGGGGCTGCGCACCCTGTCGGCCACCATCGCCATCGAACTGCCCGAGGCGGTGCGCGACGGCACGAACTACCGGGTGCTGTTCCTCGCGGCGCTGACGCTGTTCGTCATGACCTTCGTGATCAACACTTTCGCCGAATTGATCCGCCAGCGCTTCCGCAAGCGCGCCTTCCAGCTTTGAGGGGCCAAGCCGATGAGTGCCTTGCACGAACACGAAATTCCCGCATCAAGCGCCGCCGGGCTGGCCGGGGTCGCCGCCCGCGAGGCCACGCGGGGCCGCCGCGTGCGCCGCTTCAGCGCCGATCTGTCGGCGGTGGGCGAGCCCGCGCTCTGGGCCTTCGGCGGAGCATTGGCGCTGGGCATCATCCTGATCGCCGGGTTTCTGGCGATGATCGCGTGGAACGGCTTCACCACCTTCTGGCCCAAACCCATCGAGCGGGTGGAACTGACCAGCGGCGAGGTGCTGGCCGGAGTCGCCACCCGTGGCGGCCCCTACCGTCCCGGCGACAGCACGCTTGCGCAGCTTGACGATGAGACCCGCGCGCGAATCGAGGAAAACGAGGGCTTCGCCCACCGCACGCTCTACCAGACCGCCAATTTCGACCTCTATGGCGATGATTTCCGTTGGGTGTCGGATTTCGAGGTGGCCGAGATCACCCGCCCCGAGGATTTCCACTACATCGAGCGTCAGCAATGGGGCGTGTTCATCGGCCGGATTGTCGGGCTCGAGGTCGAGGGCCAGCCGGTCGAGATCACGCAAGACCGCCTCCGTCGCGAGCAGCGTGAAGCGCGCGCGCGCTTCAATGAAATCCGCAGTCTGGAACGGGGTGATATCGGCGCCATCAACCACCTGATCGAGCGCGAACGCCTTGCCATTCGCCGCGCCGAAATCCGCCTGGGCGAGGACAGCCCCGAAGCGCAGGCGGCCATCGCCGAGAGCCGCGAGCGCATCGCAGAGTTGCAGGCCGAATTCCAGACGCTTCAGGCGCGCGTGAACGAAATCCGCGCCGATGACCGCCTGACCCGCATCACCTTCGAGGAGGTGAACGGCCAGCAGGTTGAAACTGAACTCAGCCAGGTGGTGCGATTCTTCCCCGCCAACGCGCTCAGCCTGCCCGACAAGATCGGTATCTACCTGTCGCGCTGGTGGGAATTCGTCTCGGCCGAGCCGCGCGAGGCCAACACCCAGGGCGGTGTGCTGCCTGCGATCTTCGGCACCGTGGCGATGACGCTCCTGATGGTGGTCTTTGTCGCCCCCTTCGGCGTGATCACCGCGCTTTATCTGCGCGAATACGCGAAACAGGGGCGGGTGACCTCGATTGTTCGCATATCGGTCAACAATCTGGCCGGTGTGCCCAGTATTGTTTACGGCGTTTTCGGCCTCGGGTTCTTCGCCTATGCCATGGGCGGCACGATCGACCAGCTTTTCTACCCCGAGGCGCTGCCCAACCCCACCTTTGGCAAGGGCGGTATCCTCTGGGCGTCGCTGACACTTGCGCTGCTGACCGTGCCGGTGGTGATCGTGGCCTCGGAGGAGGCGCTGCAGGCGGTGCCGCGCTCGATGCGCGAGGGCTCGCTCGCCTGCGGGGCGTCGAAATGGCAGACGATCCGCTATATCGTGCTGCCCAAGGCATTGCCGGGCATCATGACCGGCATGATCCTGGCCATGGCGCGCGGGGCAGGGGAGGTGGCGCCGTTGATGCTGGTGGGCGTGGTCAAGCTGGCCCCGGCGCTACCCGTGGACGGGTTCGCGCCCTTCATCCACCTGGACCGCAGCTTCATGCATCTGGGCTTCCACATCTTCGACGTGGGCTTTCAGTCGCGCAACTCCGAGGCCGGCAAGCCGATGGTCTTCGTCACCACGGTGCTGTTGCTGGCGCTGATCATCACCATGAACGCCACCGCGATCTATGTGCGCAACCGGCTGAAGCGCAAATACGCCAGCGGCGAATTCTGAAGGAGCCCCGAGATGGCCGTGACCGAAACCCTGCCCCGCAACGACGGCATCGCGCCGACAACCTATCACGTCAAGGCCGGCGGCCAGGGCGCGGCGCTCGATATCCGCGATTTCAACCTCTGGTACGGCGAAACCCAGGCGCTGTTCGAGAACTCGCTGGAGATACAGAAGGGCATGGTCACGGCGATGATCGGCCCTTCGGGTTGCGGCAAGTCCACGCTTCTGCGGTCGCTCAACCGGATGAACGATCTGGTGGATGGCTTGCGGATTTCCGGCCAGATCATGGTCGATGATTTCGATATATATGGTCGCGGCGTCGATGTGATCGCTCTGCGCAAGCGCATGGGGATGGTGTTCCAGAAGCCCAACCCCTTCGCCATGTCGATCTATGACAACGTGACCTATCCGCTGCGGGTGGATGGGGTGACCAAGAAATCGATCCTCGATGACACCGTGGAACGGGCGCTGCGGTCCGCAGCGCTGTGGGACGAGGCCAAGGACCGGCTGAAGGAGTCCGCACTGGGCATGTCGGGCGGGCAGCAGCAGCGGCTGTGCATCGCGCGCGCCGTCGCCTCGGACCCCGAGGTGTTGCTGATGGATGAGCCCTGCTCGGCGCTCGACCCCATCGCCACCGCGAAGATTGAGAACCTGATCTCGGACCTGCGCGGGCAATACACCATCGTCATCGTCACCCACTCCATGAGCCAGGCTGCGCGCGTGTCGGACAACACCGCCTTCATGTATCTTGGCCGGATCATCGAATACGGTGCCACCGAAACCATCTTCACCAATCCCAAGGTGGCGCGCACGAACGACTACGTGACCGGGCGCTTCGGTTAGCCGGGTCTCGGGTCGCGGTGGATCGCCAAGGCCCTCGGGACGGCATGGTTGGAGCGCCGTGATACGCCAGAGCGCATGCAGGCGCTGATCGGCGCGCTGTCCGAGCAGGTCCAGCGGCAACGGGTCAAGGACCTGCGCCACCACCCTGCCGAGTCACCCCAAGGATATCCTGCCCTTGCACCCGGGGCCACCCCGAGATGGGTACGATCGAGGACACGAGCCAAGCGCTGTACAGTCAAGCGCCCGACAGGGCAAAGGTCAGGTCGACCCGATAGAATTTCGGTTTTATTGAGAAAATGGCGGAGAGACAGGGATTCGAACCCTGGGACCCCGTGAAGGGTCAACGGTTTTCGAGACCGCCCCGTTCGACCACTCCGGCACCTCTCCGACGGGCAGCCGGATAATTCTGTTTGCCTCTGCACGCAAGGGCAAACTTGCGGATTTGCCTTGTCACGGTTCTGGGTTAGCCTCGGGGAGTGTGCACACAGGCAAAGGGTCACGGCATGGTCGGCATTCAGGGGACGGGATGGGCGCCGCGGTGGGGCGCTGCGCTGGCACTGGCGGTTGCCGCTGCATTGACGCCGCCACAGGCCAGCGCGGAGCCTGCCTTTGACCAGGTCGCGCTGACGGAAGCCTATCAACTCGAAGCCCTGTTCGAGATCGTCGCGCAGGAAGGCCGCGATGACGCTGCCGATATCGGCGCCGACGTGATCGGCGATGATGCCAGTGCAGCCTGGGAGCGCGCGATGGCGCGGCTCTACGATCCCGAGCGCTTGCTGGAGGTCTTCCTGTCCGAGCTTGATCGCGAAGCCACCCGCCAGGCCAATGCCTTCGACGCCGCGATTGCCTTTGCCCGCAGTGCGCCCGGCGCGCAGATGGTGCAACTGGAAGTCGACGCCCGGGCCGCGATGCTGGACCCCGATATCGAGCAGATGGCGCGCGACCGACTGGCCGAGGCGCGGTCCGAGGATGAACAGACACTGGAATTCGTGGACGCGCGGATCGATGCCAACGATCTTATCGAATCCAATGTCTCTCTCGGGCTCAATTCGGCGCTGTCCTATTTCGTCGGCTTCGCGCAGACCGCACCGGACGCGCTGCAACCGCAAGCGGACCGCATGATGTCCGATGTCTGGCAAACGGAAGGCGCCATCCGCGCCGAAATCACCGACTGGCTGCGCGCGTATTTCCTGCTCGCCTATGCGCCGCTGGACGCGGACGCGCGAGACGCCGTGCTGGAACACGCCGCCTCGCCCGAGGGGGTCGCCTTCAATACCGCCATGTTCAACGCCTTCGACCGGCTGTTTTCGGGCCTGTCGCAGGCGCTGGGGGCCGAGGTGGGGCGTGCGCTGGCGTCCAGCGACCTGTGAGTCACCGCGAGCGGGGTGTCCTGTCGGCTTCATCTTGCCAGAAATACCCGATTCTCACCGACGGCTGGCGCGCGGAGCCGTCTGTTCGATGTGAAACCGCGTCGGCGTGAAACCGGTTTTCCCCGCAGCGCGGCGCCGCTATAGATGCGCGTCAAATGTCCGGAACCGGACACGGCGCAACAGGAGGATCGCGCGATGGCATTGGCATTGGTGTTTCCGGGACAAGGGGCGCAGACCATCGGCATGGGCCAGGAGCTTGCGGCGTCCAGCGCGGCGGCGCGCGCGGTCTTCGACGAGGTTGACGCGGCGCTGGGCGAGCGGCTTTCGGCCCTGATCTGGGAGGGCAGCGCCGAGGATCTGACCCTGACCAGCAACGCGCAGCCTGCGCTGATGGCCACCTCGCTGGCCGTGGTCCGCGCGCTCGAGGCTGAGGGGTTCGACATGGGGCAGGCCGCGTTCGTTGCCGGGCACTCGCTGGGTGAGTATTCGGCGCTGGCGGCGACGGGGGCGCTGAGCGTCGCCGATGCGGCCCGGCTGTTGCGCATCCGCGGGCAGGCCATGCAGGCTGCGGTGCCGGTGGGGCAGGGGGCGATGGCGGCGCTGCTGGGGCTGGACTTCGCCGCTGCCAGCGCGGTCGCGCGGGACGCCGCGCAGGGCCAGGTCTGTCAGGCCGCCAATGACAACGATCCGGCGCAGGTGGTGGTCTCGGGCCACGCCGAAGCTGTGGCGCGCGCCGTCGATCTGGCCAAGGAGCGTGGCGCGCGGCGCGCGGTGATGCTGCCTGTGTCCGCCCCGTTCCATTGCGCGCTCATGCAGCCCGCCGCCGACGCCATGGCCGAGGCGCTTGCCGAGGTCCGGCTTTCCGCTCCCCGCGTGCCGCTGGTCGCCAATGTCCGGGCCGAGGCGGTCACCGACCCCGAGGAGATCCGTGCGCTGCTGGTCGCCCAGGTCACCGGCGCGGTGCGCTGGCGCGAATCGGTGGACTGGATGGCGGGGCAGGGCGTCACCACTTTCTGGGAGGTCGGCGCGGGCAAGGCGCTCTCGGGCATGATCCGGCGCATCGCCAAGGGCACGGAAACCCGCGCGATTTCCAGCCCGGAGGACGTGGCCGAAGCCGTCGCCGTACGCCCTTCAGGTGCCGAGTCGGGGCCACGTGGGCCCTTGGGCTTGCGCAGCATCTGACCCAGGCTGCAGCACGTCGGTCACGCAGATGCGAATCCCCGCGACTCGCCAGCCCGCCGCCTTGGCTTCACACGCGATTTGAGCATTTTGCCGCATCGTCCTTTGCTGACGGGGATTTCCCTGATTGCGGCGCCCCGCGCGGGGCGATCTGCGCGGCTTGGGCACACGCGCCGTCACAGGAACGTCAAGATTTTTTTTCGTCCTGAACGGAAAAGAATTCGTTGACCGCCGCACCGCTTTCACCGCAAGTAGTAGGGCGCGGCGAAAACGGCACCACATATAGGCGCCAGGGCCGGGGCAGGGACAACAACCCACAACAGTGCGGAACCTGTGATCAAGGTTCCGTTTGAGTGTGCTGGCAAATCGTCGGCACATCGTGGTCCTGTTGTGTCCGTTCCCATGGCTTTTCGCCGCGCAGGCAGGAACCACCGCCGGGTGGGCCCGGAACGTCGAATGGCCGGGCGGATCCGGCAACGTGAAATCGCCGGACAGGCCCGGCACAGACACAGGGGACAGGCACGTGAAGATCGAGCGCAGATTCACCACCGAGGGACAAGACGCCTACGCGGCGCTGGAGTTCACCACCACCGTTTCAGAGATTCGCAATCCGGACGGCACCGTGGTCTTCCGCAACGAGGCTGTGGAGGTGCCGAAGATCTGGAGCCAGGTCGCCTCGGACGTGATCGCGCAGAAATATTTCCGCAAGGCCGGGGTGCCCGCGCACCTGAAGCGCGTGCGCGAAAAGGGCGTGCCCGAGTTCCTGTGGCGCTCGGTCGCCGACGAAGCCGCGCTGGCCGAGCTGCCCGAGGATGAGCGCTATGTCGGCGAAACCTCGGCCAAGCAGGTGTTCGACCGGCTGGCCGGGGCCTGGGCATACTGGGGCTGGAAGGGCGGCTATTTCAGCGCCGAGTCCGATGCCCGCGCCTATTTCGACGAGATGCGCTACATGCTGGCCGCGCAGATGGCCGCGCCCAACTCGCCCCAGTGGTTCAACACCGGGCTGCACTGGGCCTACGGGATCGACGGGCCGGGGCAGGGACATTTCTATGTCGACCCCTTCACCCACAAGCTGGTGAAATCCAAGTCCGCCTATGAGCACCCGCAACCGCACGCCTGCTTCATCCAGTCCGTTTCGGATGATCTGGTCAACGATGGCGGCATCATGGACCTCTGGGTGCGCGAGGCGCGGCTGTTCAAGTATGGCTCGGGGACGGGGACCAATTTCTCCAGCCTGCGGGGCGAGGGGGAGCGGCTTTCGGGCGGCGGCAAGTCCTCGGGGTTGATGGGTTTCCTGAAGATCGGCGACCGCGCGGCTGGCGCCATCAAGTCCGGGGGCACCACGCGCCGGGCGGCGAAGATGGTCATTTGCGACATGGACCACCCGGACATCGAGGAGTTCATCAACTGGAAGGTGATCGAGGAGCAGAAGGTCGCTTCGCTGGTGGCCGGGTCCAAGCTGCATGAGGCACGGCTGAATGACATCTTCGGCGCCATCCGCGCCTGGGACGGCAGCACCGAAGACGCGGTGGACCCCGCGAAGAACCCGGCGCTGAAGGCCGCGATCAAGGCGGCAAAGAAGGCCATGATCCCCGAAACCTACGTCGGCCGCGTGCTGCAATACGCACGCCAAGGCTATGACAGCATCGAGTTTCCGACCTATGACACCGACTGGGACTCCGAGGCCTATGTCACCGTCTCCGGGCAGAACTCCAACAACTCCGTCCGCGTGACCGACGCCTTCCTGCAGGCGGTCAAGGACGATGCCGACTGGGAGCTGCTCCGCCGCACCGACGGCAAGGTGTCGAAAACCGTCAAGGCGCGCGAGCTGTGGGATCAGGTGGGCCACGCCGCCTGGGCCTGCGCGGACCCCGGCATCCAGTTCCATGACACGGTGAACGCCTGGCACACCTGCCCGGCGGATGGCGCGATCCGCGGGTCCAACCCGTGCTCGGAATACATGTTCCTGGACGATACCGCCTGCAATCTGGCGTCCATGAACCTGCTGAAGTTCTTCGACGGCGCCCGCTTTGACGGCGACGCCTACACCCACGCCACCCGGCTGTGGACCGTGACGCTGGAAATCAGCGTGATGATGGCGCAGTTCCCGTCGAAGGAGATCGCGCAGCGGTCCTATGAGTTCCGCACGCTGGGGCTGGGCTACGCCAACATCGGCGGGCTGTTGATGAACATGGGGCTGGGGTATGATTCCGATCAGGGCCGCGCGCTTTGCGGGGCGCTGACGGCGATCATGACCGGGGTGAGCTACGCCACCTCGGCCGAGATGGCGGCGGAACTGGGCGCGTTTCCCGGGTATGCCAAGAACGGCGAGCACATGCTGCGGGTCATCCGCAACCACCGCCGCGCGGCGCACGCAGCGTCGGATTACGAGGGCGTGAACGTCGCCCCCGTGGCGCTGGATGCCGCCAACTGTCCCGACCGCAAGTTGGTGGACCTGGCCCGCGCGGCCTGGGACGAGGCGCTCGCCCTGGGCGAAGCCCACGGCTACCGCAATGCGCAGGCGACCGTGATCGCGCCGACCGGGACCATCGGGCTGGTGATGGACTGCGACACCACCGGGATCGAACCCGATTTCGCGCTGGTGAAGTTCAAGAAGCTGGCCGGTGGCGGTTACTTCAAGATCATCAACCAGTCGGTCCCCGCCGCGCTCCGCAAGCTGGGGTATGGCGAGGCCGATATTGCCGAGATCGTCGCCCATGCGGTCGGTCACGGCTCGCTGGGTCAGGCGCCGGGAATCAACCACACGGCGCTGATCGGCCACGGCTTCGGGACGGCCGAGATCAAGAAAGTCGAAGCCGCGCTTCCTTCGGCCTTCGACATCCGCTTCGTCTTCAACCAGTGGACGCTGGGCGAGAAGTTCTGCCGCGAAACCCTTGGTATTCCGGCAGAAAAGATGAATGACCCGGGCTTCGACCTGCTCCGGCACCTGGGCTTCACCCGCGCGCAGATCGAGGCCGCGAACGACCACGTCTGCGGTACCATGACGCTGGAGGGCGCGCCGCACCTGAAGCCCGAACACTACGGCGTCTTCGACTGTGCCAACCCCTGCGGCAAGAAGGGCACGCGGTATCTCTCGGTGGACAGCCACATCCGCATGATGGCGGCGGCGCAGGGCTTCATCTCGGGGGCGATCTCCAAGACGATCAACATGCCCAACTCGGCCACGATCGAGGAGACGCTGGCGGCCTATGAACTGTCCTGGTCGCTGGGCATCAAGGCCAACGCGCTCTATCGCGACGGCTCCAAACTGTCCCAGCCGCTCGCCGCCGCGCTGATCGAAGATGACGAGGAGGCCGAGGAGGTGCTGGAATCCGGCACGCCCCAGCAGAAGGCACAGGTCATCGCCGAGAAGATCGTCGAGAAGGTGATCGTCAAGGAGGTGGTCCGCCGCTCGCGCGAAAAGCTGCCCGAGCGCCGCAAGGGCTACACTCAGAAAGCCATTGTCGGCGGGCACAAGGTCTATCTGCGCACCGGCGAATACGGCGACGGCAAGCTGGGCGAGATCTTCATCGACATGCACAAGGAAGGCGCGGGCTTCCGGGCGATGATGAACAACTTCGCCATCGCCGTGTCCGTGGGCCTGCAATACGGCGTGCCGCTGGAGGAGTTCGTGGACGCCTTCACCTTCACCCGGTTCGAACCGGCGGGAATGGTGCAGGGCAACGACAGCATCAAGAACGCGACCTCGATCCTGGACTACATCTTCCGCGAACTGGCGGTCAGCTACCTGGACCGCACCGATCTTGCGCATGTGAAGCCCGCGGGCACGGCGTTTGACGACCTGGGCGCGGGCGAGAAGGAAGGCCAGCGCAACGTGTCCCAGCCGACCGAGGATGCCGCCAACCGTTCGCTCGAGGTGCTGCGGCAGATCAGCTCCACCGGCTACCTGCGCAAGCGGTTGCCGCAGGAACTGACCGTGCTGCAGGGCGGGCAGGCGGTGACGGGTTTCGCCACCGACGGCACGTCAGCGGTCGCGCTGCAGGCGGCCGAGACCGAGACCCTGACCGTGGCCACCCTGGACGCCCGCACCAAGGCGCGGATGCAGGGCTACGAGGGCGACCCCTGCGGCGAATGCGGCAACTACACGCTGGTCCGCAACGGCACCTGCATGAAATGCAACACCTGCGGCGCAACAAGCGGGTGTAGCTGAGCCCGAGGCAGGGCATCCAGCGCAGAGCCGCCCCGGCAATGCCGGGGCGGTTTTCGGTTGCGCGCAGGGCGTTCAGCCCGTCGAGCGCAGTTTCGGAGTAAAGTCGATGCAGAGCGCGCCCATTTCCTCGGCCCGCAGCATCGCCTGGGTGCAGTGGCAATAGGCGCCGGTGTCGCGCGGGGCGCAGTGGCTGCATTCATCGCAGCGCCCGAAGGTGCGCGCGCTGCGCTGCTCGGCCAGCGTCTCGGTCGCCGCGCGCAGATGCTTCATAAGCGCGGCGCGGACCTCGGCGGGCTGTTCCGCGAGCGCGCGGCGCAGATCGGCGAGCGGGTCCTGCGCCAGCATGGCGTGACCGGCATCGGTCACCTCGATCAGCGCGCTGCGGCCGTCAGCTTCGTTGCTGCGCCGTTCCAGAAACCCCATGGAAACCAGTGACTTGACTGTCTGCGAGGCGGTCCCGCGCGTGGTCGCGTGAAATTCGGAAAACGCCGAAGGGGTGCGCGAGAACCGGTTGGCGCGTGCGAAATAGCGCAGGGCCGTCCATTGCGCGGCGCTCAGTTGCGCCGCCCCCGGGCCACTGTGCGCCAGCCGGGCCAGATGCACGATCAGATCCGCGCAGTCTTCGTCAGTGGTGGGTGAAGGCTCCGGTTTCATGGAAGGGAGGTAAGCCGCCACGCGATGATTGACAAGGCAGGCGGAATATAATAGCGAGTCGATAACAGTTAGTTTCGGATCGAAACCAAAGAGGCCCCCATGTCCCGCCATGATCCCCACATCAGCCGCTTCATCCGGACGTCGATGGGGCAGGCGATGCTGGACGCGGAAACCGAATACGCGCTCGCCATCGCCTGGCGTGACCACCGCGACGAGGCCGCGCTGCACCAGTTGATCGAGGCCTATACGCGGCTTGCGATTTCCATCGCCGGGCGGTTCCGGCGCTATGCGGTGCCGTTCGACGACCTGATCCAGCAGGGCAATCTGGGTCTGATGCGGGCGGCGGAAAAATTCGACCCCGAAAACGGCGCGCGGTTTTCGACCTATGCGACCTGGTGGATCCGGGCGTCGATGCAGGAATACGTGATGCGCAACTGGTCGCTGGTGCGCACCGGGACCAACGCGGCGCAGAAGAAACTGTTCTTCCATCTTCGCCGGTTGCAGGCCGAGGCACAGGATGACCCCGCCCGGCGCGAGGCCGTCAGCGCCACCGTGGCCCGCGAACTGGACGTGCCGGTCGAACAGGTGGAGATCATGCTGGGCCGCATGTCCGGCCCGGACCTGTCGCTCAATACCCCGCAATCGGGGGATGAGGACGCGCGCGAATGGGTGGACACGCTGGCCGATGACGCGGCCCCCACCGAAGCCCGCGTGCTGGACGCCATGGAGAACCGCCACCGCCGCAGCCTGCTGCACGATGCCGTGCGCGCGCTGCCCGAGCGCGAGCGACTGATCGTGGCGCGGCGGCATCTGGTGGACGAACCCGCCACGCTCAACGAGTTGGGCGACGAGATGGGGATTTCCAAGGAGCGCGTGCGCCAGCTTGAAGAGCGCGCGCTTGGCCGCATCCGCACGCACATGAAGCGCGAAAGCGCCGACCCTGCACTCGGCTGACTGCCTTTTCCTTGCATGACCCGGGCCTTGGTGCCAGATACCGGGTCAATAGCCGGTCGCGCGGGTGGCGCAGACCGGATTGGGCAGGGTCGTCGGCATGAACGGAAAAGCGGTGAACTGGCACGCGCTGGAACGCGCCGCAAAGGTCCTGACCGTCTTGATTCTGTTGGGGATCCTGATCAGCACGCTGACCCCGCCACACAAGATGAACTTCGATGTGCCGGGCAGCGACAAGTTGCATCACTTCGCAGCATTTGCGGTCTTCGTGCTGCCCCTGTCGCTGCTGAACCCGCGCCGGGCGCTGGCCCTTGTGGTGGCCGCCGTGCTCATCGGCATCTTCATCGAACTGGCGCAGCCCTATTTCGGGCGCACGCGGTCGCTGGGCGATATCGTGGCGAACACCTTGGGTGCCTTGTTCGGCGCCGCCGTGGCCTGGGTGCTGAACCGACCCTTCCGCCGCTGGCTGGGGCGCTGAGGGCGCGCGGACTCAACCCTGCCGGAAGTGCTTGGACAGCTTGAGCCCCTGACCCTGGTAGCTCGAGGCGATGCCCGCACCATAAAGCCGCTCCGGCACCGCGGCCATGCGTTCATAGACCAACCGCCCCACGACCTGCCCGTGTTCCAGCGCAAAGGGCGCCTCGTGGCAGCGCACCTCCAGCACGCCGCGTGCGCCCGCGCCGCCCACCGCCGCATGGCCGAAGCCGGGATCGAAGAAGCCCGCGTAATGGACCCGGAACTCGCCCACCATGGCCAGATAGGGCGCCATTTCGGCGGCGTGGTCGGGGGGGATGTGCACCGCCTCGCGGCTGACCAGGATGTAGAAAGCGCCGGGGTCCAGGATCAGCCGCCCGCGGTCGGCGCTAAGCCGGTCCCAGAACTCGGCCGGGTCATAGGCGCCGATCCGGTCCAGATCGATCACCCCGGTATGCGGGCGGGCGCGGTAGCCGACGATCCCGTCGCGCCCCGGCTCCAGATCAACCGAAAACCCCAGCCCGTCGGAAATCAGCGGCGTGCCGTCCACCAGCCCGGCGCTGTCATGCAGCGCCGCCAGCGTGGCATCGTCCAGCACCGCGTGGCCCCGCCGGAACCGGATCTGGTTCAACCGCATGCCGGGGCGCACCAGCACCGAAAACGAGCGCGGGCAGATCTCGGCATAGAGCGGGCCGTCATAGCCCGCGGGCACGCGGTCGAACTCGATCCCGCCATCGGTGATCACCCGCGTCAGCAGGTCCAGTCGCCCGGTGGAACTCTTGGCGTTGGCCACCGCCGAGACGTCGGCGGGGAGCGCCAGCGATTCCATCAGCGGCACCACATAGACGCAGCCCTTTTCCAGCACCACGCCGTCCGTCAGGTCGATGCGATGCATCTCGAATTCGGCCAGACGGTCGGCGACGCGCCGCTCCCGCCCGGCCAGGAACGAGGCGCGGACCCGATACGCCACCGCCCCAAGCCGCAGATCGAGGCTC